>Ga0116227_10007224_pt1 | contig 21837 bp, 12 predicted proteins | sample S1TSphgellanicum_FD_89693 | JGI IMG/M metagenome (GOLD analysis project Ga0116227, IMG submission 89693) | Host-associated microbial communities from peat moss isolated from Minnesota, USA - S1T2_Fb - Sphagnum magellanicum MG | ecosystem: Host-associated > Plants > Peat moss > Unclassified...
TATTTTAAAGTCAATAAGCATAAAAGGGGGGGGTTTTGAATGGGGCAATATTTTATTAAAACAAAAAAAGGGACAAACCAAACAAAAAAAAAAATTTTAAAACAAAAGTTTTAAAAATAAAAAAAACAAAAAAAAAAAAAAAAAGTCGGGTTGAATTTATTATTTTTCATTCTGCCCAAATTGATGTCAAACAAATTTCACCCCCCAAGGATCTGTATCTAAGCAGAGATTGCTCTTGCAATTGTGTAAATGTAAGTGACAAAGAGTTGGTTATTTATCATTTTGTAAGCCCTTGATAAACAGATCATTTGCTACTATTGGTTTTAGGGTTTAGGTGATGGTTTAGGGTTTGGGTTAATTTGTTGGTTCAGGGTTTCACGTTTCAATGTCATGGTTCAATTCGCCAAAAATGTTAGATTTTCATCCATCACTTCCAAGGGCTCATCCTCCGTCCCCAATTTTGGATATGTTCAACTTCAACTTCCCAACTTCAACTTTTCATCCAAACAAGTTAGGCAAAACCTAAGGGCATCATTTTTATAGACTTTCACCAAAATGGCCTTTATTAGGGTGGTAAATCTTATACACCAAAAAGTCAATATTGCAATATAATTATAAACTAAATAAATTCACATGCAAATATTGCATGCAAGCTGCCTTAGAACCACAATAAAGAAATAGTGGCCAAGTTTTTTGCAAACACTTGAGCAATGCAACAAATGTGAGTTTTTCATCCCATGTCATCTTGGTATAGTTGCAATGCTTCTCTCAAGGGAAGTGAAAGAGACAAAACTCACTCATGCACAAATTGTACGAATACTAGAAGGAAAAGTTCAACAAGAGAATGACTACAATGAATGAATGGTGAAATTTTGCCAGAATGCGAGAATTAAAAATGAAAAGGGAATATTGTCAAATTCATTTTAAAAACCAACCTCAAGAACGGGGTTATGTTGAAAAATAATCACACTGAAAGACCGCAGATGAGAACTCACATAACAACTGAACAGCCTTGGCAAACTCACATAAACTCTTGGCTCTAGGGTTTAGGGTTTTTGCCTACATGTTTGTAGATTTCACAACACATGCAAAACTCAAATTTTGCATGTGTGGTGAAATCTTGAATGTCGGGAAGAACACAACCCCTTGAGGGTACCTGTGTCATTGTGAAAGAAAAAGAAGAAAATAATACAATGTTGCAAAGTATGGTGAGAAACCATAATCCCCATGGAAGCCCACCGCCCATTGAAGCAGGCTGGCTCCTCTCTGATTCTCGTTATGCAATGATGAAGGGCAAAACCATGAGCATGAAAGTTGTATAATCTAGGGTGGCTGATCCTGTGAGAGTTAGATCCTTCTCCTTGAACTTTTCTGTCAATCCCTGCAGTTCAATTTCAATCACCATATTCAATGCTTTTTTAAATGTTGGACCATAGTTGCGAACAAACTTGCAGGCAAGGAAGCAAAATTCTCCTCCACCTTGTTTACTTTGTAACAGTGTGCCCATAGAATGTGGTTGTTGTTGCCGCAAAACACGATGAAGTGCAATCAATTGCAAAACAGCAGCAGCAGTACAAGAGGCAAGAACTAGCATACCTTGACAATCAGACCGCACCTGATAAGTTTGCACCACAATACCCACCAACCCGACAGCAATCCCAGGTCAGTAAAGAGCAAAGAAGAGCAGGTTCATCTAAAGAAGATAGGCAGGAATCCATTGTTTGGTTCCCCCCAGCTCCCCGCACTCTAAGTGACACACATCTATGCACAATGCAAAATGTCAGAGAGCAAAAAGGAGTTCATAAGACATACTGAATGAAGTTATCATATCCAATGCTTGTGCTTTGGCCTGTGCTGTCATATTTGGACACAAGCATGTGCAGAACTTGAGGAGGAACTGCAAATCCAAGACTAAAAAGTGCATCACGTAGCTCATCTTGCTCAATCGTCCGACTTCTGTCTCTATCAAACTTCTCAAACACAGTCTGTCCACCAACAACAGAACCCAACCTATATTTTTAAGCATCACAAAACATCATAACCCTCCATAGCCATACAGCATCCCTCAGCAGCACCAACCCAAAACTCAAATTGTACCTAAAATGCAAAGCCAGACACACTGATTAGCACAATTACACAGCTGCTCACTATGCCCTCACAGTCTAAAAGCTCTCACAAAACAAACAAGAATCATGTGAATGCCACTAGTCTCCATTCAAACCCAAAGAAAAAGTGTGGGAGACAAAAGAGGGTTTACTGTGAACATGGAAGGATGCAAATCATCATCAAAAACATACCTGCCAATGGTTCAGAGCTCTCCATGCCTTCACAAACCCAGCTGGTCCTGTAGTGCAAACACAAAGCATAATAGTTCAGAAATAAAAATGTAAGTCAAACCGAATAAAATTGAGAGTTTTTGGCCCAATTTTCAGTTAAGAGAGAGAGTTCACATTCAACAACCTAGATCAGAGAACATAGAAAGAAAACAAATGGAAAGGAGACTCAACCCTAAAATTCATAGAAAGGACTAAGGAGCCAATTTGAAGTTTAAACAGCAACAGTAACATGCACATAGAAATCTAAGAAAGGAGTTCAAACTTCAAACCATAAAGATTGAAACCCTAACCCTATGCTGTACAAGGATCTTGGCAGAAGATTTCAGAACAAGCAGACACAGAGATCTAAGAAAGGAGTTCAGCCATAAGCTTTGAACCCTAAACCCACAGCTCTGAACAGCAGCAGCTATGAGGACAACCTTCAGAAAGATTCAGAGCAAAGCACACACATGAGAGATCTAAGTTACAAAGAGATAAGGACCCATTGCAGAAGAAGATGAAAGCCAGAGATTTCCAGAGTTCAGGCCCTGAGCTCTAAATCAAGAAAGGGTTTTGTGGAGGCAGCTTGACTTGTTTAAAAGCTGGTGGGAGATAAGGAACAATATTCGGATCAAGCTTACCAACTCTTGTGGGATCAGTCTGGTTTTCTGCAAAGAGATGAAGAATGAGGCGCACGGTGCGAGGACTAAATGGAGTATAGCCATCCGTGGAGAGTACTCTCCCGAGTTCAGCTGCATCGATGTACCCACTCCTATCGGAATCCGTTTGCTCAAATATATGCACAATCTCCGGCTCCGTTCCAGGCGGAAACGATGCAGCTACAGCCGGTCGTCTATACTGGGATTGCCCTTGAGCAGGCGGATACGCCTGTCCGTAAGCTGCTGACTCTTGTCCATAAGACTGTCCATAGGAAGGATGTCCATACGAAACTGGACGATGAAGATAAGCTGGACTTGCACCACCGGATGCTGCAGGAAAAGAAGAATTCGTCGCAGCATATGAGCCCGCAGCACCGTAAGGACTAGCAGCAGCAGTGTTATTATTATAATATTGTCCATGAGGAGAAGGACCCGTATTTTGTGCGTAAGAATCTGTTGCACCATCAGTCTGTCCATAAGCTGAGCTCCACCCTGCAGCAGCAGCCTGCTCTCCTCCTCCATAGCCATTATAGCTTCCTGTGTACTGCTGTTGTTGCTGGTAGCTGCCCTGTCCCTTCACCGGCGGAGCTGATGGGTCCGAAGAAGAAGCTGGATAATCAAACCACGACATAGCTTCAAACCCCTAGCAGGTCTCAAGCGACCAAAAAACCCACGAAAAACACACACACACACGCTCCACTAGCAAACAACACATCAGAGCGCCAAACCCTAAAAGTTCCACTAGCAAACCAACACGTCGGAGGGCCAAACCCTAATTCAAGGTTACATGGTGTCAATTTGAAATTTTGACTATAATTAATTAGTAATGTTACTAATTTTCAATTTTTTAGTGTACAAATTAATAAGGAATGTTAATTTGTCTTTGATCATTTTTCAAAAAACCATCCAAAATCATTTGAAAGTCAAATTAAAATTTTAAAAACTTAAAATATTAAATTAATCTTTAGATTTTCTTTTTTTTTTCCATCATATTTATTTTGCATTTATTTATGATTTTTGTATGTGGGAGATTATATTTAGCTTCAATTTGAAAAGGGAATTTTATAATTTTATAATCATTTTAAAATAAATTATGGAATGTACTTTGATAGTAAAATAAATAAATTTGAATTTAAATTTTATGATCATTTAGTTTCATTTTGAAAGGGAATTTGTAAAGTAATTGTAAAAGGTAAAAATAGTGATAAAGGTAAAGTTGATGTAGTTAGGGGAAGGGAGCGGTATTTAGGCTTGGAAGATTTTTATTATTATTATTATTATTATTATTGTGATCAAAATATAATCAATTTGGTAGATAATTAATATATATTATGGGTGCACAAAAATAATATTATGATGTCATAATGGCTTGAAGGCATGGATTCTAAATAAATCTAGAGAAGATAGAGATGATAAAAAAACTCAAAATACTTGAAACCTTTGCTTGGGTGATAACACAAATATATGTGTGTTCAAAAATGTGTGTTTTCCAATGAGCAATTTGCGATTGGACATTTGATAAGAAGATGTTTTATTGTTAAATAAAACATATGAATAATATTAGCAATTAATAGCCAATTTTGAGCTAATGGGAATTCAATCATGAGCAAGTTATATGCTAATTACAACTTGGTTTCATAATCATGTTTGTTGACATCTTAAACGTCATTTTTAAAACTTTACAAGTTTTTTGGGAACCCATGTTTGTGCATTTTGGGAACTTTGGGAACTCAAGGTGTTATGACATGAACCATACCTTTGTGAATTTCAAAAAATTTAATTGTATTTTAAGTTATGTGATCATAAAGCATAAGGCATGAATTTCAAATATGTAATTATCCAAACTTAATTCAACTTTAGAAAGGCAAGTCTATGAGGATGAACATTTTGGAGAATAAAGAAATGCTCATGTTATCACATCGTCTTCCAAATTCAATCATATGGTTTGAGTCAATTTACAATGGGTACAATGTCATATTGATCTTGAAAATCCACCGTCGATACTCAAGGTTAGTTCTGTTTATATGACATTTTTTAGGATCATAATACTTAATTATGTAATCATCAATTTAATTTTCACAATGTTCATGAAGGATTTCCATTTTAAAATTTCAAATCATGAACCCAAATCTTACCAAAAAAAATATGATTCGTAACACTAAATATAACCTTGAATTGCCTAATTTTAACTCTAGGTTTTCATTAATTGATTTCATACCTTAAAAACATATTATGAATTATGGTATGAAACTTGAATTTTATACCACATCCACATGAAAAAAAATTCCCATGCCAAAAGTCAAGCTATTGATATTATCATTATTAGATTAAATATAACATTTTTTTGTTTTTTCTTTGCTTGGAAAAGATAGAAAACCTTTGGTTTCATTCTTTTTTCTTTTTCTTTGATAGGATCATGCCCATAAAACACCATTATTCTATGAATGTGTCGTAATTAATTCCAATACACCACAAAACTTGTTCAAAACATGGGTTGAGTCAATAAAAAAAGAAACAAGAAAATTTATTCACAAATGGAATGATGACGTGAATTAATAAAAATATATAGAGTGGATGCAAGTTACATTGTATCTCACATGACCCCAAGGCCTTGCCATAAGGTGTTAGGGTAAACTTTCCAACACAATGTGATAACTTTACATACAAATTTTGATTGAAAAACTTTAAAGGGAAAAGTTGTAACCCTTGAAAAGATCTTTCAATTGGCATATCCAATCTTCATTTTAAAAGTCATTTGACCTTGTTTCTTAGGTTTTAAAATTTGGGAATCAAATTGTCAATTTGATTATCACTATTATTTTGGCCATAACTTTTAGTTCACAAATGCAAATGGAGAATACAAGGTCATTTTTCACATAAATGTTTCAAGATTTTTCCATTGGTATAGTGAGGGCCCAATTTGAATCATGTTATTACGTGCATTTTTTTCCACAAGACAAGTAAAAGCACATTAATAATGACTTTTATGGAAATCATAGTGACATTTTTTTCTAGGTTATTCAAATCTTGTTGTATACAACTCAATGTATTTGAGAAGTAATTTATGAAAAATGAAATGAAAAAATAAAACTTATGTTTTAATATTTCTAATTCTGAAAATTTTATACCAAAAATAGCAATACTCAACAAAAAATGTATTTTACAATGTATGGTGCATCTAGTATCACAATTTAGAAAATTCATGGTTGTTGATTTTTTTCTTCTTATGAAATTGGAGAACATGTTCACAACTTTGGGAGACGCTACTTTCAAGGTTTATAATATTGAAGATGAAAAAAAGGCTTTTTGAAAAAGATTTAAAATATCACTTCAAAGTCACAAAGTTCATTTAGATGTCTAAAATTATTTTTCAATATGCATATTTTTAGAGGATTTATCACCCAAATTAAAGTCATAATAACTCAACCAATTTTAGTGTCAAAATGATAATTTTGCAAGATTGTTGTGATTGTAAGATTAATATTTGTGCAAACATATTTCAAATTGATCATGTAAGGACTTGGTTTGAAACTATTAACTTGCATATGTATATGATGTGAATATGTTTTTTGCATAATCGTTAAAAATTGAAAAAGTTATGAACTTTGAAAGTCAAAAATTGAAGATTGTCATTGTGGCAACAAGGTTACATATTAATTTCAAAGTGGTTCAATAATTGATAAACTTATGGTTGTTAAATACTTAATTTATGTTAGAGAATCTAGCAATAAAAACAAGTTTGAAAGATTTCACACTAGTTTAATTATAGGTTTTCTTTTGTGAACTTTTTTTGGTTTTTTCTAGATGTCATCGTTTTCAAATATATAATTTTTTATGTTATATTTTTGCACACATGTGCAAAATAGTCTTCTTTAGGGGTGCCCCAACATAAATTTTGGGGATGTTTGAAATGGATGTTGTTGTTTAACTACTTATTCATCCCGTGACTTGAAAAAATGTAAAACAATTGTATCCAGTTTGCTTGAATCTTTGTAAGGTAAATATAGCTAGTTCAACATGTGAAATAAATTCATTTGTTAATTTAATGTATTGACTACTCAAACTAGCTCGTAAAAAATCTTATGCTTCAAGAATCAACGTCAAACTAAGTTCCAACATGGATAACTCTACACTACAATGGACTTTTATGAATGTCATAATGGTAGTTTTTTTCAAAAATGTGATAAATATTGTTTATATAATTATGCCAAAACATGGGATCCATGACTTTTAAAATGACTAAAAGTGGTGCTTAAACTATAGATCTAATTTGCCTATAGTCGAAAAGAACCAATCATGAAAACCATGTTGAATGCTATCATAGACATAGGAGGCACAAATGACCATAACCATTATTTAATTTTCATGTTTTAGTGTTAAATTTTGTACTTATGTTGAAAGTTGTTCAAAATCAATTGTGACAGTGTTTCCAATATATTTATGAAATATGTGATATGATTTGCATTGAATTTGATGAGAGTAAAATTTTCAAAAACAATCATTAAGTAATTATAATCAATGTTTATAAACATTATAATGATTAGATTATTGGTGAGGAGATATTTTTAATGTGACATATTTTGGGGGAGATTTTTTAAACATATCTTGACATTATAATATAACGCAACATCTTGTAAGGTTTTTTTTTATGATTTCTTTCAACTTACAAATCACAATAGCTTAAGAATATTCTTGAATAAACATTCACAAACATGATTTGTGTGACCTCTATTATCCCATTTACACCTTTTTTTTTGGTGTAGTATATAAAATTCAAATGCATGATGAGAAATATAACAAAGGAATTCAACTATAAACTTGGTAATGTGATTACCATGACTATTTCTTTGTTAAAGATAAAAAAATATTTGTTTCATATTTTGAACATGTTTTATTCTTTAAATTTTAGACATAATGTTTTGGACATGTATGGTGTAAGTATGGTTCTTTTATGTAAAACAATGTTTTGTTGCATAAAACATTATTGTTTGAATGAAAATAAATGAATGGTTTTCTTTTTAAAATCATTGACTAATGTTCACACATATTCAACACAACAACTTATCATAATCCACAAATGAACAAGTACACAATACACAATCCCATCTAATTTTTAGTGTTGCACAAGGCTCTTGGTGCCACTAATGCATTATGTAAAAGTTATAATATAAGTGGATGTAAATAATACCATTTAGCAATGTGCCAAAATCATCAACTTGCTTGATATTCATCAAATATTTTGAATTGTATGCTCTTCAAGAATTAGTATTTCCATCAACTTTTCAAGGCCATGCAAATTTTTTCAAGTGATTATCAACAACAAAATAATTCATAATTCCTTGGAATAATAGTCATAGCAACATGTGTTAGTTCAATCTTGTTAATGTTTTTTCCTACCAAAGAAATATTTGTCATTACTAGTGTTGGGCAATTTTCAAGAAGCAAGTGAAAACTATCCTAGTTTTTAAATTGGTTCTCACCTTGAATCCCACTAGTTATCACTGGATCCCATACCTAGGCTAAAATCCAAGCACTAATTCTCATTAATCTAAGAACCAAGCATCATGAAAACATGGTTGGTTTTTTTGTTTTAAAAATGATACATGGGTAGGATAATGGGACCCTACCTCATTTCAATTTTCAACCTTTATGCATAATGAAAAATAAGAAATACAACCAAGTAACTATTTTATTTTGAATTTTTTTGTAAGGCTGCAAGGTATCCAAGGTCTTATACTTTTAAAAAATGTCTTAAGAAAAAAGCTTATTCTAGAAACTAGGTGGTTCAAGGTGGTTAGGGTTTCGATTGAGGCAATAGTTTTTTTTTTTTTGTTCCCCCTCTTTTCTTCAATAAAAACTTTTTTTTTTCCTTATTTATATGTACATTTAGTGGTTCAAAAGAGGTCACATTTTAGGAAAGGGATTCTTTGTTTATGGTGTGTAAAACAAAATTTAAACCTTTGTCATGGCACATCCAAGGCACAAGAAAGCATAAAAAACGAATCAAAAATGAAAAATTATGGTCCTCCAAAAATAAGAGGGCAAAACATTGTCAAAAAGAAAATCTTAAAACACTTGGAAGTTGATAACTAAACAATCAAACATTTTTTGGACATTGCTCTATTGCCTTTGGCAGTCAAAGATGATTTGTAAAACTTAAATTAAACCTTCTTAGTTTACAAAGGGCCAAACCATAGGTGGCATAGATATTCTTATAGAAGATCAAGAACATCATAATTTTATTATTTGTACAGATACACAATGGACATTTCGTGCATATTATATTTATATTTCATGTTTTCTACTTATGATCTTAAAATGAATAATTGTGTTTAAAATTTACTTATTTCAGTAGTAAAATATGTTGTGTTTATCTTGAAGGTTATCAAATCAAATTTAACAATGTTAGAATCATGGCTCATGAATAATGCACCATTCCATTATCAAAATGCAATTCCATTTTTATTTTATTTTTCATTTTTTTCACCACTTTGGGTGCAAATACATAAATAAGAACCAACGAGATTACTTTACAAAAGGACCATGAATCCTTTTTAGTCATTTTTCATTTTTTCATATGAAAGAATTTTTCAATGAAATCTTTTGTAACTTGTCATTAAAAATACATGTAGTTGCCCCAATAGATCACATGTTTTTTGTTAATCATTGTTGAATAGATATGAATTTTTCAAAGTGTGTAAATTTTGCCAAATTCTATGTTTCATCTTGAAAATTTATCATAATTTTGAATCATATCAAAATATGTTAATTATTTTAGGTTCTTGTTTCTTATATCATAAACTACAACTTTGTTTTGCATGTCATGCACATTAGACCCCATTTACATGTGGTAAAAGACTCTTGAAAATTTAAATTTTTGAAAACTTTAAGATTCCATATTTTTAAAATTGTGAGTAATTTTTGAACTTGGGTAATAGGTTATTATCATCCAAATTTTTTTACCATCAAAATTATGTTATTACAATAGTCCTTTACTTAGTCCTTTGTAAAATTAACCACAATCTCACATAACACCTATTCAAGTTCAAACGTCATATTTTTAAACCAAAACCCAAAATTCAATTTAATAAAATTTTAATTTGAATTGCTCAAAATTTATATTAATCATTTAATACAACTTGGAATGATTAACATAACTTTAAAATGTCAAGAAAAGAACATTTGTAAAAAAGTTCATAGTTTTCACCACTATTTGACATGGTTTTTAGCTCCTATCTCTGTACTTACACCCCTTTGTGTTATACAAACCACATCATTGCCAAATGAAACCTCAACTCGAGGATCCATGGAAGATATCAAACAAGGTGCCCACTCATGATTTCTTGTTTTGGATTATCTTACAAGGCATATATGAAAAACTCTTAAATAGTTTTCAATGGATGTGTTTAGAAAGTGTAAAGATGGAAACATCCATTTTCATTTTTGTTCTCTTTTAACTTTGTAACCATATGGGGTCTTTTCAACAAAGCCATGATGCAAATGCATTCTAGGGTGGTACCAATAGGAATCACTTCACCAAAATTTAAAGAAAAATGAAACTAGTTTAATTTAATTAAGATTTTTTTTTTAAATCATGATTTTTACTATTGACTTATCCACATAAGCTTCATGTTCCCCACCTACTTATACACCACATAAAAATTATAGATACCTACATAGGCTACACAAGTAAAAAAATCATGTTCCTAAAATGTTCTTAGCATGTGATCTTGAGATTTTTGACCTCTTATTATTAAGTGTCAAGTTGCATCATTGTAAAAAAATTGTTTATGAACTATAATCATTAGGTTATGACCCAAAATGTTGATTGAAATAAAAAAGATAATAATATTACAAATTTGTAAACATGAATGCAATGGCCTTTCAAAACCTCCTAGTCCCAACCTTTAAAAATGCGTTGTTGCATCAATCCACTATCTATTAAACAAATTTTTAAAAGGACCATTTGAGGCCCTTGTTGAAATTAAAATCATTTTTTAAAAATGAAAAAACATGTTCCTTTTGTGTTCATGAACAAAGAAACCCCAAGTATTAATTTCTTAAAACTTTTCCTTGACTGCTCATTTGGAATGTTAAATTTTTAATTTTTTAAAAATTTCAATCGAAGTTTCAAATTCTACATGATTTGGGCAATCTTTTGATATAAAATTTGAATAAAAAACTTCCTTTAAATGAATCCTATGTTGTTATAAAGTTGGATGGGTCTAAAAAATTGGGGTGTGATGTTTTGAGTGGTACCACCCAAGGATGGGTTTGCCTTATGATCTATTTTGAATTCATAAGTTCAAGTGAATTGTTTGCCACCATTGGACGTGATAGCATAATACAAACAACTTTTATGACAAATTGAGAAATTGGGTGCAAAAAGCTTGCATGATCTAACACTAGATTAAAAGGCACAACAAGTTTCATTTTGCATTATGATGATTATGCTATTATTCAAATTTTTTTCCCCAAAATGTTTTATGTAGCAAAGTTAAAATAGTGGAAACCATCCACAAAAACATTTAGCCAAATTTGAAAATGAATAATTTAGAACATCCTTCTATATTTTGGATACCTACTAGAACCTAATATAAAAATATTGTGGTCTTAAAAAACCCCCAAAAGTCACATTTTCACCTTTTTTAAAAAAAACTCACCAATTTCCAATTTTTCACCAAGGAAAAGAAAGGTTGATTCAATATTTTATCATGAAGTACATAAAAAAACCATTAGCACGATCTTTCATTGTAGAACACCTTATTAGATATTGAATTAAACACATAATTTTGTAAAAAAAGATGGTCAAATTTGACATGTTAAATGATCAAAGCATTCACATTAATACCATGAATGACAAGGATACATTAAGGATAAAAGGAATCAATAGCACACCTTGAATGTCTTAACATGTAGTCCTAAAATAGTTTTGATGTAGTATATGTACTTTAAAGTGATCCAAAAGTAACAAATAAAACATCCACCAAAAGTCAATAACAAGTTTTTAAAAATTGTCCACATGAACATGATTTTTATTTTTTGATATTTCATTAATATAATTCTTGATTATTAAATATTCACCCACCTGTGAAACCTTTTAGAGCTAGGTCAAAACTTATATAAATGTTTTTTGTTGTCATTTATTATGGTGGATGTAACTTGGAAATCCTAAAAGGAAAACCAATAAAATTCATATGAATGAAAACCCAAATAAAGATTTTTAAACAAAGATATTTTGAGGAAAAAAATATTTTGAAAGAACTTTTGAAAATAAGATCTAAATATGACCTTTCAAAAGTTCATAAATATCATTGGGTTATGGTTTTTTAAAAAAAATCACACATGATTTTATTATTTCATTCTTCATCACATATTTAATCACTATAAGTGATTTGGAGTAGAATTTCATATGAAGTTTTTAATTTCTTGGTAATCCAATCAACTAAATAGTCCATATTTTTTAACTTTACAAGTCCACTACTAACAATGAATGTGTTATTTTCAAAAAATAGTTGTACAAGTGTGTTTATAATCAAATTATTACTTTTAAAACAAATTGTTGATCGACAAATTCAAGATTATGTTATTCACACCAAGCATTTAAACACAATGCATCTTGTAAAAACTACCATTATGACTCCATGAGTGAGTCACTTTAACTTACATTCACCTAATAAGCAAACTTGGCAATTTGGGATTGCCCAAAGAACATTTGAATAATGTTCAAATAATGTCAAAATAATGTTTTAAAAATGTGTTAGTTAAGTATTCATTATAATGTTTTTAAAATATTAAATGAATATTCTATACTCATTAGATCACTTTCAAACTTATCCAAATGTTAAATTGAAATATTATAAACATTCTTGTATAATTTGTCAAGCATTCATGCAACTTGTAATTAAAACATGCTTTTAATCATGTAAACCTAAGTAGTGATTTCACATGCCTTGGCTCCTTGAAGCTTGAATGTGCCCAAAACTAATTTTCCATGTCAAAGACACATAGGTTTGTAGAAACATAATTACAAAGAACTTGAAAAATCAAAGTCTATCAACTATTGAAATGAAATAAACTATATGAATTAATTTACACATATGAACTAATTCTAAAACAATAACTTTATTATTTGCCATTGCTTGTGCATAGGTTGTTAAATATTCCAAATTATTTGGGGATAGTTGAAGATGTAATTAAGGTGGAGTAAGTAGAAGATTTAACAATGTTAAAGGTTGAGATGAAACAAAACATTAACTATTTTGATCATGGTTATAAAAATAATTTGGTTCCTAACATGGGAGAAATTTTGGAACCAAAAGAATGTAGAATATCAAAGATTAAGAAATTATTGTCAATTAATCACCATTAATTAAAACACATGGTGGAATCATTACACAATTAACTAAGTATTAAAAAATATGAACTTTCATAAACACTTGCAAATCATGATCAAAATGTTACTAATCAATATAAATCACTAACCTAATAGTCAACAAGTGAACATCATTACATCAATAACACCTCCCTTTGAACTTGCAATTACTCAATAATTTGCAAGTGACCTTAGTTCAAGGGGATGAAAGCAAGAAAAAAAGAGCCAAGCAGTGTGCGGATAGTCCTTGAAAATTGTTTTTTGAAAATTTGAAAAATCACGGTGAGAACACTATATATCCAAAAAGTTATTTTACTTTTGAAATAAGTTCTTATACTTTCAAAGTTGCAACTACAAAATTTTCATGAAAATTCACCATGTTTCAAAAGTCCTTTTATATGTTTAAAGCATTCAAGAAAAACATGTGGACATGTGGTTTTTTTTGTATCAAAAATCCTTTTCACTTATCAAATGTTCACCAAATCGTTTTAATTTTTTTGTGAACTTTAATATACTTCACAAGAAGGGATCCATGTGTTCAAAACATTCAAAAAATAAAAATACATGTACCATTTAGATTTTAATACTTGAATCTCCTTTTACACTTATGGTTTTGAATTTGTAATCATGGTTCAAAGTAAAGTTATAGATTTAATTATAATGTAAGGCTTGAAGCAAAAATATTTGAGTTTTTATCATGATATATGTCATATTTGGCCTCAAATTTGATATTCAGTTTAAAAATCTATGTGAAAAATGTAGTATAAACCAATAGAAAACTACCACATGGAAAATGTAGTCCTTGGAAAGGACTTTAACCTTGGTGCAATTGGCTCCTTTTTCCATGCTTTCACCCAAGGATCATGAATTCTTTTCAAAACCTGAAAGATGCATATGGTTTCAATGAAAGTTTATTAGTTTGGCAATTTTTCCTAATTAGTTTATGGGCTATATTTCTCCTTTTCGTGAAAATATCTTTTATAAACTCCAAGGATGGATGGAGAAAACAATTTATAAATCCGTGTAGCAAGGTGAATTTGTAGTTGTCCAAGGAACAAAAAATACAAAGTCTAGACAATTGATTTAGAAACCCACCTTGCATGTAATATGATTTGACATTCAAGAATGCCTACTATTGTTACCATTCACAATTTTTTTTTCATTTTCTATTCAACCTTAAAGGTTTAATAACATATCAATAATCTAGTCAATAGATGGGACATTCAACACATTTGGATTCTACTTTCTAGAACTTTGCCAAATGATGGTGTGATGTTTGATGGCAATGTGTTTGGTCCATTCATAAATAATTGGATTTTCTGAAATTTTTATGGCATTTTGATTGTCCACCATAAGCTATCTTGGTCTTGGTTTCCAACTTCTTGTATATTTCCTAGTATTTTTTTAGCCAAATGGCCTTTTTGGTTGCACTTATCATGACCATGTTTTCAACTTTTATAGAAGAAAATGTAAAACAAAGTTACTTCCTACTCCCCAAAGCAATTGAACTCAAAAACCAAGTAGTAAAACATAGCTTGATGTTGATTTTTGATTATAGGCATCTCTTATCCAATTGATATAATATGAAAATCTAGTTAATTCATTTGTCTCCCTTCAATTGTAGTAAATCCTTAGATCAACCATTATTTGATGTATTTGAATAGATGTTTGACAACATTTGGGAGACTTAAGTTGGCTTGAGAACTTACTCACTAGATTAATAACAAATGACATGTGTGGCTTAATTTGTGTTAAGACAATTAGTTTACCTATCATTTTTTTGTACATTTGAATGATGATGGCTCAAGCTCCTAGATGTTGGGTGTTAATTTGAGTCTCAATATCATGGGCATTATAATTGCATTACAAGTAGTTAGGCAAAAATCTTTGAACATTTTTTTATCATGATCTCATTGTGTCATGCAGTAATACTTCAAATGGCTAGAAGCACATATGGGCATATTCATAGTTAGGGTACTCTAAAGGATTGTTTAACAAAAAAGGCTTGAAAAGGACTATTTTGGATTTTTATAATATTTATTGCCTTACGATGATAGTGGATTCTTGCCTAGAACTAGAATGATCTCATATTAAACTAATAAAAAATCTAAGAATTGTTTGAATATAATACAAATGTCACTTTGAATTCTTTTAAATAATTCCTTGTCCTAATTGCAACTTTCATTTAAAAAGAATCAAAAGGAATGCATTACATATTGTATTCAATTAATTTTGTTTCATACATAAACAATGCTTACATCTATGTTTGGGAATGTTCATTAAATGCCTTTGATTCGATCATACATGGTATGAAAATTTTGAAGGTCACATAATTCATTCCCAAACAAATATAAAAATAATTTCTTAAAAGATCATTTGGTTATTTTTTATATTCTCTAGACTTAGAATTTGTGACCCCAAGTGTAGGTCACATGTGCAAAAAAATAGTCATGCTAGGAAACATGTCAAGTTATCTATTAAAAACTTATGTACCCGTTTTTTTCTTTTTTGATTTTTCACCAAAATATTGATGCATAATTACCTATGTATGTTAAAAATCACCATGGCCATATGAATGATCATAATTTAAATTATTGAAAATTTCACATTTAAATTGATTCCATGTACATTTTATATTTGGTAGATAGCAAAAATGAAATCACATGCACAGAAGAATCATGATCATAACACAATTAACATGAATAATTAGGCGAGTGATTTGTGTAATGATTAGAACATAACTAATACCAATCACTAGTTTAACAAACAACAAACAAGAATATTATCAATAGTTTAACACAACAAAGAGATATGATAAGTTTTGAAAAACCCATGTGAAAGTTCCAACACCACAAATTTGACATGTCAATAGTTTTCATTGGATGAGTTCAATCCAGCCACTTGGCTCTTCAATATTACATCCACATAATTTGGACTAAAAAACAAAAAAAAGGCTAGACCCTAGTACAAATTGAAGTATATTAGAAAATGAATATGTAAGGAATATGTGAGGGACACATGCATGTTTTACCTTCAGACATTATTAATAAATTAAGTATATTTTGGGGAAAAAACAAAGCTGGTACAAGTTATGGTTTACCCAACCCAATAAATATTTTTAATACTTACCATTCCATTATTTTAATTTTCTTTTGATATAAATTATGTGCCTGGATCATGCATGTTTTGTGTACTAAAGAAGAAGTGCAAAAAGAACAGCTGAGGCCTTGAGGAAAAGAAAGGGCATGTGCTATTATGATGTCTAGAACACATTACAAAAGGGACCCAATTAACCAACCAAATACAGCCTTCTTCTGCAAGCAATTGTGAAACCTATTTGTATAGTCCCTTTGATTTTAGGGTTTGGCAAAAACTTGAACTCGAGTCTATGGCCAATTTCCCTTTTCTTTAAAGAAGAAAAATTTGCCAAATTTTCTAAAAGCATGGTTTTTTTTGGGGGGGTTATGGGTGGGTGAGAAAATACCACATTTGAGTGTCAAAATAGTTACTTTGTTTCGAAGATTTAATTTTGAAAAGTAAAATATTTCAGGAATATTCAGAAAATATTTTTAAAAAATTTCCTTCACAAAAAATTTATTCTTTGAAGAATTTTTTTTTTGGGGGGTGAAAATTTCAAATTTCTTTAAAAGTATATTAGTTAGTGTTGTATTTGTCATGGTACTAAAGGTATTGATATGAAATATGTTACTACTTATTGACAAAATATTCTTTGGCTGAAATGAAGAATTTGGACATAAAATACATTATGGGTTTACAAATCACCATCTCCGTACTATGGTTGGATTAAATAATCTTAAACCCAAAATCCCAAAAGTTATAACAACAAACAAACAGACACACACACACACACAAAGGTCGGTGTTATTTTAGCTTAACACACAGCTACTAGAGTTTCAGAGGCACAGAGTTTTGGTTGGTGAGGAGGCACTTGTGTACCTACCTACTGGCAAGGAATAATAAGTGTTGTCAACAGAGGATAGAGGAGAGCAAGAGTAATGGGTCCACAAAATAGCTTGTTAACTACTACTACTACTACACATAACCCAATGTGTTGAAGAAAGGCAATTTGTCCCCGGAATCAGACTATCCAGAAAACAACCCATTTTCCAATTCAGCGGCTGCATTATAACCCGACCACAATCAGACTATCAATAGAAACCCATTTTCCAATTCAGCGAGTTGCAGTTATCTCCGCGCCCCCCCCAAAAACAAAGCACCACAAATGTAACATTAGCCCCTAGTTTTAGGTTTTACAATTACATAGGGCCGGCCATTTCTCTCTCTTGAAATCTTTCTCTAACATGTTATGCAATGAAAAGTGTAATGCAAGAATTATCCATTCAAAACATTATTTATAAAATGTGGGTGTAGTTCATTAGTCGGTGTTCAATACACCAATGAATCCATTTGATCTTCACTAGATCTCGTTCAATAAGACCAGTGAATTCACTCAAAATCCAATGAAAGCATTTGACAATTTCGTTCAATGAAATGAGTGAATTCACCCAAAATCTAAAAAAAGTATTAGATGATCTTGTTCAATGAGATGAGTGAATTCACTCAAAATCCAATGAAAGCATTTGATAAATTCGTTCAATGAAATGAGTGAATTCACCCAAAATCTAAAAAAAGTATCAGATGATCTTGTTCAATGAGATCAGTGAATTCACTCAAAATCCAATGAAAACATTTAACAATTTCATTCAATGAAATGAGTGAATTCACCCAAAATCTAAAAAAAGTACCAGACGATCTTGTTCAATGAGATCAGTGAATTCACTCAAAATCCAATGAAAGCATTTGATTCACAAAGGACGCATTTCTTGTAATGATATTGAAACTTTTAAAAACCTTTTGACCTATTTCAACTTTTTCAAAAGAAAATTTTTGTCACATTTTATCATTTGAGATTTCTTCAGGTGAAAAAATGGAGGTTATTATTCTCTCATCCATCAGTCTATCCATCCCATCCATCCAAACATCCATGGCATGCAATTCATCCAAACATCCATCCATCCATCCATCCAAATGGCGGTGCACGATTGACTTGTTTCACTGTTGAGTTTCCTCATCATCAACATCAACTCTGTAACAACATGATTCTTCCTTGAAAAGCTGAAATTATTTCTGTGCTCATTTGCTGGCTTTCTTCTCTTGGATGTAAAGTGGGTAGTAAAATACGCACCGCTTTTCATATTGCATCTGTACTTTTATTTTGCAGGCAGGAATTCATATGATCCACTACTCTCTGGTCTAGATAGCCCAGTTACATAAATTTTGTTGAAATGGGTTTGTATGTATATAACTACAACCAGGCTATGTATGTATGTACTACCCCTTCTCTCTTCTTACAAGCTTCAAATTCCAAAGCAATTTTGCAGTGGGCAATAAAAGTCTGGCTTGTTGTGTTTCAGTCGAGTAGATAAATTGCATTTGGGGGGACCCGAGCCAAAGTGATGAAGCTCTCTCTCTCTCTCTATTCAAGCCAGTTGGAGAACATGCAGTTTCATAGGATCGCTGTAGTCAACTGGAAACCTACCAGACTCAACTCCCACCAGACCCAACTCCGTATATGAAGTCTATAATGAACATGTAAGGAAAGGTAACATAAGCTTTTTAGTCCAACATCATGCTTCTTCTTTGTTGTTGTTGTTGTTCTTCCCTGGAAAGTGAAGAGTTTTTTTGGTTCTGGTCCCACTCATACTAAAACTCTTCTGGATACTGAACAGCAAGTCAGAATTCAGATGATATAATAATCTACTAAAACTCTTCCGGGTACTGAACAGCAAGTCAGAATTCAGATGATATAATAATTAGCTTACATAGTCAACTTACATTCACGTGAATAAAGGAGTGAATAAAGGAGTTTTCGCAAAACAAAAAAAAACACCATCTAACAATAATTTGTCCTTTCGTGATCATATATGCAAAGAAGAAAGAAAGAAAGATTGACAAAAAAAAACTATGAGTGTTTTTTTTTTTGGAAATTTTAAAAGGAATTTTTTGTTTGTAGCCAAATTGATGATCATCTGCACAAACATGTAAAATAAAAGTGACAATTGTCTTTAAAAAGATTTAGTCAAAATCTGGTTATAAATTATATTTAAAATAACAAAATTATGTTACACATTTTTCTTTGTGAATGCTTACAACTATCCTTGTCATCACACATACAGAACATAACATGAAAATATTTTGAATAAATGCACCATGTTTGAATAAAAGTGATTTGAAATAACAAAATTTTGTTACACATTTTTATTATGTGAATGTTTATAACTATCGTTTGTCATCATGACATACAAAACATAATATGAAAACACTCTAAATAATACATCATGTTTAAACAAAAAGTGAATTTAAAATCACACGACTTAAAATTACATTTCATCCATAAAATATTATTTTGAACCCTATTCACACTAAAATCAATTTGAAATTAAAACTTAAAGTATTGAACTAACTCGATTTATTCCTAATTAAGTAGGACTTAATTAAACTAACACACTTGATCATTTTAATCATCTTTTTATATTTTTGACAACACATTGAAACCAAACATAAAAATCTAGCAATTTTAACTATTTTTTTCCCTTTCTTTTGATGATTAAAAATCTTTAAAATTGCTTCATTTAAAATTTTGAATTTCACCTATGGCAAGATTTCACCCACACAAGAAAAGGTCGGAAGAAATGCTTTGTGTATGGCAAATACTATTGGGTAGTTATCAAAAATAGGAATAGACTAATGTTGGCCGGTAATTTAGTTTTGACTCGGTTATCAACTAGGTTATCAATTTGTTTATTGATAACCCATTAGTTGGTTATCGTAGTACTTGAACAATTTTGGCGTAAATTAAGTTATTTTCATTTTGTCAAATTTTTAAAAAATTATTTGTTATTTGCAAAATTAATTTTTTTTTATAAAATTATAAATCTGCAAGATTTTGATTGTCCTTAAGAGTTCAAGAACTTAAGATTGAGACAATTTAGACACACTAGATCGTCCCAAAAATTCTAAAGGTTGTGTTTTATTATTAATTATAACCATTACTTGTTGAAAATTTCAGAATTAAAAAATCAAGTGCTGAAATTAAAAATTTAAATTGAATTAATTATTTGACAATTTGTTGCCAAATCCGATGAAGGAGTACAATATTGATTTTTAGATAATTAGTTAATAACCTAATCGATTGGCATTATAATTTCAAAATCTAATAACTTGCCTAGATGACTTGGTGATCATCCAAGTAGGTTATGAATTTTAAAACATTTAACATTTTTGGTGATAGAAAAAAAAAAGAAAAAGAAAAAGAAAAATAACTGATAGGATAATCAATTATTTGATAACCTACCCTTATGCATAATTAATGATTATTACCCTTCAAATATTGATAATCTAACGGGCACCAATTTTATTCTTTTCAAATTTAAAAAAAAAACACAGCAGTTCTCTCATTCTGGAATACTTAAAAAAACTAAATCCAATGGTTATTAAAAAAAAAATCAAATACCCACTCAACCCAAGTGGCAATAACAAAAGGATTTTTATGTACAAAAAAAATGTTTAAAAATAAATCAGCTATGAAATTATGGATTCTTTACTTGTTCTTCCCTTCATGAAGATTTGCTAATTCTTTGAGGTTTTGGAAAAACAACCAAAACCCACAATTCTTTGGTTTTGAAAAATTGAAAAAAATTAGAATCAACGAATATTATCAAAATCAAATTACCCAACCCAACTATCGATTCTTTACTTCTTATTCTTTCATGAAAATCCCTAATTCTTGGAGGTTTTCAAAAACAACCCGAACCCACAATTCTTTGGTTTTGAAACATTGAAAAAAAATTAGAATCAACAAATATTATCAAAATCAATTTACCCACCCAACACTATTGATTCTTTACTTCTTATTCTTTCATGAAAATCCCTAATTCTTGGAGGTTTTCAAAAACAACCCGAACCCACAATTCTTTGGTTTTGAAGCATTGAAAAAAATCAGATTCAACGAATATTATCAAAATCAAATTACCCACCCAACACTATTCTTTACTTCTTATTCTTTCATGAAAATCCCCTAATTCTTGGAGGTTTTTCAAAAACAACAACAAGAAGAACCGATTGGTTCTTTTGTTTTGAAATATTGAAAAAAATTAGAATCAACGAATATTATCAAAATCAAAATTACCCAACCCAACACTGGTGATTCTTTACTCGTTCTTCTTTCATGAAAATCATTGATTCTTTGAGGTTTTTTGAAAACAACCAGAATCAACACGAGTTCTTTGGTTTTGAAATATTGAAAACAAATTGAAATCATCAGATATTATCAAAATCAAATCCCACCCAGCACTGGTGACAACAACAACAACCACCCAAAAAAAAAAAAAAAAAAAAAAAAAAAAAAAAAAAAAAAAAAAAAAAAAATAAAAAAAAAAAAAAAAAAAAAATAAAAAAAAAAAAAAAA
>Ga0116227_10007225_pt1 | contig 21837 bp, 16 predicted proteins | sample S1TSphgellanicum_FD_89693 | JGI IMG/M metagenome (GOLD analysis project Ga0116227, IMG submission 89693) | Host-associated microbial communities from peat moss isolated from Minnesota, USA - S1T2_Fb - Sphagnum magellanicum MG | ecosystem: Host-associated > Plants > Peat moss > Unclassified...
AAAATAAATTAAAAAAAAAAAAAAAATAAAATTAAAAAATTAAAAAAAAAAAGATCTTACCAAAATTGTGGAATTAAAAGTCATGTTTTGAATGTAAAAAAAAAAAAAAAAAACAAGATTGGAAAAACAAGTTCAAATAATCTTCACATGTAATTCTACAACATATTAATAACACCAAGCTTAAGAATATGAATCTATGACATCAAATATTCAAACATGTTTTTATGCATTAGGGTTGAAGGGGTGCCTACCATAGCCAAGGAATTGACAAAAACATTATGGGTTAAGTAAATTCTAAAAGGAATGCCTATCAAAACCATCACTCCAACTATGGAAGTTATGACAAATGTGTGTTTATTGTGATGAAAATTGGTTTGGTAGCATTGATGATCACTAATTCATATCAAGTTATGTTTTTATTGGGCAATAGAGATATTAGTTGTAGCAATATGATAGTGTCTTAAAGTTAAGGTGCGCCAAAAAAGATGTCATTTTCGATCAATTATCCAATTATTATTATTATGAATTATTTTGACTCTTGAATACATTCAAATGACCAATTATTGATGAAAATTTATATTGTTACTTGTATAAAATGACATTTAATGAATCTTTTTAAAAGTCAAACAACAAATTTCATAGCCAAAAACAAATTCCATAGGCACTTCATTTCTTACACTCTATTATATTTTTTGGGGTGAATTTATTAAACCAACATTATTTGTTATAATTATGTTTTTTAAAAAAACCTTCGTTGTCTGCATTTGACATCAATTCACATGTGCCAAAGTTTAACTTTTTTTTTAAAAAAATATTTTGAATTAGGTTTTGGGTCAAAGCGTGGTTGGGGTACCTAAAAGGATTATTTCATTGAATATCCAACGGACCCCTTCATTCAAAAATGTTATTGAAACTTAATGACACATTCAAATTGAAAGTTTATTTTTCTTCAAAGATGCATACATTATTAAGGTACTATTTCATGCATAACATTTCAAATTTGAATAAGTTTAAGGATTCCTAAAAAGTCTTGAAAAATTTTCCATGACTTTGTCTTGTGAGAAAAAAAAGTTCAAGGATTCATAAGGAATGTCTAAACAAATTATTTTGCTTCAAGATTTTTACCACAAACACCTTAGATGCTAATGTATATAAAATGTTCAAGTGTGACAAGAACCAAGTGCCCTATTGTAATGTACAAAGTTTCAAAAAATGAATTTTTTTGGTAATTTTAGGCCATTGATAAAACATGACACAAAGCCAAAATGTGGTTTTTATAATTATGATATTTTGCGATTAATGTCCAAACATAGTCATGTAGTCATGTAGCTTCTAGTCACTACCATCTTAATGACTATGGTCAAAATTATGACTACGTGATTTTGCATACAACTATAATTAGGACTAAAAATTATTATTATTAAGAATACGAATACATAACTAGTATATTCATATTAAAATGATATTTGAATTTGAAATAATATAATCAAATTTAATTTTGTTTGAAATGAACAAACAAATGTTTGAATAGTTTAGTTTAGTTCACCATAACCTAGACTAACCTACTTTAACACAATTTAACTTACTTTAGTTTAATTTAACCTAATGTAGCCTAATTTAACATAATTTAATATAATTTAAATTAATTTAGACTAATTTATCATAATTTAATATCTTAATTTGAACCTAACAAAATATAAGTAACTTAGTTTAATTTCATTTAACTACTTTTAGATGGTTAAAAAAAACCAATTTAACCAAATTGAAGAAAATTTAACTAAATTTAACCCAAATTTAACCAAGTTTAACCTAAGTGGTCTAGTTTAGCCATGTTTTGCCAAGTCTTTTCAAGTTAAACTTAAATAACCATGTTTAGTAGTGTTTAATTAAATTTAACATCAATACCCTATTTTAATTTAACTTATCCAAGTTTTGTTAAGTCTAACCAAGTTCAATTTAAAAATTGTCATGTTTAGCCATGTATAACTTCAATACCCTAATTTAGCTTAATTTCTCCAAGTTTTTTCAAGTTTAGCCAATTTAAAACTAAGTAGCCACGTTTAGCCAAGTGCAATCAATTTTTGCCTCAACACACTAATTTAGCCTAACTCATCCATGTTTAACCACATTTAATCAAGGTTAACCTCAATACCTTAATTTAGTTTAATTTATTTAAATTTTGCCAAGTCTATCCAAGTTTAACTTAAGTAACTATGTTTAATCATAAATATCCTAATTTAACTTAATTTATCCAAGTTTTGCCAAGTCTAGCTAAGTTAAACCTAAGTAGTTGTATTTAACCAAATTTGCTAAATTTTGTTTCAATACTTTAGATTAACTTAATTTATTCAAATTTTGCCAAGTTTAGCCAAGTTTAGCCAAAATAACCATGTTTAACCAAAATTTGCCAAGTTTAACCAAGTTTAATTTAAATAACCAAATTTAATCAAATTTTGCCAAGTTTTACCTTATTATTCTAGTTTATCTTAATTTGCCAAATCTAGTTTAATTTATTTAACTTTTAAAATTTAGCCTAATTAATATTAATTTTCTCAAGTTTTGCTTAGTTTGGCCAAGTTTAGCTTAATTTATGTTAGTTTAATCAATTTTACCTATTTCAGCCTAGTTTAAATATAGGTTAGTTTACGATAAGTAGGCCCACATTTAGGTTTAAAATGTTTAAGTTAGTTTAAGTTAACCTATGTTAACCAAGGCCAAACTATTAGGTAGCTTAAATTAACTTAGGTCAACCTAGGTTAGCCTAAGGTGAATTATGTTAACTTGAGCTAAAAATATTATTATTTATAGATTAGTAGTAAATATTAATTATCATAAATAAATAATGTGGTGCAATGGATAAGGACCTGTTCCCCAAAATGAAGGGTGGGAAGTTCAAGTTTTCCCACTTACAAACCTAGACACCTAAACATATAAACACTTAGATGTTTAAATACTCTGGTGGCTTGTTTAGCCTATGAAATTTTTTTAGTGTTTAGATTAGGTTACTTAGGGTAAGCTTTTTAGGCTAGGTGGCTTAGGTTAGGTTTTCTAAGTTGGGTTCCCTAGGTTAAAAAGCTAGCACATGACAATATTTGATTGGAAATATATAAATATATGGTTTTTAAAAAAATTGTGATATGTGGCATTTTGTGAGGCTACCATGTGTTTCACTAAATCCAAGACTTTGTCTTTTGCAACTATAATCATGGTGAAGCACAGTTGTTAATGTGATTGCGACTAATGTGATTAATGGCATTTACAATGTGGTCTTATGGACTAGTAGTTATGTAGTTATCTCTAGTCATAAATGGCACATACAACTGCATTTTTATAATCATAAATGTCATGTTTTGGCATTGTGTGGCCCATATTGGATAGATTTTACCATTCTTATTTTCATAAGTGAAAACAATAGATACTATAGAAGTTTATATAAAATTTGGAACAAGTTCATTTCATTTGACATGAAAAAATAAAAATAAAAATAAAAATCTGAAACATGTCATAGGTTTTATGAAGAAAAAGGCGAATTTGGAAATCCTAAGAGTGAGTCTTTATGTTTTAAATGGAATACCCCAATCATGCTTTGACCTTTTGGTGAAACATTTTACCATAGGTTTACCCAAGAAACAAACCTTTATTGTTATGTCATCAACAAAAGTTGATTTATGGTAATTTCACAAGCAACAAAAATAAAATTACAATGTGGCTTGCATCATGTTTAACGTATATTTTGTATGAGATTGATTTTTGATTTGAACATAAAGCTTGTTTCCAGTTTGTAAAGACCCTTTTTTTTCACCTTTATTGTTTTTAGGATGATAACATTAGTTTTCATGTCCTTAATCAAAGAAACTAATGGAAAGGATTATGTTATATGGCTTACATCTACAATATTTCCAATGGATAGTAGGTTCTTTTGAATGTTAAATAAATAAACAACAAATTAATTGATTTTATTTTTATAGTTTTCAGTCAAGCTAAAACAATGCCCTCTCCAACTACGGTGAGTCTCCCAACTTGCTATTGTAAAGGAGGTGTTACCTCTTCCTTTTTTCAAAGATACATTTTTTTGGTTTCATGTGACATGTTTAGTGTCATTAAAGTTGAAGTACCAGGAAGGATTGTCAATAGTTTCAATGAGGTAGCTTTTAAATCATGTTTCATCATTGCCTCTTGAATCATTTTCAAACTTGTATTTTATTTTGTATTCATTTTCAAAATTTCTTACATGTGCATTTTGTGTAATTGATGCACTACTTTTGATAAATTTGTTGAATTTTGGAGTTGAGTTCTTAGATCGTGTTTATAATTTTTCAACTTTCACATTTTCATTCTCAATGCCCTTTTGCCTAGTAATATTGAAACAATTTATTAACTCATTATTACATCACAAAATTAACACGAAATGAATTAATAATGAAAATTGTATGAAGTTTGTTCATTCATAAGTTTGTACATTTTACACACAACTATCATGCATTGAAAACTTGTTTAACACATGAATACATGTGTTGATGGATGAAATATGAACTTATAAATGAACAAATGTCACATGAATTTCACATCTCTCAATAAATTTATGTGTCAAATTTGTTTTTAATGCACAATATCAATGTGTGAAAAGTACAAATTATGAATGAACAAATTTTGCACAATTTTTATCACTAAGTTGTGAAATGTTAAGTTTATGATCTTTTTTTTTTTGTGAGCTACCCACCACGATAATAAACTATAGGCTATGTGTAACACCGATATGTGAAAATTAGAAAAACTTTTTGCTGCCTAATGTTTTCAACATTTTGAAAATAGGAGTTGAATTAGATGATGGGTGCCATTCTTAATGATCACCCCAAATGCCCATGATTTTTGTTTGCCCCAAAAAGCATGAAATTCAATGGTTTTAAAAAACTTTCCTTGGATGGTCAAATTTGACCACCGATTATTCATTCATTCCAACTTTTTTTTGAACAATGTTTTTCCCATGCGATTCATATGCATAACTTCTATCCACCACCAAATTTTTAGGGCAAATGGAACATAAAATCTTAGTCCAAGTCTCCAAAAATTTGCAATTCAGAAGTTTGTTTGAAATTACTCTAAATTTTCATTTTCATCCAATTTTTTAAAACATATTATTTTATATTATCAAAAAGACTAGCTTGAAGTCCTCTACAACTCCTTTGAGTTGAATTTTCAAAATTTTGATGTTTTACATGATTTTTAGGTACATTTATGGGGGTTGGTTTCCTATTTTATGTCTGAGTAGTTCATGTGAGAAAAGTAGAAGGTAATGATGCATTCTTTGTTTTAAAAAATAAAAATTCAAACCATGTTTTGTATCATGTTTCAAATATAGAATTTCAATTAATGGTCTAGATGTCATTTTCATAATGTTTTAAAATCAAAGTAGGTTTCTACACTAATACATATTTGAAAAATGGCCATCCATATATATATTTGGTTATCATGATGTCTAGATAAGCATAGGGTTTCTATACGTAATCAACTTATCAACCTATAAACTACACAATGATAATGACAGTTTGGATAGTTAAAATGGCCATTTTTTGCACCATGTTATATTTCAAATAATGCATTATTCATAATTATGTTTCAACCCATGGTCAAATTGTAACACTACCTAAGCTTCTAACATGGTAGCTATTTTTGATCGAATGGTAGAACATCAATGGATGTTGATGTTCACAACTCAATTGGCTTTAAAATGGCTAGATCAACTAATGTATTTGGAAGACCCATCACATTTCAAGGATGAGTAGTAGCATTGGGAAGTGAGGGTATACCAAAAAGGTGAAATGACCATATTAGGGGCCATATTTGAAGTGTTTGTATGGGAAGTGATGCAAGGTTTAGAAATTATGAATGAGGTAACCAAGTAGGGTTAAGATAAAACCATGGATGATCAAGATGAAGAAGAAAATGAAACCCAATGTGATTTGGATGGTAAGGATCATTTGGAGTTGCAAGACAGAGGACCATTTCCACAATAAAAGGAAACATTGTAGTAAAATGTAAATGTTATTTTAGTTGGAAACATGTAGGTGTGAATGAGGTGCATTAGATTGCTAGTGAAAAGGTTTCAAATGACTACATTTTTCAATAATTTGAAATTTCCAATTGAGCCTTTATAGAGGCCCCTATGGGTTTAAACAAATTGAAACATGTTTTAGATAAATCTAGGCTTGTTTTTGGGGGGTTGAAACATGAATTGAACAAATCCCAACATGTTTTCAATGAATCAAATGAAAAGGAAATAAAAAAAGGTGGGATGCAAAGATTGTTAAAGTTTCAATTGCAACACATGACAAAAAAGTTTAAGTGCATGTTTTGGAAGGGATGAATGAGAAAGTTGTACAAGTTTGGAGTGAGTGTGTTTCTACATAAGTTTCAACCAAAAAGTAGTCATGGATTGATCCTCATGAGTGAGGTTTGAATGCCATGGATATGAAACTCTTTTTGGAAGGTGTTAACCATGTTTCAAGGGGTGTTGACCATGTTTAAAAAAAAATTGCCCAAGTTTTGGAAGTTCCTACACCCTAGGTTTTGGAGGTTACTACCCATGTTTTAGATAGACATTCTTGGCCATGTTTTTAAAGTTCTTAGCCATGTTTTAAAAATGTTTCCTTTGTTTCATTGGCATGTCAAAATCATTTGAACTATGCATTTTTGGTGAATTTCAACATGTTTCTATCATGTTTTAGAAGGCAATCAATTGTCAACGCAAGTTGGTCAAATGTGTTTGTGGACAAATCATTGATTATAGTTCACCAATCAGTAAATATTCAAAAATTGACAAAAGGATATTGAAATTCTTCAAACAAGGTGGAATGATAGGGTTGGGCCAGGGTGTGAGTAGTGTTGCCATAGTGACAATTGGGTAAGTTATTTGAAACATTCTACGAAATTTGGAGGTGATGACTATAACCAAGATTTAAAAGGATAAGCAAAAATAACATGAAGAAATATCAATAAAGTTAATTTCTAAGAAGCTCATTAGAAAGGGAAGCAAAAGACTTGTGTGAAAGAACCATCTCCATCCAAGTCTAATTCCAATTTTCAAAGATGAGTTTCCACCATTTGATGGATTGTTTTACCCCAAGTTGGAAATCATGAAAGGCATTGATCCCAAGACTTGGTAAATATGCAAAGACAAAATGGCAAGTTTGTAAATTGCTTGTAAGATTTTATGATTTTTTAAAACCTCTGGCATTGGTCATGAGTTAACTCACTAAATCTTTTGTTTTCTTTTACACATGTTGTTTGAGTGTTAAGTATTATTTTCTACAAATGTTTTATTATGAAATAATACTTACCACTCGAGCAACATGTGTGAAACAAAGCTTGGAATTTGTGTTCCAAAGCTTATATTATGAATTATACATAAAGAAATACAAAAGCTTTAGAACAATTCATAACTGTAACAATTATTATGTATTTTGTACAAACATTTCTTCATCAAACATCATAGATTATATCAATGTGCTTCATGTTTCAAAATATGAAATCCATGTCCAAAACAAAACAAAAATCCATGTTCCATCTTTGAACTTTTTTTTTCTCCTCTTACCACTCTACCTCTTTACCATGTACAATATTTTCACACCATGTGTCAAAAGCTCATTATGAAATTTTTTTCAAATCTTCCCTCCAAAATATAATTCAAATCCTATTTAGTAATTGTCCTAATTTTGCCCTTAACATAACGCTCCATGTACTTTGAATCTTGTCTTCAAATCCTTGAAATGCAAAGTACAAAAAACATAAATGTTAAAATTCATTTTATGCAACTATCAAATACTTGTTCACGATGATGTTGGTAGATTTGCAAATGTCTACACTAGACATAATGCCTCATGTTGTGATTCTATTACCATAAATTGTTGATGTTGGCTTATAGATTCAAGTTAATTGTGTCCATTATCCTCCTCATGTACAACGATTCTTATTGCAATTGCTATCATGTATTATGTAAATAGTTTTAGATGCTATCATGTATTCAATAGATTCCTATTGTGAATTTAGTAGCTGTGCCAGCTATCATACCTCTTAATCTATCAAACACATAAGAAAAAAATCCAAAAAATTGAATTAAAAAACTATTTCTAAAATAAATCAGTAGGTTAGAAATTTTATATGCTATGTGAATTTCATAATCAAGGGCAAGGGTAAATAAGCTTTGCAAAATTTTTCATCCAAGCAAAGTTGGATATTTCATTTAAACCTACATTTAGCTTAATCAAAATGTAAGGTTAATGGAAAAACTATGTACAACATTTATACAACTATGAGAGTTTGGCAAGTGAGACAAGACAATTCATTATGCAAATAACATTGAAATATGATCACAAAGGATTGAGAGGATCCTAATTTTTATTTTTTTTGCAGAAGATAAAGAAAAAACCTTTCAACATCTTTAACAATATTTAGGTTGGCAAATGGTACCACAATGTAAAGAAGTTCTATTAATATAAGAAAGTTGGTGCAAGGAATGGATGGAACACAAAGTCAAAAAGGAAAAAATGCAAATAAATGACAACAACCCAAGCAAGCACCTCATAGTTGCAAGAGGTTATATTACCCCTACACATCCACCTCATAGTTGCAAGAGGTTATATTACCCCTACACATCCACCTTCATGAGGCTTCTCATTTTGTGTCCTCCATGATTTTAGTAGAATCACACAATTTCTTTCAAACCCACCACCTTCTAATTATTAGTTATTACCACTAGCCTACTTCATGTTGCTTGAAACAATCAGATCTAAAATTCAAGATGTCTAACATTCTCCCTCATGGCCAAGAGCACTACAAAATGTCCAAGATAATATTGGCATACATTAACCAGATTCTTTACCAACCAAAAGGAAGGGTTGCTAGTAGCTACTTGTTACTCACTCTTTGATAAGGATAAACCTATATATTATATATACATAGCCAAATAGGAGAAGATGAGGATACAAGTGAAATATACATGTGTCAGTTCACACCAATCACCAATCACAGACCACAGCAATCATGTCACATTTGCTTCAACTACCTAACCTACCAAGTGGGTTTTCTAAAATTTCACATGAAAGTGTTCCTTTTTGCTGGAAATTTCTTAAAGTACTTGCCCTTTGGCATGTCAAAGGCTGGCATGCAGCACTTGCCCTGCTCCTCGCTAATGTCATATTTAATACACACAGGATGTCAGGTAAGGTCAGCTTCTAGCTAACATGACCACCTTTTCTTTCTGAAAGTAAAGTCTTAGAAACAAAGAGTTCTTGGACCCCGATGAGATCAGGATGATGATGGATGATGGGGGATCAACTATCTGCAAAGAAAAAAAAGGGAAACTCCAAATTCAATATCTAAAATGGAAGACATATTAGACATTCCCACATCCAACAACTTAGAAATTGTATGTTGTGAGAGTTCAAATCCTTGGTTTTGAGACCATCCCATAATTTTGAAGAAGCTCTAAATCATAATCTCACTATGGTCTTTGAGGACCAACAATTTGGTACATGCATGAAAACAAACTAAGAAGGTTTCCAAACTTATGGAACTTCTATAAATGTTTTCAATGAGCTTCTATTGACTTAAAAACTTTGTCCTAATGATGTCATCTTTGTAGAAGTGCATAGTACAACATGCTGTAAAACACTCTGCAATTTGTGGCAGTGTTAGTGGCGGGTGCCTTATCCACTGGAATCCACGAGCGAAGCAGAAATAATAAAAAAGCACAATGCCTGAAGAGGTGAGTGTTTAGGCGAGTGTTTTGCATGTCAAAATGCATGTGTAATTTTTTATTTTTACCATGATAACCAAAGGTACCCACCACTTATCATGGTAAAAAATGAAAAAGTAAAAAAAGTATTTTGTTTTACACCGGTCACACCCTCGGGCCAGGGCATTCCTGAAATAATGGGCCTTTGAGGCTGGAGTGGGGGCTTTCCATGTGAAAACACATGCCCTTAGCCTCAGGCCCTTGATTTTGGGAATGCCCCAACTCTAGCGTGTGACCCTACACATAATTGCATGAGATAATATTACCATCCTTCAACCTTGTGCCAATGATAATGGTCACTAAAGACCCTCCCAACTTCCAAGCCTCCACCATATCAGAATCATTACAATTCATAAACCAATAAGGTGATGAAGATTGAAGGTTGAGAGTCTGTTGAGCCCAAGATGCCAAAACAACTAGGTGTAGAGTAATGCCATCAGAGTGGGGGGGAGTTCCAGCAGAGTAAGTGCCCACCAAAGGTGAAGCTCAGGGGCTCTTACTTCCAGAACTCTCTCACTCCAATTGCATTACTTAGCATGTTTTTATCTTTTAATTTTCTCCCTTTATACTGAACGGGTATGTGAAGGCTGGCTATCACCTGAGAAATGACATGGGGTATTATGGAAATGCCCACGCCCGCAATTGTTTCATTTTCCAAAATGCCCAGTGAGATTTTACAGTATGTATGAGTACCTCCAAGTAAACTAAGGAGATCCTTGGAGGTTGCTACTGGTATTTATTAGATTATTCCCCTTCAGGTTGTTACTTATTATATTTATAAGATTATAGCCCTTCAGGGTTTTGGAAGACAATGTGTTTTTGGGCTATGAGTTGGAAAGATGAGAACCCAATTGAAAGAAAATAAAGGCTTCAAAATTTGAAGCCCTGCACTGCACTGCACTGCACTGCACTCCACTACTCTGCATTGATGGGTTTGAGCATATGGAAGAAAATTATGAGGCTGTTTGTTTGTCTCTTGCTGTGTGGACAGATGCAGTGGTGAAAGAGGGTAAAGTGAATGATTGGGTTCCTTTCTTAATTATTCAACTACACAGATGCAATTATAGGTACTGATGAATGCACCAGAATGCTTCAGGTTCTGGTATATAATAGTAGGTACTTGCAATACTGATATTTCTGTTTTGCTTGTTATCTCTGTTATAACAGAGGGAAGTCCACCAAGCTTTTATCATTGCTCTCCTGCTTCTGTGAGGATGTGTAAGAGGTACAGAATTACAGTCTACCCTGTCTTGGGCATGGCCAGAACTTTGGCAGCTGCTGAGCGGGGTTTCTTTTAAGGGTTTTGTGATGTTGTCAAAGTGGCAATCATCCAAAAAATACTTTAGCCTAATTTGGCTACATACTAGATATGAAAGTAAAAGAAAACACAAATTCTTTCTGTATTCATGACTTCCTAATGGAACTTACCTTTAAAAATCGGGCAATTTGGAATTTTCTTTCTTCAAAATGTGGCAAATTTGGGCGCCATTTTCTCCATGATAAAAAAACCTGTGTATAGGTTGAAATCAAATTTTTCAGGTTGAAGTTTGGGGAAATTTTGCCAATAAAAGAAACGCTGCTGCTGCTGAGCTCACACAAGGTTCTTAGTGCTTTCCAGTGTTGGGCGGTTATTAGAAATCGCACTTTGATAACTGGAGGCTCTCAGGGTGGGCAGTTTCTAAAGAGATGTAATTGTGGTTCTCAGTAAACCAAACAACTGGTTTATGATATATATAGCAAAGGTTCCCAAAAATCTGAGAACAGATTCTCAGATATAACAACAATTCTTAAATATCTAAGAAGCGATCACATAACCTTCATTAAAACTGCCAGTTCGTTGCCATATATTTCATCAAAATCATCAGTTCTTTGAAGATTTTGAAAATTCCTAAGTGGGTCTGGTTCCAAGCGGTATAGCCAAGCCTAACTTTTTCAACTTTCATTTCTTGTTCACTTGTTTATAGCCAATTTTGGCTAAATCTTCATCTGGATGACAACCACTTTTGCTACATCACAAAATTGACAATTAAAAAACAGGAAAAGAGAAAGCCAGAAAAGAAAACACTGAATGTCGCTTGCAGCCCAACATCTTGCTGTGAACTTGACCAACAACACTGATCAAATGAACTCAAGCACAACTCAAGCACAATGCCGCACTCTTTTCTTTCTGACATGCATTGTTGCCTTGAGCACGAGCGGAGTGCATATGGTCAATGGAGAGCTTAGTTCATCAATCTTTTAAGTGTCGTAAAGAATGAGGGATGCAGAAATATTTGGATCTTGATAAGAGTTTGTGAACCGTACTTATATATATATATATATGATGATTGGTCTGGCTAAACCTTTCAAGGGTAACCTTAACACGCTAAAAGCCTTCACCACAAAAGATGATAAAAAGTAATTTATTTATTGCAACAATTTTGAACAGTACAAGTGGTGTCTCAAAGTACTGTAACTACGATTGATGTTCGATGACTTTTTTTCAAATATTTATTTATTTAAAAAAAAAAGAGGTTTGGCAGTTTCAAATTGATTTTTTCACAATTTCAACAATTGAGGAATAAGTAAGCAAAAAATATATCTTGTGTTGTGCATTTCTAATAATAACCCAATGGTTTTCAATTTTCAAACATTTCGACAAATATCAATAAAATTTTCTCTTTTTTTGGCTAAACCTTTTGTGAATTAAGTTTGTGCCAAACATCAATCATAGGTATGGTATTTATATAATGTACCCATACACAAATATTTTAACCATGTGGGGGTAGTGTGTGGCCATTGCTCTTCTGAAAATTTGCAGTAGGCTCTTGGATGAGAGGTTCATGAGTTTAACTCCTCTGAATCCACTGGAAGACTGCTGGGAAGCTGGAAAAATGCACAGCTTTCAGAGCCCTAGACGACGAACGAGCCTTGGAACAACAGTCCAGAGCATCTCCACCAACGCTCAGTATGTGATCCTTGAGAAATATTTCTCACATCCAAGTTTTAGTTACCAACTTTTTTTTCCAAACCCACCCATAAAACTGAAACTGGGACTGCAAGCAAGCAGGTCAGAGACTACTGACAGCAACCCCCGTGGAGCAATCAAACCATCTAGCCAATTAGAAACAGGGAGAGGTCAACAAATATGATTTGAGATACAGAGGACATTAAATCTCGACTACATATGAATGACATACCAAGCAAGGATGTTGGATTGGCAATGGGTCCTTCTAAATGTCTATTAGATATGCAATCTTTCGCACACTCTCTAGGTTATCCTGCAGTCAATTTAAGTTCGCACACTCTAGGTATTCATGCAGTCGATTTATGTTATGCAATTTACATTATGCAAAAGAGTACTTATGTTTACAAAAAGAGTAGGTAGTAGTACCTCTGAAGTTCAAACCCAACAATCGAATTATTAAAACTTTGGCACAAATAATAAATATTTAAAAAATGAATTTGGAAAAATAAGAAATAATTCAATTTATGCCGAAACTGTTTGTTTACTAGGGGAGTACTTTTAGTTTATTAGCTTTGGAAATTGGAAACCAGTCTAGTTTAAGGCTTTTTTTTTTTTTTTTTTGGGGCTTCTCTGAGGTTTTAGAAGCCTCAGTTTTATAGCCAATTTTCTTTGTGTGAATTGGAAATTCCATGAAGCCTGAGTTTCTGAACAATCGCTAGGCCACAAAACAAATAAAAATACATAGTACTTAAAGAACCATAACCTACTTGTGTATACAAAGAAAATCTTAAGGTGGGTGGGTATTTGAAAATCGAGCCTTATGCATAATAGGTGAGTATTGCTAAAAAATAAACATGAATAGGTAATTTAGGGTATTATTTTGACATGAAAATATGAATAGGCAGGTCTGAAAGTTGGATTTAAAAAAAATATTGATACCCTGTGTGATGACATATACCTGGGCCAATTCTGAGAAAAGAATCAACCTACATTGGTAGGTACTCAGGTTCATATCCAGCCTCACCCTATATAACAGTCCAACACCACTGCTTACCTTGTATTCCAAGCAGTGTTGGATGACTCTTGAGAAAATGCCTAGTTCTCTTGAAATTGGTTTAAGAACTGGATAGACCTGCTTACTTGTTCAATATATATTCTGTATAGACTCCCATGAGACTCTTAGGGGCTGGGTATTGCTTGGATGACAACCAATGTAATCGATATGCAGCTTTCCATGCTTTGTTGGCTGTGCCTGTCAAGGCAAGGATATTGTGTTTAGATTCACTATCAAGTATAGTAGCTTAAGGGATTTTGGCTTGTGTTGAAACTTGAGATTAGTTATAGAGTTATAATATGTTGAGGGATTTTGGTTTCTCTTACAGGATTTCTGGAAGATTATATTTTTGCATGGTGAAATATTTGAGTTTCCATAATTCTTCATTTGCCTTGAAGATACTTTTTAATGTAAATCGCAAGGCCACAGTGTGACACACCCCTTGTTTCAATAAGGTTTTTGAATACCTAAACATTCAAACTTTTGAATGAAGTTCATTTTGATTGCATTCCTCTACTTTCAGGTGGCCTTTTAGGTTTGAATTTGATTGTGTGAGTTGGCAGGCAATCATGAGAAGTGCACCTGGAATGAGGATTCTTTTGGGGAAATAAGTATTGCATACAAAAACCACCTTGCTTGGCATTAAACTAGATGATTCACAGATTGGGTATCAAGTCAGGCATTTTAAAGCTACCCTTACACATAAAAGGTGCTTACTATAAGCAAGTAACTGGGGAAATTGGTAATTCGGGTGTTGCTTAGACAAGCAAATAGATTATAAACGAGTGTCAAAAATTGTCAAAATCGGCTTATTTGATACCCTTGGTGGGACAGAAAAAAGAGTTTCACTAATGCCCTGACCCCCTTTGTTATGAAAAAAAGGGACGACCCAACAGTGGTTTGAAGTTCCAACGCTATTTCTTGATATTATTGTCTTTTATTTAGTTGGAAAAACTCACAACTTGGGTGTTGGTTTTTTTTTGGCAAACACAACCTTGATAAAGTTGGGTCCTCACACATATTTGCAATACAAACATGATAAATAAATAAATAAATAAATAAATAAAAACTCCCAGCAAGGGAACAAGAGAAGAAAAAGAAAGGACAAAAGTCCAAACAAAGACCACACTCAAAAGTGCAGAACTCACAATGGGGGAGCCCTAGGAGGAGAAATCACGAAACTCAGGACTTACACCTATCACCAGTAGCACAAAACAAGTTGTGCAAGGAGATAGGCAAAGAACTTCAAAGGTCGCCAAGTCTAGAGAGGCCTCTCCTGCTGTCACAACTGCTGGAAGCAAAATAGTGACAGTCTGATCTCTCTGAAGAGCCATTGACACCCTCTGCCTCCTTATTTGAGATGAGATAGGAAGATGCTGTGAATTACTTTCCAAAATCAAAGGTTGGTCACCAGGGTAAGAGGAACTCCATGGCTCTACTCTATCAACCCCATCAACAGCAGTTTGACATAAAATTTATGTGTAAACCTGCAATCATCAAATTTTGCTGGTCTTGTCCCTTCAGGGCTCTCAACTCAGCAGCAACTTCTTCAAGCTCTCAACTTCAGGGCTCTTTGCTGTCGTCACCAAGAGCCCCATTTCTTGCTACAGTGAGCTCGAAGCAACAACAAGCTTGCTGATTTTTTCTTGATGGTGATTGATGCTTTTCTTTTCACAACAAGCATTAAATATGCAAAACAAATTAAATGTAGAATCAGGTTTGATGCATTTTCAAGGCAGTGTTTAGTAGAAAAAAGATTTTTGAATTTTTTGAATAATTATGCTTGAACTATTTAAGTATCTTTCTTGAACAGTGCTTTCAAGAAAAAAGCTGTGATGCAGTGGTTAGAATTCCCCCTCCCCCCCATCAACAGAAAGGTTCAGGTTTCTATAATTTTCCCAAACTCTCTTTTTCTTCCACAGACAAGAGGGATGGAAAAGAAAAAGAAAAAAGCACCCAAGCAACTTCTTCAAGCTAGTTCTGTAAAATATCCTGAACATTGGGCTACTAGATTAGAGAGTCACTTTAGGGCCCAAAGACAGGGTGAATTTATGGGTAACTCTATTATCACACACATAATTTCCAGTTTTTTCAAGATGTGACAATATAGTTATATCCTTAGAATCATCCTGTCTTTGGCCTGCCATCTCATCCTGAGTTTTTTAGCTATTTAAAAAGTCACCCATACAGGGGACCAAAATCAAAACTCAGCATGGGACTCACAATGCTCCAGCAAATTCTCTCTTTCACCTGCTCTAGCAACATCCAGCTCTTCTGCAACACAACACACAAACACACCTCCTCCTTCTTCTCTCTTGCAACTCAACGCAAACAAAATCAAACTGAGCATGCACCCTGTCTGTCAACTTGGGCATTCCGACCTGTGTTTTGATGAAACATGAGGTTCGAGTTTGCCCCGTCCAGGGTCTTTTATGGATAACTTTAATATGATTCTGTTTTTTCATTGAAGCGTGTCTGGTCAGCCTCACATTTGCACAAGTTTGCCTGGAGTAGCCGCCTCTATGTTCAAAGCACACAAGATCTGTTCTATAGTGGCACATTTGATCAAAGCATACAACTGCATGCAAGGTCTCCATGCACCAAATCTCAACTGAGAATGGAATGCTGGGTCTTATTCTGGTTCGTTAGCAACTTTTTTGCCTTAGGTTAGGTTGACCATGGTTTATGATTTCCATTGTGCTACTCATTGCGTATAGGAGAAGGGTCTACATTTGAACTCTTCCTGGATTTAAGGTGGCAGTCACAAGGCAGGCAGAACCTAATGACTACCCGGGGCATTTTCCTAAGGACCCAAGGATTTTCTTCGAGAAAATACACTATGAGTATTTTGACACTTCTTTATGGAAATGTAAGAGACATGAGTGTAGGGTGTTCTTAGGAAGGGCTATTAGTCCAGGCCAAAAATAGTGGCAGCCAATTTTAGGAATAGAATTTCCATGCAACCAATGAGAAGTTGCGCCATGGAGTGAAGGGGCCTCCCTTTATTTTCAACTTGCATAACTGGGCTAGGCACATTCCTAGGCACTAGAGGCCATTCCAAAGTGCATAAATCCACTAAGCAACACTATGCAGAGTTCCAAGTAGGAATGGAGGACAAGTTGTTTCCCGTGTTTATTTTTCTTTTTTTTCTATCCGCAGTAAAGGGAGTTGTCCATCACTTTTACTTTGTTTTTTGGGAAAACCTTGAAGGGGAAGAAGAAGATGTTGGACAAACATTAGTAAATTTTCACAGGGGTTTTCCAATTCTCAAGGTACAGTAGTTTCTGAGGAATTCTTAGTGTGCTTCCTTGTTGCGCTTCTTCGGAAACTGTCCCTATAACTAAGGAATATTACAAACACAGGGACCAAAAATAGAAGTGGGGGCAAGAAAGAAAGAAAGGAAGGTGCAGATTTGTCACATGGCCGGCTATTTGGTGAATATTTTCACTACTTGGGTCTTGCAAAACCCTCCACCACTTGCATGTTGGAAAAACCATGGGCTACAAATACTACAAACAACAGACCTACAAAATATGAGAAAGGCCAAAGGGTAGTCGTAGTGTGCACATTTCACACATAATAGGGCCACCTTAGCCGAATATCCTCAGCACTTGCCCAAAGCTTTTCACATACCCACTTTTCCTAATGTGCAAACAAAATAGCTATGGAAAAAGCCAAATCAGCAATCAAACTGGAACTTGCAAATTGCTTAAGAGGTGTCTTTTTGTGGAACTAGGTATGAAACTTTATTGGGTAGTAGGTTGTATTTTTCTTGCACACCAGTCCAAATTTTGAGTTGTATGAACTACTTGAGAGGTGACTTCTTGTGAAACTAGGTACGGAGAACCTTATTGGGTAGTAGGTTGTATATGTACTAAATTGCTCGAGAGGTGTCTTTTTGTGAAACTAGGTACAGAAAAACTTTATTGGGTAGTAGGTTGTATATCTAATAAATTGCTCGAGAGGTGTCTTTTTGTGCAACTAGGTATGAAAACTTTATTGGGTAGTAGGTTGTATATGTAATAAATTGCTCAAGAGGTGTCTTTTTGTGAAACTAGGTATGAAAACTTTATTGGGTTGTAGGTTGTATTTTTGTTGCATGCCAGTCCAAATTTTGAGATGCATAAATTTTGGGGAATGAAATTGATGATGATTGATGTGGACAAAAATGCCTCATTTTCATGAAATTTGTACACTGCCTGTCTTTTGTACTCAGGTTTATGTTGTTTATTCAGGCCTAGACTCAATTGTGCAAAACCAGACAAACTTCAAAGCTCCACAAAATATGATTGCACATAAGGGTCTCCAGTTCCAAGGCTTTTAATCATTTCATTTCGGGGGAAAAAAAGGAGAGTTCCGAGTTCTGACTTTGGGTTTTATCATTGGTTTCTTTACACCCTTGTTTCCTTTTTTCAATAACAGTAGAAGAGCAGGAATGATGCTCATTATTCAATATAAGCCTCTCCCCTTCTTCACCACCGCCATAACTCTTACTGTAGGTTGACTACCATAGTACAATGGCAGCTTCTATAATCTTTATAGAAATGCTGGAAATTGCAATTTTCTGAAGGAAAACATTGGATTTTCAGGGATATTATATTTTCTGGAATGAAAATTTAATTTCCACTTAAAATTTGGTGTTCTTTTGACGATTGAGTGTGTCAAAGTTGATGGGTTGATGCCACTTTTATAGACCTCACAAAATTGAAAAATAAAATAAATCCCCGCTTACTACTTTCTCCAGGCCATAAGTTTTTGGGGGTTGGGTCTCTTATCAAGACAAGTTTTGCCCATGCACCAGCTTCTCTATGATAAGTGCAAATGGGGTAGCATCTGAACTTGCATGCAAGCTATAGAGGGATCCGAAACATGGCTCACTTATTGTTATCAAGTGACACCCATGATGAAAGTCACTTCAAACCACTCAACTATGCTCAGATTCACAGAGCAACAAAATATATAATAATTATATATGTATATCATGGGTTCAAATCCCCAAAAAAACCTCAATTTAATATTTATCCAAGTTTGCTATAGACTTTACTGTAAAAGATTTCTTGCAGTCAGTCTCTGTGCTCCACCTACATGCACATTCTCTTGTATAAAGCTATTGGATCTCTCCTCAAGCTGGCTCTGCACTGGGTTCATGTTTACAAAAAAAATAATCCTGATACAAAAATGCAACAAAAAGAGAGCAAAAGTTTGTCTTTTTGCACTGGTATACAAAAAACCCACAACAAAAACATATTTATTGATTTGCAGTGACAGATCACAAAGTATGCAAGACAGTGGAAGTATTCATCAACTGCACCACAAGACACAAACAGTGTTCTTCAAATTAGATGTCCGTGTGCAAAATATCCTAATGCTTATTCCTGAGAAAAACCTCAGCCCAAAGACCCAAAAAATCTCTACTCCCAATTCACCGCAAATTTCATAGTGAATAAAACCAAAAAAAAGCTCATAGTCAATGATGCTAGATCCTAAAGTCACCACTTGAGGTGGGTTATAAATATCAAAAGAACCAAAAGCAATGAACAGTTCATGAGCTAGAATTATGCTTCAAGTTTAGCACTTGAGATGGTTTTTATAGCGAATGAACCAAAAGCAAAGAATGCATCAATTACTCGTTTTGTAGTTTTCACAAAACTCCAAACCCTCTTTTTTGGTTTGGAGGATTCCAGTACGGTGCACCATCACCCTCCAGTTTTCTTCAATCCAAAAAAAAACTCCAATTTGGGTTTCCCATGCACACAACACCACCATATTGATGATAAGAACCCACAAAACGTCAAAGTGAAATTATTCATTGGTGTCAGCATGCTGTTCTCATACTTCTGACGGGCACCCACCAGATTCTTTCCTCTAACTTCCAAGTTCCATCATCTCATTTGTCCATGTTGTTGATCCAAATCCTAGAGTCTAAAATGCAGGCACTACTCTGTACCTTAAACCTTGCGTAAATAGCTGGTAGTCCTATGGACCCAAAATTCTCATAGTTCATTGTCATCTAGCTAGTTATATGCACAACGGGTGGGAAAGACTTTCCATTTATGTGTAAGTAGAGTTTGTGTGTAAGGCTCAGAGTTACCCCTTGCAAAGAACATAAGAGAGGTGGGCCTTAATCATTTGCATTAACAACCTCCCAGAAATTTGATAGTGCATTTGGAGGGCACCTCACCAGCACAATTTCTCATTTCCTCCTGGATTGGGAGATCTCCCATAATCTCTCTGGAGTACAGGATCTTACATGCCCACGCTTGCTAAGGTGAGGAAAAATGACATAATGCAATCTTGAGCCTTCATATAATGCATTTGAGCCCTTGGGCACCTCATTTGTTACAAAGGATGAGGCATTGCTACCCTAGACCTTGGGCTTAGCCCTCAATTCATGGAGCTGAAGGCACCGATAGGAGTGCCTCACCCTATACTTATTGCCAAGAAGAGGCTGTTTCAATCACACAAAAATTGGCTAATTTATACTACCATTTAAATTTTTGATTATTTGAATCTCCTACAACTCCTTGTGAGAGTAATGAAATGGAGTCCTCAAACATGGGACTCAATAACAACAATATTACAAAACAATAAGAGTTGGAAGAAGACAATTGACAATGGTTGGAGAGGGGAAGAAGACCTCCCCCCATACTATTTTGCATGGAAACGTAATTGGTTGTTGAAATTCACCTAGTGCTCAAAGTGCATGCAAGTGGTGCTAAAACGATGAGACAACGTTTGTAAACATAAGAGACAATGGTTGAAAGGGGGGAGTAAGCATGACGAGATGTAGAGGTATAAGAACTATCCATAGGGCTCCCCCCTTAGAATCTTTCCATATGCTGACCTTGAAAGGAGAAGCTGGTAGAAGCCCCACTACCCAAGAAGGAAAGAAGCAAAATGGAAGCAAACAGTTAAAGGTCCATGTGACTAAAGAACCTTTGCTCCATTTGCTTTGCAACAACAACAACAAAAAAATCCTTTGTCACATGGGATACAAAGCCTGCCTAGTGCCTTTGTTATACCCATTTGCAAATGGGTGGGCACTAGTTTCAATAGGACTACTATTCATAGCAAATGGTAGTTGTGTATATATAGGGTATGCTGAATGCCCATGTTCGGGCCCCAGGGTAGGGAAATCAATTTAGTACACGGAAGGGCAACAACAACAGAGGGGTTCCGCTGGTTGAGGGCCTGGGGACAAGGGTGGCCACTTGGAAGTATCTCAAGTAGGTTGCCCTTTTAAAAAATCACAAAGCGATTTTGCATACAAATGTTGATGAGGACCAAGAAATTTTTGAAGGAAAATCTTTTTCAAAAATTTGCTCACAATTTGCAAGGATTTGAATTGGATTAGGGTGGTTTTATTTTATTTTTAAATTTATTATTATTATTAAAGGATTATTAAAATTTGTTGCGATGAGTTAGAAGAATTTGGACCCACTTTGAAGGGCAATAATAATGGTTTTTAAATTTTAATGCAGACTAAAAGAACCTTTGTCACATGGGAGACAAAAGGGTTAACCAGGGGTATTGTGCCATTAGGGGTTGGGCACTGGGCTCAATAGCCTTACTAATAACAACAACGGGCCATTAATCTTGTAAATGATGTCACTTGATGGACCCAATTTGAACCTTGAACCCAATTTGGTTCTTTCCTTTTGTTCATTATGCATCACTAAACTTGTAGAAAATGGGAAAAAAAAAGGTGGGAGAGGGGAAGGGGGGGTGGTAGCCTAGTGTGGATTGTGTTACAAAATAAAAATTTTGATCACCCTCCCCTCTTGCGGCCTAACCCTAGTAAGAATTGAAAATAGAAACAAGGAGACAAGCATTAGATGGGATACCCACTTTGGTCACAAACCACCTAGCTTAACCCTAGGTCAATTATTTTACAATTGTGACCACCAAAAAAGCCTTTAAAAAAAATGAAGAATATGGGTGACTCGGAAGTTGAGGGATTGTTTGGGGACCCCATTTCCGGATGATGCTAGTGTAGGGAATTGTGCGAGAAATCCCCCCGAACAGCAACCTCCCCCCCGCCCC
>Ga0116227_10007226_pt1 | contig 21835 bp, 2 predicted proteins | sample S1TSphgellanicum_FD_89693 | JGI IMG/M metagenome (GOLD analysis project Ga0116227, IMG submission 89693) | Host-associated microbial communities from peat moss isolated from Minnesota, USA - S1T2_Fb - Sphagnum magellanicum MG | ecosystem: Host-associated > Plants > Peat moss > Unclassified...
GACGACTCGACAACAAGGAACAGGCCGCGTGCATCCTGAGGCGCCCTGCGTGTCTCCAGTCAAGGTCGAGGACAAGTCGGCCTCGGCGAACGTCGTGCCTGCTCAGCCGTTGGTGGGGCCCAGCGAAACTGTGACGGCGTCGGTGGCCGGCGCGAAGCCGACTGCGTTTTCGACGGAAGCGGCCCCGCCCTGGGGGACCGCTGTCCCCGTTGGGCCCCCTCCGCCCTATGATGAAGGCAAGGGACTCGCCGCGGACGGCCAACCCGCGACTCCCGAGACGGGAACGCCCCCGGCATCCGCCAGTGTCCACCTCGGAGGAGCTCGCGTTGCCGGAGACGTGATTACGGTCGCATCCAATCGCGCGCAGGTGGACGGAGGCGGGGGCTCTGTGAATGGATCCGTCATTGCCGTCGCTGGCGCCATGACCCCGGAGTTGGCGGAACTGATCGCCGCCCTTCGTCTTCGTTAGGGCCGCCTCGGAGCGCGCGCCCTCGTCCTCTCTCCTGCTGTGTATCCTGGCGTTGTTGTTCGATTCCACTTCTCGTCATCTGTCGACTCATCGGCTCCCTCTCTCGATTGCGCGTACGCTTATTTTCTCTCTCGCATGTGACGGAGGTCGATGTCGTCCGCCTCGAGTCTGCCCGCGCCCGCAAAGGAGAATGCGTCTCCTCCCCCGTCCACTCCATCGGTTCCAAACGCGGCGGTGGCCGGTACCGATCAGACGGATCTCTGGATCGAGATCGGACAGGAGAACCTCAAATGCAAGAATGCGGCGAATAATCGAGTGCTGTTACACCACACGGTCCTGCTCCGTCGACACCCTCCTCCGCTGACAACGGCGACCGCCACGGCCGCCGCGGATGAAAAAAAGAACCTCGGCGGCTGGGCGTTGAATTCGGTCGACGCGCATCGCGCGCGCGTCAGTGACGGCGCGACTCGCGTACGATGGTGGTACGAGGGGAAGGAGATGGCCGTGGACTGGCCTCCGATCTTCCATCAGCGCCTCCTCCGCTACCTCGCGGCCTCGGATCTCGACGTCGCCATTGCGCAGCTGACCCAAGGGTTTGACTGTGGCTGCTTCTTCTGGTACATGACCACCGGACAACTGTTGACAAAAAGCGAGGAGATCCCGATGGCCGTGGATGGAGCCTGCGTTCCGGTGACCAAGATCGCAAGTGCACCCAGTGGATCGTTCGTCGTGTTTTACAACCGCTCGAAGGAGACGATCTTTACGACACCGATGTACGAACGTCATTTGGCGCTCGTGATCGGAAACGGGCTCTATCTTTCAAAAATGGGGCCGAGCCCCCGCCTCAACTTGGTCGTTGCAAGTGCTCCGCGCATGGCGGATTCGCTTGCATTATCCGACGCGCAGTGTGTCTTGCCTATCTCCGATGATCCGGACCTCGACCCTTCCCTCGTCGCCCGTTCGTCCGAATGCGCATAAACGGAACGAGCTCTCGTTTGAACCTGTGTAACGTTTAAATGCGCTCTCCCCCCCGTTTGTTCGACTCGTCGTCGCCTTCTTTCTTGAGTTCGGTTTTGGTAAACTCAATTTGCATCTGGCAACACCGAGGTCACACCCTGTAAGACGAAAAACAGTGTTGGGGTGTCATGACTTTTTGTCCATGAATTTATGTGAAATCCCTGAAAACTAACAATCAAGGGGTTTTCATTTTCCTCATTGGGAAGAGGGAGGTCATGAAAATTATACATGTCATAATTTCAGGGTCGTGAAAATCATACATGTATAATTTTCACGTCCTCCCTCTTCCATATGAGGAAAATGAAAACCCATTGATTGTGAGTTTTCAGGGATATTCAAGAAATTGGTGACATGAAAGTTCGACATATCTCCGCCCTGCGGGGAGCGGGGCTGGGGAGACCGTGGCGTCGCCGTCGCGATCGAACATCCGGAAGGCATGAGTTTCGTTGGAGTCTCTGGCGCACAACTCATGCCGAACGGCGGTCTGTTTCCGGAGTTTTCGTGTCGATCATTGGTACGACGTCCTCTTTTGCTTACGCGAGCGCAAACGCGAACGGGAAACGGAAACCGAGATGTAGGTCGACAGAGCAACGCGAGAGAAGACACAGAAGGAGCGTGTGTGCGCGTGAGAGTGGTTAGAGAGTGGGAACCGCGAGGACCGTTGCTTCGACGCCACTCGCCGACGCGATGGTCGTTGTCGCCGCGTTGGCAGCGAGTGTCGCTGCCGTCAGTGGGACCAATGCGGTCGTGATGGACAGTGCCGTTGAAACCGCCGCGGAGACAAGGAGGAGGAGCGACGCCGCCGAGGTCAACGTGTTGAACCGCTCCGAGGTCGACGGGATTGAGCTCGGGGCAGTTTCGTTTGCGGTTGCCGTCGTGTTTGCGACCGTTTGGCACCATGTGCCATTCACGCCGAGGGGGCACCAACAGCGCGCCTGGGCGGAAATCGATCCCGTGACATTTGTCCCGGGTGCGAGCGTGGTGGTGTTCAGGGAGGCCGAGTTGAGGAGCATCGTGACGCACGTGCCGCCATGTTGACACGGCGACGACGCGCACACATCGGCACGCACACAAGCAAAGGCACCCGACTCCACATCCACGCAGGTGAGATTCCCGGGACAGGGAGGGGGAGACGCGACGCTGCAAAATGGACGAACGTGACCACAAGAGGTCCCATTGAAAGAGACGGGGCAGACGCATCGGTATCCTCCGTCCGTGCCGCCGTCGTCGACGCACGTCCCTCCATGCTGACATGGGAAGGAGGCACACGGAGATGGGGCCGTCACATTCAACGAGCACTGGGGCCCGTATCGTCCGACGCTACAATTCAAACACGACGTTGCCCCCGCGTTGGGCTGGACGGTGGAATTGGCACAGGGTGTGCATGTCGCGTTGGACATCCCGACGACCGCCGAGTACGTCTGGGGGAGACACGTCAGACACGCCGTTCCTCCGAACGCGGGCTGCGTTGACCCGGGTGCGCACGGGATGCACATGTCCAAGCCGGACATCGGTCCACTTCGGCCGGGTGCGCAGGGACTGCACGCGAGAGGCGCGGCATTGAGCGCGCGTCCGTAAAAGCCCATCTGGCATTCGCACGCGGGCCCGATCGTGCAGCCGAGGCCGGTTTCCGACGGATCGGGAAACAACGTGAGTTCGGCCGTTGCCTGAAGGGTGAAGGCGGTCACGGAGCCGCCCATGAAAATGGCCATGTCGCGCGCCGAGGCCACCGCGCCGTACCCCGTCACGGCGACCGACAAGTTGACGGTCGCAGGCCCAAAGGTGCGTGCGACCGAATCGTATTGCAGCACGAGCACGGAATCCTCTCGATTCGCGTCCTCGGCATCGAAAAACGCAAACCTGGAAATCGTCGCCCCGTTGCTTCCCCATCCGCTATTGAGCGCGATCGGCGCGGAGAACGTCTCGCGCGCGAACGACAGATTGGTCGCGACATCAAACTCGACGAGTGTCGCGAGGGTCGTGTCCGATGTTGAGGACGAGATGATCAACAGGCGCCCTGCCGCACTGCCCACCGGCAGATGAGAGCCCGACACCGGATCGGCATACACGTTGTAGAAAATGGCCGTTGCGCCCGTCTGCGTGTTGTAGAGTTCGAGATGTCCCGCGGGACTGCCGTTGTAGGTGAGACCCATCACGTAGAGCATGGACCCAAGCAGCACAGAGGAAATCGTTCCACTTTGTGCGCCCACGAGCAACTGCGGAGTGCCGATCGAAAACGTCCCGTCGTCGGTGATCGGAAGAACCAGCGCGTGTCCAAAGTCGGACGTGCTTCCAACGGCCACGAACTGGCCAGCGGTGTGATAGAGTGCGCATCCAATGAGTGGGTAGGAAATGGACGTCTCGTTGACGGCCGATGACGTCGAAAACGTATTGTTGGCCGTAATGTTGACCACCGAGATCGTGGTCAATGCGGCGCCTGCCAGCGAAAGTCCACCGACGACCAACACGAGGTTCGAGGTCGGAGAATAGGCGGCGCAATGAGAGGCGCGTCCCCCTTGTGGCATGGCGCCGAGGTCGGTCCACCCGACGCCGTTCGGAATCAGTTCGTACGTGTACACGTGGGACGATTCTCCCACCGAGGAGTTGTACATGATGCCGTCCGTCAGATACAGCGTTTGGGGAGGAACGAACGTGAGCGTCTCGAGTTCCACGGGGAAATACGGAAAGGTGCTCCAGGACGGGAGACACGTCAGTGTCGTCGCGAATGGATACGGGCACGTTTGGTGGGCAGTCGACGCACATTGCGTACTCCCGTCGCACAGAACGGATGTCTGACAGTGGGGTCCCTCCGTTCCGATCGGACACTCGCACCGATACGCGTTCACGCCATCGATGCACGTCCCGCCCGCGGCACAGGGCGACGAGGCGCATTCGTCGACGTCGGTCTGACAGAGAGCGCCCGAAAACCCGGAAAGACAGGCACACGCGAACGAAGTAGGGCCGGTCATCGTACAGCGTCCAAAGTGGTGACATGGGAGCGACGCGCAGAGGTCGATCGGCGAGGCACACGTCGGCCCGCTGAATCCGGGTGCGCAGAGGCAGGTATACGAAGAGGCATCCGCGGTGTCGGTTTCATTGCAGGTCGCTCCGTTCGAACAGGGCAAAGACGCGCACGCGGCCTGGATCGCACAGGTCAATCCATACACACCCACCGGACAGGTGCAGGTAAAGGCGCCGATCTGATCCACGCACGTGCCCCCATTCGCACACGGCGTCGAGGCACACTCGTCGATGTCGGTGAGACAGTCGGTACCCGAGAAGCCACGTGCGCATTGACACGAATACGACGCGATGCCCTGCGTGCACGTTCCTCCTTTGGCGCACGGCGAGGAGGCACATGCCATGAGTTGGACGTCACACCGGTCGCCCATCCAGCCACTCGTTGCATTGCAGGTGCACACAAAGCCGGTCTGCGTGGTGTTGCACACCCCGCCGTGTTGACAGGGCTGAGACGCGCAGTTGTCACTGCGCGACTGGCACAGCGTTCCGTTGTATCCGGATGCACACGAACACACAAATCCCGCCACGCCATCGAGACAGCTTCCGCCATTCAGGCACGGCGCCGACGCGCACTCGTTGATGTCGGTTCCACACTGCCCTCCCGAGTAGCCGGGCGGACATATACACTGGTACGAATTGAGTCCGTCGATGCACGTTCCGCCATGTTGGCAGGGCGCCGAGGCACATTCGTTGACGTTCGTCTGACATTGCGTCCCCGAATACCCCGGCAGACAGGCGCAGACATAGGAGTTCACGCCCAGCTGACACGTTGCGCCGTGTTCACACGGCGAGGACATGCAATAATTGGTCTCGCTTGCACACTGCGGGCCAAACCAGCCCGAGGCACAAAGACAGGAGTAGCCGTTCACGAGATCGCTGCACGTCGCGCCGTTTTGACAGGGAGCGGATGCACACTCGTCAATCTGCGTTTGACACGAGGCGCCGCTATAGCCGGGAGGACAATTGCACAGTGCGGTATAGGTACACCCATGCCCATTGACGGTCGGATCGAAATACATCATCGTGAGGTTCGTCGTTCCCACTCCGCTGTTCAACGCGCCCGATACATACGCGGCCTGATCTCGGTAGGACCCGCACTTGGCGAACACCGAGAACGGCTGACCATAGGGCGCGGGTGCGAACGTGGTGGTCATCGCATCGAACTGATAGATCATCGTACTCGGCGTTTGTGCGCCCGTCGATCCACCGAAATACGAATAGCGATGTCCCTGTGTCGCGCACCCGTAATTGAACGGTTCTGTCGTTTCGAAGGAGGTCGTCAAGAAGGTGGTCGCATCCATGATGGTCACCAAACTCGGGCCGCCAAGTTGATTGGTAAACACCACACGATTGCCCGCCGATCCGACAATGAGATTGTCGTAGGACGGACCTGGCGTCACCAACGGAGACAGTGCATTGGGCAAGAAAAACGTGGTATTCGTCGCGACATCGTAGACAGTGACATCGCCACTGATCGACGAGGTTTGTTGATACGGATAGTAAAGTCCGGCGAGAAACAACCGTGTCCCCGCGATCGCGAAGGTCGCCGGATCGGAGGGAAAGGGCGACCCGAGAAGCGGAATTTGCGAAATGAACGCCATCGTTGTCTCGTTGTAGAGAAAGAGGTCCGTGATCCCGCCGAGGAGAAGGATGAATCGTCCGGCGACAATCGCGCAGAGTGGATTGGTTGCTCCTCCTGGCATCGGTCCGAGTGTCGTGACCTGCCCCGTCGCGGGCGTAATCGCGTACAACACGCTTCCTGCGTACAGAACGGAATTCACGACGGTGGATCCTGCGCCGACGATGACTTGCTGTCGCGCGGTTGACCAGACGGCCGCATGGCCATACATCGGATACGGAAATGCGGCGAGTGGACTCCAGGTGTTTGTCGCAAGCGTGTACAGCCAAATGTCGGCGAGCACGGACGAGACCGGTGCGTTCGTATGGCGCACGGTCGACGTCGTCCCTCCCGCGATGATCACATTTCCTTCGTCCGTGACCGTGACGGTGTGTTGTGTTCTCGGCTTGCCCGCAAAGGTGCTTACGTTCGCGGGGGAGAGACAGACGGGCGCCCCGACAACGGGCGTCGCTCCGTTTTGACAGTTCGCGGCCACCACTTCGGAGTGTTCACAGGTCCGTCCGGAAAAGCCAAAGGGACACGTGCATTGATACATCGCGCTTCCATCGATGCACGTCCCGCCGTTGAGGCACGGCGCGGAGGCACACTCGTTGACATCCGTCAGACACTGGGCACCCGAATACCCCGACCAACAGTGACACGTGAACGAATTGATCCCGTCGGTGCATTGGCCATAGTGAGCACAGGGAGAGGAGGCGCACTCGTCGATCTCCGTTTGGCACGTCGTTCCCGTGTAGCCAGGAGGACACGTGCAGTTGAATACCGCGACGCCATCGACGCAGGTGCCCCCGTTGACACACGGACTCGAGGCGCATTCGTTGATGTTGGTCTGGCATTGGGGTCCGCTGTACCCGTTCGCACATTGGCACAGATACCCGTTGAGTTGATCGACGCACGTGCTTCCGGGGCCACACGGCGACGACGCACACTCATTGACATCGGTCTGACACAGCGCCCCGCTCCATCCCGCGAGACATCCGCAGCTAAACCCGTTGATCAGGTCGGCGCACGTGCCGCCGTTGACACATGGGGTCGAGGCGCACTCGTTGACGTTCGTCCCACACAGACGTCCCGAATACCCGATCGGACAGGTGCAGAGGAACGAGTTGATGCCATCCACGCAGGTCCCTCCATTTCGACAGGGAGTCGACGCGCATTCGTTCACATTGGTTTGACACTGCGTGCCCGAAAACCCGGGCGCGCATGTGCAATTGAACCCGTTGATCAGATCGATACAGGTTCCCCCGTTTCCACAGGGCGTCGACGCGCACTCATCGATCACCGTGTCGCACTGGGCGCCCGAATAGCCCGGTGGGCAGGTGCACACAAAGAGTGCCGTTCCATCCGTGCATGTGCCGCCGTTGTTGCACGGCGCCGAGGCGCACTCGTTGATGTTCGTCTGACAGAGAAGCCCGGAAAACCCAGCGAGACACTGGCACGTGTACGATCCCACGCCTTCGTTGCACATGCCTCCGTTTTGGCACGGCATCGACATACACGATTTCATCTGCGTCTGACACAGGGCGCCGGTGTACGGCATCGGGCACGTACAGAGAAACGCGTTGACACCATCGGAACACGATCCGCCATGGATGCACGGCGCGGAGGCGCATTCATTGATGTCGGTCTGACAGACGAGGCCCGTGTACCCAGCCGCACAGCGGCACGTGTAACTTGCGACGCCATCACTGCACGTCGAGCCGTGGGCACACGGGGCGGAGGCACATTCGTTGATGTCCGTCTGGCACTGCAGTCCGCTGAACCCACTTGGACATTGACACGAGTAGCCGTTGACCAGATCGGTACACACGCCGCCGGAGGCACAGGGAATCGATGCACACTCGTTGATGTTGGTCTGACAGACTGTCCCGCTGTATCCGGGCGCGCACGTACACGAGAACCCGTTGACGACGCCATTGCACGTAGCGCCGTTCAGGCACGGCGCCGACGCGCATTCGTTGACCACGGTTTGACATTGGAGACCACTGTAGCCCGCCGCGCATCCACAGACAAACCCGTTGACGGCATCGGCGCATGTTCCTCCGTTTAGACACGGCGTCGATCCGCACTCGTTGATGTCCGTCCCACAGACTGTCCCGGAATACCCGGTGGGACACATGCACAGGAAGGAGTTGGTTCCATCGGTACAACTCCCTCCGTTTTTGCATGGCGCCGACGCACATTCGTTGATGTCGGTTTGGCAGAGTACGCCCGTGAACCCGGGCACGCAGGTACAGTTGAACCCGTTGACGAGATCGGTACACGTCGCGCCTGCTTGACAGGGCAGCGACGCGCATTCGTTGACGTTCGTCTGACAGAGCGTTCCGCTGAAGCCACTCGCGCAGGAACAGGTGAACGCGTTCGTGCCGTCGACACACGTCGACCCGGGTGCACAGGGCGCGGATGCGCATTCATTGATGTTCGTCTGACAGAAGGTGCCACTATAGCCACTCGCACATCCGCACGAAAACCCGTTGACCCCGTCGGCGCAGGTCCCTCCGTTCGCACAGGGCGCCGACGCACACTCGTTAATGTTGGTCTGACAGATCGTCCCCACAAATCCAGGCACGCACGTGCAATTGAACCCATTGAGTTGATCGCCGCACGTTCCCCCGTTTTGACAGGGCGCCGACGCACACTCGTTGATGTTGGTCTGACACGTCGCGCCACTGAGCCCCGAAACACACGCACAGCTGAATCCATTCGTGAGATCGGTGCACGTCCCGCCTGCGCCGCACGGCGTCGAGGCACATTCGTTAATGTTGGTCTGGCAGAGCGTCCCGCTGAACCCGGGCGCACACGTGCACGCGAACCCGTTCACGCCGTCCACGCACGTTGCGCCCGAGGCGCACGGCACCGACGCGCATTCGTTGATGTTCGTCTGACACCGCGTCCCACTCGTGCCCGCGGCACATGTGCAGCTAAATCCGTTGACGAGATCGACACACGTCGCCCCCGACGCACACGGCGTGGAGGCACACTCGTTCACATTCGTCTGGCAGGTGCTCCCGCTATAGCCCGCGGCACACGCACAGCTGAACCCATTGACGAGATCCGCGCACGTCCCTCCGTTGGCACAGGGCGTCGAGGCACATTCGTTGACGTTGGTCTGACACGCACTGCCGCTGTAGCCGGGAGCGCATGCGCAGCTGAACCCATTCACGAGATCGGTACAGGTGCCACCGCTCGCACAGGGCGTCGACGCGCACTCGTTGATGTTCGTTTGACAGGCGGCCCCGCTGTAGCCGGCCATACAGGCGCAGGAGAACCCGTTCACGAGATCGGTACACGTTCCTCCATTCACACAGGGCGCGGACGCGCACTCGTTCACATTGGTCTGACAACTCGTGCCACTGTACCCGTTCGCACATGCACACGAAAACCCGTTGACGAGATCCGTGCACGTCGCGCCACTTGCGCAGGGCGCCGACGCACACTCGTTAATATTCGTCTGACAGACGACCCCCGAAAATCCGGGCGCACAGGTACAGTTGAATCCGTTGATCAGATCTCCGCAGGTACCACTGTTTTGACACGGAGTCGAGGCGCATTCATTAATGTTCGTCTGGCACCGGCCACCGCTATAGCCCGCCAGACACGCGCAGCTGAACCCGTTCACCAGATCGGTACACGTGGCACCCGCCGCACACGGAGACGACGCACATTCGTTGATGTTGGTTTGACACGTTGTGCCCGAATATCCCGGCATGCAGGTGCAGAGAAATCCGTTGATGAGATCTTGACACGTCGCTCCGGAGACACACGGCGAGGACGCGCATTCGTTGATGTTCGTCTGGCAGGACAGACCGCTAAAGCCCGGCGCACAGGCACACGCGTACCCATTCACCAAATCCGTGCACGTCCCGCCGCTCCCACAGGGAGACGAGGCACACTCGTTGATATTCGTTTGGCATGCCGCACCCGAATACCCGGGCGTGCACTGACAGACGTAGGCGTCGGGATTCAGATAGCCTCCGGGCACAGAGATGCACGTGGATCCCGCGATACAGGGATTCGAGGCACAGGCGCAATCCGTTTCCCATGCGTTGAGCGACTGGCTCGACTGCCATCCCATCACGACGCCCTCGGGCGAACCCTGTTCCGACCCAAGATCGACGGAGACTTCGGTGCTACTTGCGGTGGCGAGTGCCGCTCCGTTTGCGACATAGCCAAATCCGAAATAATAACTCGGTTGGAACACGAATGTTCCGTTGGCGTAAATCTGATAGATCTGGGAGGTACTGTAGTACGGGTTGGAGGCGGGCGTCAGTAATCCCGCGTAAATGCCCCACAGCGAGGCGACTGTCGCATTGACGGATTGAACGGCCGCAACCGAGTCCGTGCGACCGCTGTACCCGCCGACCGTCGCGCATTGACCCGTATAGCCAGACGCGAGCGTGAGCGTTTGTAACACGCCATTGTAATACGCGACCTTTCCGGCCGCGGACGAAAAGGTCGCCGCGAGATGCACCCACTTATACGCATTCCCGACGGGGTAATCGTTGGTCGCCGGAGGTCCGAAGGTACACACACCGGCTCCATCAAACGCCACGTAGGCACCGTTCGAGATCCCGATGCCGATCTGTGGACTCGGAAGCGCGAACAGAATAGAGAGCGATGCGGAGGGGGGGCTCAAAATCCGAACCCAGCCACCGACCTGTTGTGTGCGAGAGGCACTGGCGATCGAGCCCCCACCTGATGGTTTTAACAGAGCACCCGTGATGGACGAGAGCGTCACCGTTCCCGTGGGAATCGCGGAAATGGCATATCCACAGAATCCACTTCCGAGTTGCGTGTACGCGCACCCGGGTCCACCCGTTCCGGGCGGGCACATGCACGACCCCGTGGGACCACCGTTCCACAGCGTCGCGTTGCACACGCCGCCATTGAGACACGGAGTGCCGCCATTGCACTGACACAGATACCCATTGACGCCGTCGATGCAAACCGCCCCAACACATGGGTTGGACGCGCATTCATTGATGTTCGTTTGGCACTGGAGCCCCGAGTACCCCGTGATGCACGTGCACGTCAACACACCGGGAGACACATCTGTACACGTGGCACCGTTTTGACAGGGCGCCGATTGACATCCGCCATTGTTGGTCGCACAGGTCGTTCCGAGAAACGGGTAGGGACACGCACACGAAAACGAATTGATCCCATCCATGCACGTTCCGCCGTTTGTGCACGGATTCGATGCACATTCGTTGATGTTTGTCTGACAGCTTTTCCCGGTAAACCCCGTGACGCACGAGCAATTGAAGTCGGGGTAGAGATCGGTACAATTACCTCCGTTCTGACAGGTCGTGTTAAACGCACAGAGACAGGGCGCGTACTGATCCGCACTTCCCGTCGAAATGTGAGAATCGGTAACGGGTCCGCCGACGGTCGTTCCTGCAAACGGAATGTACGTGTTTGTGTACGGAAACGGCGATTGGGACGGGGGGACCGAAAATGAATTGGTCCCGTTCAAGTATTGGACCGTGTAGGACGTGGGGATCGTCAAGTCATACGGATACGGGTACAACAACCGCAATTCCGCCAACTGAAGTCCGATCGATGTCGAGCCCGCGGTCAAATCCGAAAGCTGAAACGTGTTAAACTGATCAGTACCCAGCGAAAATCCCAGTGTCGAACCAATGAGCTGTCCATTTTCATAGGCATACACACTCCCTGTTCCCCCGTTCAACGATTGACACTGACTGCTCCCACACGCCAAGACGGTGAGCATCGTCCAATCGGGCCAATAACTCGCGCGCGGAACTTGAATGGTCGCGATTCCCGACACCGCAATCGCATATTGAGTCGATGAAATCGACGCGCTCACCAGACCGTTCCCGCTCGAATCGGCAAGAAAGAAAATCTGAATGGGTAAAGAGGCGGTCGTCCCGGACACAGAGCCGGTGGATGGCTTGGTATATCCGGGATTGATGCGATACCAGACGTTGACGAGAATATCTTGGATACTTGTACCCGTAAACAGATTGACAGACCCCTGACCGTTCGAGGCCGAAGGAAAGTAAATTCCGCCGCGCGAGGAGCAGAACGTGGAGTTTGGGCTACTTGCTCCCGACGCGCGCCCCAGTACCGCAAAGAATGCGACACACCCGATCGCCAATGCCGTGACGGCCGTCGAGCGCGGTGCCGTCGTCATCGCGCACGATCCTGCTCGACCCACAGAACAGTGCAACGGCCGAACACCGCGAACGAGCGTCAGCACAACTCGATGTGAATGAATGAATAAAACGCAACGAAAACATGGAGAGTGAGGAATAGTGTACCTCATAGGACGAGGAGATAGACGAAGTCGAGAGAGGAACACATAGACTACGGAGACGGTGGGTAGAATAGACGGGACTAGGATCACGTCGCGTCGGATGAAAGATGAAGCACGCGGACGCGCACACGCGGGTAACTTCTATGTAAATACTCATATTCTCGCGGTTTTTACACGAGCGAGGAGAATCCGGCGGCGGCGGACGAAACCCCGGAGGCCGAGGTGGCGATCGGCGTGATGGCCGTCGCAATGGGGATGATGGCGGAAGCGACGGCGATGGTCGCCGAGGTAATCCCCGCGGCAACAATCACCACGCCAGACGCCGATGCGGGGTTGTTGGCGATCGACTCCGTTGACGGGATGGATGTCGCGGTGGTTTCGTTCGACCCCGTCGACGACGACGAGAGTTCGGCCGTTGTATTGCCAGATCCCGTACTGGAACTGGAATTGGCGGGGTGTTCGCGCCCTGTCGATACGAACGCTTGACCCGTCCCGGTTGCGGTGATCCCGGTTGACGATGATACCAACGACGATCCTCCTGTGATTCCCGCCGACGAGGACGACGACGAGGAGACGCCGGGTGTCTGGGCACTTGCTGTCGACGACGGTGGACTCGTGAGCGTCGCGACACCGGAGGAAAGGAAGGCCGTGACGACGATCTGCGCGCCCGAACTGGAGTCGGACGATGCCGCCGTGGCCGCGGCCGTCGACGTAAACGAGGCCGAGGACGACAGTGCGACGGACGAACTTGCTGTCGAGCTCGGACTGAGTCCGCTATTGGACGACGACTGTCCCGATCCGAGTCCACTCGAGCTGCCAGTCGAACTCGAGGACGAGCTGCTCGTCGCCGTACTCAGACCAGTTGAACTGGGCACGCCCGACGACGACGAACTCTCCGCCGAAAGAGCCGTTCCCGTCCCTGCTGAACTCGTTTGTCCACCCGTGCTGCTGCTCGAGCTCATCGCCAATGAATTCTGCCCCGAAGAACTTGCCATCGAACTCAAGCTTGCCCCTGAGCTTGAGCTTGAGCTTGAGCTTGAGCTTGAGCTTGAGCTTGAGCTTGAGCCTGAGCTTGAGCCTGAGCTTGAGCTTGAGCTCGAGCTTGAGCCTGAGCTTGAGCCTGAGCTTGAGCTTGAGCTTGAGCTTGAGCTTGAGCTTGAGCCTGAGCTCGAGCTCGAGCTCGCTCCCGAGCTTTCTCCTGTGCTCGGTCCAGAGCCCGTGCTCGACCCCGAACTCACAGTCGATCCCGCTCCGACGCTCGTGCTCGACATCAGCAGTCCAGTACTTGAACTCGGCGACGACGACGAACTCACGTCCGCGGTTGATGACACCGAGCTTCCCGTGGATGACGGCGACGTCGAACTCGATCCGTACACTCCTGAACTCGATCCACGCGAAGCCGCACTCGAACCCGTTGCAGACCCACCAGACATGCCGGTGCTTGAACCGCCAGTCGAGCTCGAACTCGAAGGAGCCGGCGATCCCGAGGACGACGACGACGACGACGACGCGACCCATGTTTGGCACGATTGTCCAGTGCTCCCACTCGGGCAACTACAGGCGTATCCCCCGACGAGATCGGTACACGTCCCTCCATTTGCACAGGGCATCGAGTGACATTCGTCAATTTCCGTCTGGCACTGGACGCCACTCCATCCCATTGCACAACTGCAGACAAATCCGTTCGGTTGGCCGATCCACGTGCCTTCATGTTGGCATGGCTGCGATGCACACGTGTCGATGGTGGTCTGACAGAGGGTGCCCGAAATCCCTGACGGGCACACGCACACGTACCCATTGATCTGTGAATTGCACGTGGCGCCGGACGCGCACGGAGACGACGCACAGGTGTCAATTTCGGTGGAACACACCACGCCCGAATAGCCGGCGCTGCATCGGCACACGTATCCGTCGAGGTAGCCCATGCACGTGGCGCCGTTCTGGCAGGGCTGTGACGCGCATTCGTCGACAACGAGTGTGCACTGGACACCGAACCAGCCGTCCGCACACGTGCACGAAAATGCATTCAGCTCGTCCGTACAAGTCCCTCCGTTGGAACAGGGCAACGACGCACATTCGTCGATCTCGGTTTGACAGAGCGCGCCCGACCACCCTGCCGCGCAGACGCAGAGAAATTGGTTGGTGCCGTCGAGACACACGCCGCCGGATTGACACGGGGCAGACGCGCATTCGTTGACATCGGTTCCACAGAACCTGCCCGAGTATCCGGGCGGACAGAGACAGAGAAACGAGTTGGTCTCGTCGACGCACGTGCCACCGTGGTTGCAGGGCGACGAACCACATTCGTTGATGTTCGTCTGGCACGTACTGCCAGTGAACCCGGGGGAACATCCACACGAAAAGGCATTCACCTGATCCGTGCAGGTCGCGCCATTTGCACAGGGCGCCGACGCACAGTCGTCGATCTCCGTTTGACACTCGATGCCGCTGTATCCCGCGGGACACTGACACGTGTATCCTCCGACATAGAGGTCGCACGTCGCTCCGTTCGAACACGGTGTGGAGGAACACTCGTTCACTTCGGTCTGGCACTGTGCGCCGGACCATCCGTCGGCGCATTGACACCCGTACCCTCCGACGTCATCGATGCACGTTCCGCCGTTTCCGCAGGGCCCTGAGGCACATTCGTCAATTTCGGTCTGGCACTGGAGGCCGCTGTAGCCAAGTGGACACACGCACGAAAACCCATTCACCGCATCGACACACGTTGCCCCATTGGCGACACAGGGCGCGGAGGCGCATTCGTCGATATCGGTGCCACAACCCCGGCCCGAGTAGCCGGCGGCACAGCGACACGCGAACCCATTCACGGCGTCGGTGCACGTGCCCCCGTGCGTGCAGGGAAGGGAGGCGCATTCATTGACGTCCGTCTGGCAGACGCGGCCACTGAAGCCGGGCGCACACGTGCACACGAACCCGTTCACGGCATCAACGCAGGTGGCGCCATTCGCACAGGGCGCCGACGCGCATTCGTCGATGTCGGTTTGGCACAGCTGTCCGCTGTACCCACTTCCGCACCGGCACGTGTAACCACCCACATACAACTGACACGACGCGCCGTTGATACAGGGTGCCGAGGCGCATTCATCGACCTCCGTCTGACACTGCGTTCCCGACCACCCATCGGCGCAGAGACAGGTATAGGCCGCGAGTTGATCCGCGCATGTCGCACCATTCTGGCAGGGCGCGGACGCGCACTCGTCCATTTCGGTTTGGCACGCCGTGCCACTGTACCCCGCGACGCATTGGCAGACAAACCCATTCACGGCATCCGCGCAGGTGCCTCCGTTCCGACACGGCGAGGATGCGCATTCGTTGATGTCCGTTCCACAGAATCGTCCCGAGTAGCCCGACGGACACGTACAGACAAACCCATTGACCACATCCGCACACGTTCCCGCGTTCCGACAGGGGGCGGAGGCACATTCGTTGATGTTGGTTTGACAGAGCGTGCCGCTGAATCCTCCGGGACACATACACGAGAAGCTGTTGACGAGATCGGTGCACGTCGACCCCTGCGCGCATGGCCCGGACGCACATTCGTTGATGTTCGTTCGGCAGAGCGTGCCACTGAAGCCCAGGGGACACGTGCACACAAATCCGTTCACGAGATCGACGCACGTCGCTCCTTGTTCGCATGGACCGGATGCACATTCATTGATGTTCGTTTGACACTGCGTCCCTGACCAGCCACTGACACAGGTGCACCCATATCCATTCACCTGATCCACACACGACGCGCCGTTCACACAGGGCGAGGATGCACATTCGTTCACGTCGGTTCCACAGAGACGCCCCGAGTAGCCCGCTGGGCAGGTGCACACAAACGAGTTCGTCTGGTCGAGACACGTCCCCCCATTTCGACAGGGCGCCGAGGCGCACTCATTGATATTCGTTTGGCAGGTGGTGCCACTCCACCCCGCGAGACAGGTGCAACTGAACCCATTCACGAGATCCGTGCACGATCCGCCGTTCGTGCAGGGCGCCGACGCGCACTCGTTGATGTTCGTCGGACACGTGGTCCCACTCCATCCCGAGAGGCATGTGCATGCGAATCCATTGACAAGATCCGCGCAACTTCCGCCGTTCGCACACGGCGCGGATGCACATTCATTGACGTCGGTTTGACACGAACTCCCCGAATACCCCGCCCCACACGCACACGAGAAGAACGCAACGTGATCCGTGCACGTCGCCCCATTCACACACGGCCCGGACGCGCACTCGTTGACGTCCGTCTGACAAAGACCCCCACTGAACCCTGCCGGACACGTGCACGAGAACCCGTTCACCAGATCGACACACGTGGCGCTCTGCGAACACGGACTCGACGCGCATTCGTTGATGTTCGTCTGACATTGCGTGCCTGACCAGCCACTCGCGCAACTGCACGTATAGGCGTTCACGGCATCGATGCACGACGCGCCGTTTGTACACGGGCCGGAGGCACATTCGTTCACATCGGTTCCACAGAGCCGCCCCGAATACCCCGGTGGGCAGGTGCACACAAATGAGTTCGTCTGGTCGAGACACGTCCCCCCATTTCGACAGGGCGCCGACGCGCATTCGTTGATGTTGGTCTGACACCCGGTCCCACTCCAGCCGGCAACACACGCGCAACTGAACCCATTGACAAGATCGGTGCACGTCCCTCCGCTGGCACAGGGCGTCGAGGCACATTCGTTGACGTTGGTCTGACACGCACTGCCGCTGTACCCGGGAGCGCATGCGCAGCTGAACCCATTCACGAGATCCGTACACGTTCCTCCGTTTGCGCAGGGCACCGACGCGCATTCGTCGATGTTGGTCTGACACCCGGTCCCACTCCAGCCAGCAACACACGCGCAACTGAACCCGTTCGCGAGATCCGTACACGTTCCTCCGTTTGCGCAGGGCGCCGACGCGCATTCGTTGATGTCCGTTTGGCAGCGCGCTCCGGAGTACCCCGCCACACACGCGCACGTGTACGAGGCAAAGACGGAATGACAGGAGGCACCGTTTGCACACGGCGCGGATGCACACACATCGACCGTGGTTTGACAGAGGGTGCCCGCATAGCCATCCGCGCATGCGCACGAAAAGGCGTTCACGAGATCGCTGCACGTCCCTCCATTCAAACAGGGCGCGGACGCGCATTCGTCGATTTGCGTCTGACACACCGTCCCCGAATACCCCGGCGGGCACATGCACAGAAACGTATCGGTGGTCGTATTCGACTGACACTCACCATTGTTGGCACACGGGAACGACGAGCACGGTCCGGTCACGTTGAACGTCGAGGAACAGTTCATTCCATCGTAGCCAGTTGGACAATCGCACAGATAGCTATCCGGAAGAATCGAACACGTTGCATTGTACCGACAGGGCGTGGTTGCACAGAGATTCGTCTGGGTCTGGCACTGCGTCCCGGAACTCCCGGGGCTACATGTACAGCTGTACCCATTGACAAGATCGGTACACCTCGGGGGCGGAACGACCGTGATGTTTCCAAACAACGCGGGGTCGCGTTCGCTCCAGTACCAGAGCTGCGACGGGTATCCGATCGACGGAACGGTCACCGCAAACGTCGCTCCGGTGACGCCCGCCGTTTGCGCACTGCCGCTATAGAGAGACCCATTAAACTGGCCTTGGCTTTGGATGCGAAAGGGATGAATCACGGGGACACTGACGACGAACGTGGTCGTTTGTCCGGCCACCACGGTGATCGGCGGACTGCAGGGATTTCCGTTGATCGCATAGCACACACGCGTCGCCGTCGTCACATCGTACACAATCGAGGGAAGCGGAAGACAGGGATTGGACGCACAGTCGTCGATCTGCGTCTGGCACTGAACCCCGCTATACCCCGCCACGCAGCCGCAGCTGTACCCATTGACCGCATCGGTGCACGTGGCTCCGTTTTGACACGGCTGCGATCCACATTCGTTGATGTCCGTTTGACAACTCGTGCCCGAATAGCCGGGCAGACACGCGCAGAGGAACGAGTTGACGAATCCCGCGCACGCCCCCCCGTGCTGGCAGGGCGACGACGCGCACGTATTAATTGTGGTCTGGCACTGCGCGCCGCTATAGCCGGGCACGCAGGTGCACGTGTAACTGTTGATGCCGAGTGAACACGTGCCTCCGTTTTGGCAGGGCGCCGACGCACACAGATTGATCAGCGTCTGACACTGAAGCCCGCTGTAGCCCGCAGGGCATGTACACGTGTACGAGTTGACCTTGGAGACACACGATCCACCATTTCCGCAGGGGTGTGACGCACAGGTGTCCACGACCGTCTGACACAGCAGCCCGCTGTAGCCAGCGACACAGGTGCAGGAGAAGCTTGCAAACCCAGACACGCACGATCCGCCGTTTTGACACGGAAGAGACGCGCACTCGTTGGTCATCGACTGACACTGGGTACCCATCCATCCGTCCACACACGTGCAATTGAAGGAATTGAGTCGGTCCGTGCACGTTCCCCCGTTCTGACAGGGGGCCGACGCGCATTCGTTGATGTTCGTTTGACACTGGGTACCGCTATAGCCGAGAACACATGCGCACGTGAACCCGTTGACGAGATCCGTACACGTGCCTCCGTTTGTACACGGCGCGGATCCACACTCGTTGATGTTGGTCTGACATACACTCCCGCTGTAGCCCGGGGGGCAGGCACAACTGAACCCGTTCACAAGATCGGTACAGGTGCCGCTGCTCGTACAGGGTGCCGACGCGCACTCGTTGATGTTGGTTTGGCACTGGAGGCCCGAATACCCGGCCATGCACGCGCACCCATACCCGTTCACGCCATCCACGCAACTTCCTCCGTTGGTGCAGGGGAGAGACGCGCATTCGTTGATGTCGGTCTGGCACAGCGTCCCGCTATAGCCACTCGAACAACTACAACTAAACCCATTGACGGCGTCGACGCACGAGGCGCCATTGGCACAGGGAAGTGACGCACATTCGTTGACGTTCGTTTGGCACTGCGCGCCCGAATAGCCCGACGTGCACATGCACGTGTACGAGTTGACACCGTTGACGCAAAGACCGCCTTGCTGGCAGGGCGACGATGCACATTCGTTAATTTGCGTCTGGCAGAGTGTGCCCGAATAGCCCGCGACGCAGGTACACAGAAACCCATTCACAAGGTCCGTGCACGTGCCGCCGAACGCACACGGCGCCGACGCACACTCGTTGATGTTCGTTGCACAGAGAAGACCGCTGTAGCCCGCCGCACAGAGACAGGCAAACCCATTGGTTCCGTCCACACAACTTCCTCCGTTCGCACACGGGGAGGACGCGCATTCATTGATGTTCGTCTGACACTGCGTCCCGCTGAACCCCGACAAACATGTACACGCGAACGAGGCTTGACCATCCGTGCACGAGCCTCCGTTCGTACAGGGCAGCGAGGCGCACTCGTTGATGTTCGTTTGACACTGGGCTCCGCTATACGCGGCGGGACAGGTGCATCGGAACGCGTTCGTCAGATCCACGCAGGTGCCACCGCTTGCACACGGCGCCGACGCGCATTCGTTGATGTTGGTCTGACAGAGAAGACCGCTGAACCCGGACAGGCAGGTGCAGCTGAACCCATTGGTCAGATCGAGACACGACCCGCCGTTTTGACAGGGCATCGACGCACATTCGTTGATGTTCGTTTGACATAGCGCTCCGCTGAAGCCCGCGACACATCCGCACACAAATCCGTTCGTCGCGTCCGAACAGGTGCCGCCGTTGACACAGGGCGACGACGCGCATTCGTTGATGTTGGTCTGACAGAGTTGGCCGCTGAAGCCCGCCGCACAGGAGCACGTAAACGACGCGACGCCATCCCCGCAGGATCCTCCGTTCAGACAGGGGATCGACGCGCATTCATTCACGTTCGTCTGGCACTGGAGTCCGCTGAAGCCCGGAGGACATTGGCAGCTGTATCCGTTCACGTGATCCGCACAGAGCCCTCCGCTTGCGCAGGGAACCGATGCGCACTCGTTGATGTTCGTCTGACAAAGGATACCACTAAAGCCACCCGCACAGGCGCAGCTGAACGCATTGGTGAGATCGGAACAGGTACCGCCATTTGTACACGGCGCGGACGCGCACTCATTCACGTTGGTTTGACAGAACACTCCGCTGAACCCGGCAGCGCATGCGCATTGGTAGCCATTGACGAGATCCGAACAACTGCCTCCGTTCAGACACGGAGAGGACGCGCATTCATCGATTTGCGTCTGACACTGCAGCCCGCTGAGTCCCGCGACGCAGGCGCAGCTGTACCCATTTGTCAGATCCGTACATGTACCTCCATTTGTACACGGACCGGATCCACATTCGTTGATGTTGGTTTGGCATTGCAGCCCACTGAATCCTGCTACGCAGGTGCAGACAACCCCGTTTGTCTGGTCCGCGCAGCTCCCGCCATTCAGACACGGCGCGGACGCACACTCGTTTATGTTCGTCTGACAGAAGGTTCCGCTGAACCCCGCCACACAGCTGCACGTGTAGCCGTTGGTGAGGTCATTGCACGTTCCGCTGTTTTGACACGGCGCCGACGCACACTCGTTGATGTTGGTCTGACAGGAGGTGCCGCTGAACCCCGCGGGGCACGCGCACTGGTAGGCGTTGGTCAAGTCGGCACAGGTGCCCCCATTCAGACAGGGCGCTGAGGCACACTCGTTGACGTTGGTTTGACAGAGGAGACCGCTGAATCCCGCCGCGCATCCACAGCTGAACCCGTTCGTCAAGTCGTTGCAGGTTCCGCTGTTTTGACAGGGCGTCGACGCGCATTCATTGATATTGGTCTGGCACTGAAGGCCGCTGAACCCGGGCAGACACGCACACTGGTATCCATTGACCAGGTCGGAGCAGCTTCCTCCGTTTTGGCACGGCGCGGATGCGCAGGTGTCAATTTGGGTCTGACACGACGCGCCACTATATCCGGGCACGCACGAGCACGACGGAGAAAACGCGCACAACTGGCCTGGCGTATTCGAGTCGCTGATCGTATAGGTTGCGTTCGACACGAGTGTACCCAGCGAGTTCGGCGAACCGCCCGCAAGGACCGCAAAATCAAGTGCGCCCGTGGCGAGTTGAACCGTTGTCGAACTGTAGATCGGTACGGTCAGACTGAACGGAGCCTGTTCGAACACGTTCGTGATCGAATTGTATCGGTACATGGCCGACGCCGCCACGCTTGTGCTACTTCCAAAGGGACCGAAATACGCGTAGAGTCGTCCGCTGCTTCCATATGCATAGGGGATCAGAGAGAACGGGAACGCCATGCTCACTGTCGAATATGCAAGTGTCGCTGCATCCAACTGAGTCAGCTTCAGCGTTCCCGAGTTGACGTAGAGAATGATCACGCGTCCTCCCGCCACGCCAAGATTGATCGGGGAGGAAACGC
>Ga0116227_10007227_pt1 | contig 21830 bp, 13 predicted proteins | sample S1TSphgellanicum_FD_89693 | JGI IMG/M metagenome (GOLD analysis project Ga0116227, IMG submission 89693) | Host-associated microbial communities from peat moss isolated from Minnesota, USA - S1T2_Fb - Sphagnum magellanicum MG | ecosystem: Host-associated > Plants > Peat moss > Unclassified...
TCCCGCTCCCCCTCTTTTTTTCTCTTTTTTTTTGTCTTTGTCCCCTTTTTCTGAGATTGCTTGTTTTTTTTTTTTCCTTCTTCTTTTCTTTTTTTTTTTTTTGTTTTGCTTGTCGAAAAACAACTCCACAAAAGCTGAGTCCTCTTCTTCTCCGATTCTGCTGCCCATACTGACTGACGGACGGACGGACTGACTGACACCTTTCCAACAAGATCATACAAAGCCTTTGCCGTTCGCTCTTGCATTCTTGCATTTCCCTCTTGTCCTCTTTCCCCTTCTTCCTCGTGCGCTTGCTTGCTTGATTCCTTCCTTCAACGATTGCGGGTCTGTTTGCTTGTAGGAGCAAGAAAAGCAGTGGAAATATGATGAGAAAAGAGAAGCTGTGGATTTGTACATAGATGTCTCAAAAACAAACACAATTTTTGTGAAAACTTTTTTTCAGCTGTGAACACAAATAGACAGACAACAAACAGCAACAACAAAATAATAATATCCGGTTTTTCTACACAAACTGATGAGCAAATTCACCAAAGAATAAACAGTCCATGCCTTGCAGCAGCAGGAGCAGGAGGAGGACCATGGACTCTCTTATCCCTGCCTTGGGTGAACCAGCACCTACACTGGTACCTTCACCTTCTTGAGTGAACTCTCTTTGAAAGTAAAACCCAACAAATGTCGAATTTGGACTTAGGCCCCACCACTTTAGACAAGGGTCCAAGGTTCAGGGACCAATGAATTCAAGCAATCTTATTGGTTGAAAGCTCTAAATTGGTCCCCAAGGCCTTTAAACGAGGGCCCAAGACCAAAAAAGTGGCAAATTGAGGCTAAACGTACATGGCCACCTGTTTTGGAGGGAAAAAATCAATTAGTTGAGACCAAGAAGAAACAGTGCTAAAAGGAAAGCTCCTGATTTGGAGAACCAAGAATCAGGCTAGGGACCAAAGTACAGTCCAACTCAAGGATTCAATTTGCTTCAAATCAGTCCAAATTGGTTCCTAGGAAATTGGACCCTGAACCCTCGTCTAAAGTGAGCCTTAGAGGAGACCCTGATTTAGAGACCCTTAAGACAGGATATTTACCATGGTTACCATGCTAGTAGTTCCTCAATACTTCACACAATTTTTATACACAAAAGAGTTGCTGGGAAAGCCCAAAGTTTGGGTTTGTGCTAACTTACTTATTACGCCAAAAAAGATGATTTCCAGTTCAGAGTCAAAGCATGTGTGCAAATTTCAAGAATAATCCCACCACACTTTCAAACAACATCCACCATGGACCCCATTGAGTGGGAATCAAGCTTCTTCAATACATTCCAGTTTTGCAAAACCCTAAACCCTGCATGTTGTCTCATCAAAATTGATCACATTTCATGGTTTTGGGTATGGAGCAAAACTTCAATGCCCAAAAACCCTGCATGGTTTCATATAAAATTGTCTTGGGTATTGAGGAAAACATGGATACAAAGAAACATTGGATGTTTTCATATGAAATCATCACATTCAAGGGTTTTGGTCTTGAGCAAACCTTCAAATACCCAAAACACTTTTCTTGTAAAATTATCATTTTCAGGGGTTTGGGTGTTGAGCAAGATTTCAATGCCCAAAAGCTCTGAATGTCTTCGTACAAGACTAGGTATCATTAAAAAAATCAGGCTTTTGAGTATTGAAATTTTGATAAACACAAAATTAGGTACCCACCAATTTTCTTTAAGCATATAAGCTCCTAATTCTTACTATTGTCTAGTTTTTCTTGGGGATCAACTCTGCAGTTTTGGCCCATCTTTATTTGGGCAATATCAAAACCGATTTCAATTTCATGGATCAATAGCTACTAAACATATAAGGTAACTCTCTTGAGAATTTCATGTTGATAACTCAACATATCCAAAATCTACATTTCAATACCTACACAACATTGAAAAGCATTGAAGTCATTGAGAGAACAAAATGATAAGAACTATTCTAAAGTGATCATGATATGCATCTCTTGTTTCTATGATTTGCCCTTTCAAAAAACCTCTTCAAAACCATGGTTTCTACATTTTTCTTTTGTGATAAATATGGTGATAGGCTTACCACTAGGCACACTTACACCTAGCACATGCGGTGCATACTTACGTTAACATCTACAACCATCGTTGTCGTCACATATAACATACAAATACCGTGAATGATAAACCATATTTAAAAATGATTTGAGATCACACAACTTATGATTATATCATCTCAACAAAAATATTTGAAATCATGTTCACACTCAAATTGGTTTGAGATAAAAGTCAAATAACTAAGTTAACCCAATTTATCCTTAACTAATTGGGACCTAACTAAATAACTAAACTAACACACAAGACACATTAAGATAGCTCACTATCCTCATAATAGCATAAGAAAAAGAGGTCCAAGTGGGATTTGAAATCCCAATTATCAACTATGCGACCAAACCTTCAACCATTAGAGAAACTCACTAATCTTCGGTTGTCGCCCATTTAAAAAATCTCTTGAAAATCATGCTTGCCAACCCCAACATCCCAAGGATGTCCCATAGACCTTTAAGATGTCTAGGTTAAAAAATAAACTCGTAGAAAGTGTAGGAGATTGGGGAAATGTTTAGATTGGGATGTGACCAAAAAAAATATTATTTTTGATGACAAGGGAAGGGTGGGGCCTAGGGGTGCCAAGGGACGATGGGAAGGATACCAAAGGACCATGGGACAACAAGGATGTTGGGGGATGATAAAGAAGGGAAAGGGGGTGTTGTGATTTTTTTTTGGGTGAAAGGAAGGACAACATGGGACACTAAAACACAATGAAAAAAAATTTGGTTAATGATGGACAATAAAAAGGATGACAAGACATGCCAAGAGAGACAATGACAAGTGTTAGGAAGGACAATGGGGAGGACTAAAAGGGATGGCAAGTTGTTGGGAAGGATGTTGGGCATGTTGGGAGGAACAAAAGTTTAAACAAAAATAGTAAATTTTGGTTAAAAGCCAAAAGGAAATAAAAAAGAAAATTGTTTGTCAAGACATTGAAAGGAATGTTAAAAAAATTAATCCACAAATAGTCTATAACTTTCATTTTGGTAGCACAAATTAACATTAGTATTAATTTAGAAAATATCATCACCAAACTTGGCACACCACAAAAATATGCGATATTTTGTACAATTTATTTATTTCTTTGATTGAAGGTCAAATATTTTTATATGCGCTATTAATATTTTCTTCTTCTTTTGATTGCTCATTTGTGTGACATTGGGAGGCCACTGTGATGTACTGTAATTATAATCCATCTTTGACACAAAATAATATGTGAAAGGTCTAACATGAGAAAAATAAATTTCTTTATAATTGGTGCTTGCCAAAATGTACAAAAATCAAATTTTCAACCTCTGGTAATTATTCATTGTCCCTACCATTATTTTACAAATAATGTTGTTACAAATTTAAAAATGTAAGGTGCATTCTATGTACTTATTCTTTGCTTATTTTATTGTGCTTGAAATCAAAATCCTATGCAAAGGTTCTACGTGCACAAAATATTGGGAATAATAATTATGTCATTTCAATATAATCTTGTTATCACTTATGAAGTTAATTATAAGAAGGAGAGTGATGACTCTTCTCAAGTCTAATCTATAATCGTCATGTGAATGTGTGTTTCTAATGATTTTGTTAATGTACATCATTTTAGCTTCAATTTGCACCAACCACCTTTTTCTTGTTTCATGCATATTGACTTTATTTTGAGTTCAATTTTGTGAACTTGTTCTAGCTTTATCCCAAAATGCTTTCACATTTAGGTTTACATTCCACTACAAAATCAGGAATCGCCAATGTTTTTTACCCCTCATACTATTTGACAAAACTAGGGGTGCATCATACTCTCCAACAACCCAAAATTTAACAATGTTTCCCCATAACACTTTCCTAAAGCACTTACTCCCCAACACACAAAATTCACACAACACACACACATTTCTACTTTTGAACACACAAAATTCAATGAAGGTTAGAATTCCACACACGCACATCACATGCACATGTAACACATTGAAGCCAACTTCAACCTCTACCACTCCAACAACATTTTGCTACAACTCGATATGCCTTCTTTTCCCATATCTAATCCACACATTTTGATTTTGTCACCACATCGGAACTCCTTTTGAAAAAAAATTGTTGAAATTGCTTCAAGTTTGAAAAGGGGAAAATAAAAGGAAAAATAATAATAATTTGTGTGATCCCCTCCTTTGTAAGATTTGTTTCCCCCTTGCCACCCAATTAATCTTAGCATCACAAGCATTACTCTCTCACCTCCAAATCACAACACTACACACATAAACACATAAATGAAAACAAGCACTTGTGCACCAATTCAACAAAGACCATAACTACCATGAAGTGAAAAAAAATCTTTATTATTGTTGTTTTCCTACCTCCAAATCACAAATCTGGTTATGCACACATGCACACACAAAAAGAAAGAAAGAAACAAGGTGAGATAAAATTTGAACTACCACTACTCTTTCACCTCCAAATCAATGAAGTGCATGATGGAATGGTGAGGATGCTTGCAAAGGAAAACTTGTGCCCCTACTTGGAACACAAGAAAACAAAAAGATCAAACACAAAAACAAAAGACATGAAATCAAATTTTGGCAACCATTGATTCCAATGGGTTTTTAGGTTTGACTTATTATTGTCTTCTTTCATTATGCGTCCATTTCATTGTATACCACTTGTGCCCTATTTTAACCAAGCTTAGGACTAAAATCCCCTAACTCGCCTACCTTATAAATAATCTATTGGATTATGAATGTATTTCTAAAACTTCTTTTACACACCAATACCTTAAATGTTTCACATTAACCACATAATATGGTTTATGTGAAGTCCATAACTAGTTTTAGGGGTCGATTCTTTGATATATATCTTCTTGATTGAACATCCATGCCTTAGTTATATTTCATATTATTTGTGACACATCAACATGTTTAGCATATTATGGATGTAAAGTACATTGTTTATGTTCAGTAATAAGGTTAAGCTTTTTTTTGTCAAAAAAATCACAATGCCCAAGTTTTCTTTTGTAACAAATGACCTCTTATTAGTTACTTAGTCCATATCCATGTCTTTTTACACATTTCCTTTGACCTACATGTTTCACATTGGGCCATGAACCAAGATACCACTTCCACTTTTCCCACCATGTATAGGTACTATGACCCTTTCAAAATTTAATCCAATATGAAATCTAAAATAATATAGATCCAAATTCATATTTTATGTTTTCATGTGATGATCACCAATTTTAACATGTCCATTTCAATTCATGTTTAACAATATCTACACCTTTCAAACACAAAGTGTAACACATAATAACATTTATTTTCTAAACTAAAACAATTTCCAAGTAAATGCCTTTGACAAATAAATGTTTGAATGCTGCTAAAAACCAATTTGTTTGGTGTGATGGTTTTATACAACACTTGTCACGTTTCAACTGTGTGAGTTCCAATCATAAGCATGTCAAATAAAATTTGGTTTAATTCATCAATTGTTTTTTAAAAAATTAGCACCCAAAAATGCAAACAATAATATCCTCAACAAGATAGAAGTTGGTGAACTTGTGCAAAACCAAACTTGGAGATCATTATGAGTATTATATTTTTAAATAAGAAAATGAAGAACAAAACATATCAAGCTATACAAAACCAATATAAACAAATTGTTTTTAACATAATAATTTATGTGCAAGCAAATTATTAAATTATTTTATTGTGAAAAACAATGATAGACCCCATTTGACAAGCCATTGGCACCCCCAAGTCAAGGTCATTGGCAAAGGACAAACAAAAACTATTGAAGATTTTGAATAATTAATTTGTCCTATGTGATGGTTTTATAAATCACTTGTCAATTTTCAATTTTCAACTCCATGGAACTAGTAAATATCCTTGTCAAAATAAATGTTGACAAGCTTGTACAAACCAACCTTTTATGTTTTAAATGTCTCTTTTATTTTCAAATCTAACATGGGAAAAAAAGAATAATATATAACATAACGAGTCACACAAAACCAATGCAAACAACATTCACAATAATAACATGTTGGACAACTATATGGTCCTACATGATGATTTTATACACCACTTGTAAATTTCTAGTTACATGTTTTTCATTTTTGAACAAGCCAATTAGCAATTAACATTTGCATACTCCTCAATTGAAAGTCAATTATTTTGAAATGCTTAACAATCAAAAGCTAAAATAACGACATTCCTATTAAAATAAAGGTCGAGTTGCTTGTTTGCAATCAAGCTTGCATTCCATGTATGTTGCATTTGTTGAGTGATTATTCTATAGGATAACATAATAATTGCACAAAACCTTTATAAATGAGTTGCACACCACTTGATTAAAAAAACATTAAACCCAATTCATATATTCCATTTACAAACCACTAATCCATGCCTTAAAGAATCAAACTCAAAATATGTATAAATAACAACTCAAGGTCATCAACATCACCATCCAAGTCCTTGGAAGCTTGATTTGAGAAAAGACATAGCTTCATCACTCTGCTAAAACATAATAATAGAATTATATGTATGGTCCATATAATTTTTGGAAAAAATGATTAGAAACTTACGAGCATACCACTCAATTAACTAAATTGAATTCAAAGCTATCCACATTATAATTAATATCACCCATATGGTTGTCTTGCAACACGTTGCTTGAATGTTTCAAGTTGCAAACAAATATACCTATCTCATATTCTAAGACCATAAATTAGATGTTTAAGGGATAATTAAAGCTTAGAATCTTAACAATGTGATGTTGGTTAAATCACTTGAAATATACTTCTCCAAAGAAAAAAAAATTGTAATGTGCAAGTGTTATTGGGGGTCATAGTGCTTCAACAAAGGCATTAAAACGAGTGTCTTGGGAAACATACTAACAAAATTGTGAAAGTTGAAATCCAATTTGTGAGTTACCAATTCGTAACTAATTAACTCTTGATAGTTTAAAACACAAATGCAACAACATTCCAAATTAGTGACAAGGAAACCATGATTCGAAAAGAATTAAAATCAATAGGTATCATTTTAGAACTAATATCACACCTACGATTGTTAGATAGGTTCACTTTGAAAAGATTTAATGCAAAAAAAGAAAAAGATAATGTGCAACATATGCAAGAAACATTATTACAAAAACATGGTTTTTACCCTATTAGCATCATGTTTAAAATGACTGTATAATCAATATCTAGAATACACTAATAGTTTGAAGTGACTAAATGGGTTCATTATGACTAAGGTCAAAAGTAGCAAATCCTTATGATAAAAAAATCTAGCATTATAGCCAAATTAAATAATATGTTGCACATGTGGTAAGTGTGGGTGCCCATGTGGATTTGTCTATCTTGACTAATACAATTAACATGACTACAATTCATCATAAAATATGACATGCATGATTATAATGTTATTTTTAATGACATGGTATTAATAAAATGGGGGGAAAAAATCCATTTTAAAAACTTCGTTATGAAAAAATGACAAAAGATATAATTATTATGATTTGAATTATTATTCATAATTATTTGAATAAATAAATAATTTACAAGGGAGAAATTTTGAAAAAAAGGTAATGAAAAAAATAATACTAATTAAAAATTTGTTACTTGAATTTTTTTATAGAAAATAAATCAAAATAATTAACTAAATGTACATGTTAATATTGAATTGTTCAAATTCCATGATTCAATTCATATTTGTGATGAATCAATTGAATGCACATATATGTCCAAATTAAATTAGCCCCAAATTAAACCATATATTTATTTATTTATGATCAAATGGCATGAATAAAATGGAATAATAAAATTAAGTGATTTCTTTTAATTTAATTTTAAAAAACCAATCTACATCTCATTTAAATTTGAAATTAAAAATAATTAAAAATAATTAATTTATAAAATTATAGTAAAATCCATCGTTAGTACAAAAACATTATAATATTATTAAATTATTTTATTTTTATTACAAAAATTGATATAAAATTCAAGGCATACAAATTTTTAACACCATAATTTTTATTTTTATTTTTTGTTATGATATTTTAAAGATATTTTTGTTAATGTGTGGCATAAATCAAAATACTTAAATTAATGGAATTTTTTAAAAATTGGATTTAAAATATTATAAAATTGAAGCCAATGATGAAAGTAAGGAAACCAAATGTACCCAAATAATTATATGCAAAAATTTCTAGCCCAAGCAAAAAAAGACATTGCTTGAATTTTTTGTTCATGTTTTGAATTTGAAATGAATCACAAAGTTCAATATGATTATGATAATAAATTATTTTTACCTAAATAGTTATAAATTATAACTCAATCAAAGATTTAATTCATTATATATGAAAATTTTAATTAAATGATTATATTTCAGACATTACATATGAATTTTTTAAATAAATATTTAAAACCAAGTCTTAGTTGTTGTACATTTTGAAATGGAAAAAAATCACAAAGTTTCATGAAAGTTAATAAATCAAATGTACTTAAATAATATTTGAATATATAACTGAATTCAAAGTTTCAAATGATGCATTTGAATTTGTTAATTAATGATTATTTAGAATAATTATGATTTACACATATTTTTGAATTAAAAAACTACAAAGTTCAATGTGATAACAAACCTACCAAATCAATGAAATCAAATAGTGATATAAAAAAAATCACTTGTTTGAAATATGTGTTTATATATTTTGCAATGTCATCATGTGAGGTGATGGTTTAGTAGTTAAGGCCTTGAAGTGTAGTTGAGAAGGTTGTGGGTTCAAACCTTATTTGGAGCATTCATCATTAAAAAAAAGTCCTAAGTTTGGGGATTCAATGGTTTGTACAATGTCGACTGATGTAATTTGCTAGTAATGTTAACTTGGATAAAAATTTAAAAAAAATTTAACATTGAATCATAGATCAATTGTGGTAATGTTTTGGATTCACCTATAATTCAAAAATATTAAAGTTCTATAATGTCATTATATATTCATATAAATATTATAATTTTTAATTTAATATCAAATTAATAATGTCATGTCAACTAATAGCTTTAGTCATTTTAATCATTTTGAACAAACATATTTAGTCATGTTAATCATATAATTTTAGTCACATTTGTGTCAAAAACGACTAGTCTGTTATAACTACAACCAATTTTGTCCATTGTTTGATGTGATTAAAAAATGACTAAACTTAGTAAAAAAAATTAGCTTAAAAACATATATTTGTAGTAGTCAAAGATGGAACAAACTTTGTTGAGAAAATTAACATCAAACTTGTAAAATACCTAACATAAAAAAATTTGAATGATGAGTAATTGGAACTAGTATATGGGAGATTTTTTTGGAATCCTTTGTATGGTCATCCATAGATCATTGCAAAGGCAATTTTTAAAATAATTGTTTCATTTTCAAGCCTAATTATTTCATTTCATTTTTAATAACTGCTTCTTTTGTCTATTAACTTTCTTAATAACTATCTCCCACTTTTCTTAATAACTACCTCCATTTTATAACTACTTCACTATTTTCCCCTATCCACCAACATGGATATTAAAACAAAAATTAACATGTATTTTTTTCATGTCCATGAAATGTAAATTAATATAAATTAAATTTGACAATTGACATAAGTAATGATGAACTATTGAAAACCATATGAAAACATAAGAAAAATAAATAAAAATGGATTATCATTGGTAGTGCGCAACCACGTGAAGCTCAAATTGATAGAGCACAAACATTCAAATTATGAATGGGTACCTGTTGTTTAATAACCAAAGTGAAACCAACACCCACCAACGCACATTGAAAGATGGAAGGTATGTGAACATGAAACATTTTTTCATTGTATTCCTATCCCATAGATAACCATAGTGATTACTTATGTAAATAAGTAATAACCAATCACATGTATCTACCTACTTAGTAGCCACCAAATGCCTTACTTATTTACCTACCTCCATAGTTACCACTTACATTCCTTACCTATTTACACTACAATACTTACCCACTTACATACCTGAACTACCTGGATAGTGTGAGGTGAAAATAAAAGGGTTTCCAACCTAGATAGGTTACCAAAGTGGAACCTTGACGACCTAGGTTCAAACTAACTAGTATGGAATTGAGTAATGATAGTTGGAAGGTAGTGAATGTAAGTAGTTACTATGGAGGTAGGCAAATAGGTAAAGCACACTTGGTGGCTACTAGGTATCAAGATACTAGATGCATGTGGATAGTTAGTACATAGCCAACCACCATGGTTAGCTATGGGGCAAGAATACAATGAAAAAGTGTGTTTCCTGTCTAGATCCCATCCATCCATTTAATGGTGCACTCGTTCACACTGCCCCGCCCCCCATAATCCTTGTTTAACATGATCTTTGGTGGCTAATCCAAAAGAAAGGTTTTTTTGGATTCTGACAAATTTGTGTGGTTTTCTGCACATATATCAGCTCTTTAGAACTTGTCAAAGGAACAAAACATTGTGGATTAGAGCAAAATTTGTGACCAAGCAGTCATGCAAAAGGCATGGTGCCCACATACAAATTTAGGTCTCATTGGGTGATGGGACCTTGGCCAAGGGATCCACCAAGTGTACAACATCCTGGCTACTGGTTTAAGTCTTGTGTGGAAACTACATGGGTAGGGAAGTGTTGGGTGGTTTTCTTCTCTTTTCCTAAGGAAAGAACAAAAGAACCAGTGTGTAAAGATCAGGCATATATGGGGTGCCTTATCTAGTTATGTAATATTGCATCTATACAGATGGCCTGTTTTAGGGTTTGCAAATAGAATCAGCTCCAACATGAATAAAGTAAAGTTGTAAACGACAATTTTTTGGGTTCATGCCATGAGATTTGGAAATTTTTTGATTTAATTTTTTAGTTGTAATTAAAATTCAGATTAGTTGGATTTATGATACATATAAACAACTTATGTTATGTAACAGAAAATTAAAAAATTTGAAACTATATCAAAAATTGCATAAGAAGGAAATAAAATGACACCTAAATATTTTTTTATTAAGATATACGTTTGTATTAAATCTAAAGTATCATCATTTGCCTCCTCTAGAACTTTAGATCTTAATGTTTTAAAACTAGTTTTAAATTACTACTTAGTTCTTATCTTGAAGACCACCTATTTCTCACCATAACATCCATACCATAACTCAAAGCTACTTTAAACCCTAAAAATTAGGACTCGCTATTTAGGCCTATTTTCAGACAAAGTAATTGTGCCATTATCCTCCTCACTGGTTGATTAGGCCTGAATGGAGGTCAAATTGGCCATTGGTGTAGGCCACAGCCCGTGTGGAGGTTTTATCTACGGAATATCAAAAGGGCCTTAGGACGTATTTAAAAATGTATTCATCTCATCATATGAATATAATGAAAACGTGTCTCCGAGACCAAATATTGTACATTTTCAAGATATAATGAGGTGGGCCTAAGGTTAAAATCTTTTAGCAATTTGGTTTAAACTCAAAATCTTTTTTAAGACTTTGGCTTAGGGTTAAAATGGTTTAGAAACTTTGATCTTTGGTTAAAATTTGACCTAAGGTTAGAATCTTTTTAGGTCAAAGGATAAAAGCTATTTGGACCTAAAGGTTTAAAATCTATTTAAGCCTAAGGATTTTTATTATTATTTTGGCTTAGAGTTTTTTAAAAATTACCATTTTGGCTTGGGGTTAGAATTTTTTAGCACTTGGGCCTAGAATTCAGAATTTTTTTTAAGACTTTGGCTTACAATTTAAATATTTTAACAACTTTGATCTTTGGTTGAAATTTGACCTAAGGTCTTTTTTTAATAAATAATTTAACCTACAGTCAAAATATTTATTACTATTTTGGTTTAAGAATTGAATAGTATTAATGTTTAAGCTTAAAGTTAGAATCTTTTTAATATTTAAGCTTAAGTTTAGAATGTTTTTAATATTTTGGTTAAAAATTAGCACTGAGGCTTACAATTAGATTTATTTATTTATTTATTTATTTCTTAGGTTTAAAATTGGGCATTGTAGAGAATTCCTGGAAAACATTTCTCAAGATGCTTGAAAAATATTCATTAGTTTGAGAATCTGTATTCTGCCTGATATATTTCGGGCAGATAATATAGGTTGAAAATTTTTCGTTCTTGGTCAATAATTTGGGAATTCAACAAATCCTATGCTCGGAAATATTCATGAGATTCTTTTCCTAAGATGCTTGGAAAAATTCCGGGCAAATTTGAAAATTGTAGCCTGCTTGGGAATGTTACTAATGCTGTTTTTTTTTTTTCCATTTATGCCCAAAAAAATTGAGCATCATGCAAATTCCTGGTGCTTGAATACAAATGCACATTTAAAATAATTATAACACACATACATTTTTTATGTTCGACCTCATGCCAAGAGAGTTGATCCCAAGTCAAAATTAATATTTCATATGCATATTGGCTTTAGGGTTGGAATTCTTTTGAGCCTATTGGCTTAAGGTTGGAATATATTTCTAGAATATGGACTAAGGTTAGAATTTTTTTTGAAACTTTGGCCTAGGATTAGAGTCTTTTTTAGCACTTTGGCCCTCCAGTTGAAACATTTTTTTAACAATTTGGTTTGAGGTTGGAGTAATGTAACCAGTATGGCCCTTTTGAAATTCCATATATATATCAACCGCTGAGGCAGAATCAGCCAGCTAGGGCCAATTTTGCCTCCTAATGGACTCCCCTAAAGTTGTGTCAGATGGGAGTGCAAGAAATAAGTATCCCAACATATTTGCAAAACTGCAATGCATTTATAAGGTAGTTTACATGGTGAGCTTGAGGTCCATCCATATACAAAGAAATAGAATTTGATGATTTTGATTTGAAGTAGAAATGTCAATGTTAATTGGGAAATGAGTCTACATCTGCAAAAAAGGTGACAGTGCTTCCTTAATATTATCATGAGCACTCCAGCTCCTAAACTTGCACTATCCTGAGAATACCTTCTGGAATGGTCAGGAACAATGTGGCTAGAAGAGGTAGGTGCAAACCTCAACTTCATTCGGTATTTGCCACTTTTCACCTGACTATACAAGCCTTAGCATGTCATCAACCTATGTGCGGTTTTCACCACCTTTCAACTGACTGCAAGCTGTTTTAGCATGTTATCAGAGCCTAGTCTGAATGCTCCTCTGACACTCCATTTTGTCTCACAGTACTTGATAAACTTTGATTTGTGCACTTCAATCACAGAACTGGACCAACAGTACAACCGTTTCATTGATGGACAAACAGGTTATAGGGTTTTCAGACTGTAAATCCGGGGATGGCTCATGCTCCAGATGTATCAGCCAGAAAACAAGCATCATCCACATATGTCTATATGAAGGAGCTACCTCCTTGTCACCCATCATCTGTCAGAAGGCAGCATTGCTGACGTTCTGTTAAGATATTATTGCATTCCACCTGCAACTTCTGAAACTTTTTCCATGAACCCATTAGTCTCAGTCTAGATGAGGGTGTGTAATGTCTATATGGATACATCAAAAGACTTATAAAGAGCACACTCTGTAAACATGTAACTTGAGCTATTGGAGCAGTAGCCCTTGGTTTCTCTTTGTTTGCATTTTATTTTCTAGGCAACAATGTGAATGAAGTTTGGGTTTCAAAATCAATGCAACAAAAGTATTTTACTTACCTCCCCACCAAACAAGGATATCTTTATGACTGCTGTCAATCAGTATAATTAGTTAGATCCATACAGCAAGCACACCTTCCATTTCCCTTTAGATCCAGACAGCCAAACAACTACGCCTGAGCCTTTGTAGTAGGAATAACAGATTGTACCTGGAAAGTCAGGACACAGTACAAAACCGGTGCATATGACTAAGTGAAATATGTACATGCAAAACCCAAAATGAAAATTAGTCTACAGCCATAGACCATTTATATGTACAAAGAAACACACACACACATACACACACACATATGTGTGTGTGTATATATGTCAAGAAGTACTTCAAGCAAAGAACTCAAAAACCAGAAGATGGGCTAAAGAAGTCAGGAACCATTACTTCAAAGTTCTGCGGGTTTAGTCTTAGCTTTGCTTTCCTCAAGAGAATGGGAAACCCTGAACAAATCAAAGCAGCAGATATCCTGTACTGAGACATGTGAAGATAGGTAAGAAAACATTCAAAATATTAAGAGATATCCAAAATATATGACAGAAAGACATGATGCCAAGATACATGAGGCCCCCATGGAAGCTGTGAAGGCTGGCAAATGGGGCTTTTTCTCTGGACAAAACTTGTAAACTCAGTAATGCACAAATTAGTTTTCAGTTGCTTATGATACCTGAATGGGTGTAGTACAGATGACGCTTGTCACTCTGGAGAGAACAATGCATGCAGGGCTTCCACACTGCACATCTATGAGCAATTGAAATGTGCCATTTGAAATGTGCCATATCACGACTCAACATCAACCCTGCTGAACCACCTGTCCAAGGATCCAGTCCCATGTCATCCTCTACTAGTCAAATCTTATTGCTATTACTCAATGGCATGTTTCTTTATTAAAATAGAAGCTCTGAAGATGAAAGCAATGAGAAACCCATTTTCCATCATCATATGGATTGAAGTAAAATAACTAAAAAGTCAGGCCAAGATCCTCTAAGTACCTGAGTAGCTGAGTCATATCACCACGATAAATGCTCATGCTTCAACTGCTTCCTTTTCTTCTTTACCTCCATCCAGGGAGGAGTTCTTCAATCTGAAAAATCTGGCAAAGCTATGTTAAAGGCACTGAGGGAAAAGCAAAACAGGCTGTCAAAAGCACATGGGAGAGATGAAGGAACAGTGAGGAGAGGAAACAAACACATGTGACTGGCGAAGTTAAATTACCAAAGAGTCCCAGACATGGATGTGGCTAAGCACATTGTCCAAGAAATACTAACAGCTGCATCAGCAAGCTCATGGATGATTTTGTAAGCCATGTGAAGGCCAATAGATCATTTCATTCAAACCACAATGGGACTGTCACAGCCTGCTTTCCAGGCACTACAAACCTCTTTCATTCATGACCCTGCCCTCTTTATTGTGACAAAACTACATGCCCTACATCCTTTCAGTGTACAACTGCAAATCCCAATATCTCAAGCCTGAGAAACCTGTGGAAAGGCCACATGCTACAGTAAGCAACAGCCCCAAACTCATATGCTACAATGTGCACTGCCACAATCTTTTTACAGGGCAGCTTCTCATTGGGACCTGATCCCATACAGCGTTGTGTAGTTACAGTCCCACCACCTCTATTCTCTGAACCCCACCAAATCATTGGGTGTGCTCCATATTCTTCCTCTTGTTTTTTAACTTTTGATGTGCTGGCGAACATGAGTGAGTAATAGCAACCCCTGACTGGACTGTTGGTCCATCACTTCACATAGAAATTGTCCACTCTGTAGCCATCACTATCTGGGAAGCTTATCCCATCATGTGACTGTAGCACAGCAAACACATGCACCACAGCTTAATCAGAGAAGCCTCTTCTAATTATGCAGTCCCCAGGTTTCAAATAGATTGTTCTGCAACCAATTTAGATAGAACCTTGACCACTGTCCATCTGGAGCTCCTTAAATCAGCATTTACATCAGAGTGATAGTATTGAGACTTCATTATCCTCATTTGGAGGGAGGTAGGCATTTAGCTTGCATAGATGTCTACTTCCAAATGCTCATACAAAATCACAAGAATCTGTCAAAGTCCTCATAGAACCATACCTGCTTAAAGAAAAAGGTCAGAAGGTCCTCTGATCGATCATGTGGAACCAGTCCTCCATCCTTAGTGATAATTATGTTATCTGAAGCTCGCTCGTCTTTCAGCAGCTTTTGTTCACTGTATGTGGCAGGCTGCCCACTTTGACTTTGGCTACCATCAAGCAAAGGCTTAATATCCAATCCTAAGCTTACAGGAAAATTCATTCCCTGACCTGTATAGTCTGGCTGACCCAGCTGCTGCAAATTTTCTGCAAATCTGCCAACGTGGGCCTGGTTTTGTGAGGGAAACCAAGGACTTAGCCCTGATTCTATTGATTGCCCCTGCTCTGCAAAAACCATTCCTCCTTGAGAACCCAGCCATGTTGGCCTGCTACTCTGGGACAGAACTTGCCCATGCATATGACTTGCTTGTCCCAAAGGATTCAAGCTTGTCTTCATTGAATGCTGTGGCCTGGGCATATCATTCATTTTTGAAGGACCAGGAGCCCCTCCAATTGTGGGAGACAACACAGTGGCTGATCCATTAAAACTTCCACCCATTGAACCCACCAAATTTGAAGTCTGCACTCCCACATCTGGTGGTTGAACCAAGGAACCAAGACTGCTTGGTATTGATGCTACTGCAGCTCCCAATGAAGAACCAAGCTCTCTTCCCATGTCAGCTAATGAACCTGCTTGACCTAGATTAATGCCAGTTGACAAGAGACAAGGAGTTCCAAGCACTGCTGATGGTTGTGGCAGGTGGACAGAAAGTCCTCCTCCCCCTTGTTGCTGTGCCCTTTGCTGGAACAACTGCATCAGGAGTCCCTCACTGCTTGGTCTCCCCGCAAGGTTTACACTAGGGCCTCCCACAGGATGAAGGCCAAGTGTGTTACAATTACCTGCAGATGTACCAACAAGCTGATGCTGCAATGACCTGAGACCTGGTACATCATCCAACTGGTGTGGCCTCCCCATTGCTGAAAGGTTATGGAGTTGAAGAATAGGGTCCACATCAACCCCTCCTGGCAAGCTCTGGACTGAGCATGACTGAGTGCCGAACAATCCTCCATTCATGTGCGGTCTGGTCATAGAGGGGTCAAGACTACTGGGCAATCCCATACAATTATGTGATACTTCCCTGCCTATCCTGCTTGCATGCACACCTGCTACTGTCTGTGGAGATAGCTGCCCAGTTGCTGCCAATGTCCTCAGATTGCCTATGCTGTCCAGAGAGCTCACATGGCCAAATGCAGTTTCTGATCCTCCAAACATCACATTCATGCCATTCTGCTGACTTGTGACACCACTCAGTCTTCTGAGGTACAATCGATATTTCTGCAAATTATCCACAACAAAAAAATGTTACCAAGCAAAAATCATCCTGAATTTCAAACTTCTAATTGGGTGTTGAAGACAGGGTATGTTGAGATTGCCCCTAAAAAGGAGTGCAAACTATCCTTGCAATAATAAGCTCTTGAGCATGGGTCTAATAAGCTACACAAGATACAAAGGCTTCAGTGCTCGATGGATTGAAAAGACACTCTGGAAGAAGACCATAAAATCCAGCATAATAGTTAATGCATGGGTCATGACTCATGATATACACCTGCAAGTGGCTGGCAACATTCTCACGTGTCAAACCATGCACGCTCATAAGCTCCAGAATTCTCTTTGGTACAGCCTCTGCATCATGATTCAGGTTAAATTTCATTAACAATTGCCAACTCTATGACAGTGAAATCATCTTCATGGCATTATATTCCACTGCTGCCTACAGATGCAAAAATCTAAACAATGGTCAGGGAAGATGTGCTTACTGTCTATTCCTAGTTGATGAACAGCACTAACAAATTGCTGATGAAGTTCAACAGACCAAACCACACGTGGCTTTTTCAATGTGGAAGGGTCATCATTTTCCTGCTCAGTGTCCTCGTCGTCCTCTTTGATCTCCTTCCTTCTCTTCATCAACTTACAGTTGCCATCTGTTGTGTCAGTGGCCGATGAAGTGTACTCCACATCCTCTCCCCCACCAAACTTGCGTCTTTCACCCTCTTCATGACTGGTAGAATGCTCTACATCTTTTGCTCCAGTTCTCTTCTTTCTCAGCACATGCTGCCATATGTTTCGCAGCTCCTCCAATCTTACAGGTTTCAGCAAGTAGTCACATGCACCATGAGTGATCCCCTTCATCACTGCACTTGTTTCTCCATCAGCTGACATCACTGCAGTTAGAAAGAAACTGTTAATACTCCTTGCTATTATGCCAGTTCTTTGTATTCAGTTCTTAAATACAAACAAAGTGAAAAGTCCAGGGTAATGGCCACCATCATTCTTGCTCGGGTGAGAGAATTTCTCCACAACCTTGGAAAGTGACTCTCTATACAGCTTCAAAGACAACCTATGCAAACAAAGCCTGTGAGGCATTAATCAGTACAATATTGAGATCACCCATCATGCAAAAAAACAGCTGGATAGACATCAAGGAAGAGTTCATGATACGAACTTACTAATGACAGGAAGGTCCATCTCAAGTCCAACAAGCTCTAGAAGTTTAAAGCCATCCATGTCAGGCATATACACATCACTGATGACCAGATCAAACTTGTCTTTGTCTTCCCTCAGTAGCTCCAGTGCCTTGGTTGCCCTCCCACATGTTGTAACTGAAAGAAAATACAGAGATGTGTTACAGGTGCAAAACCCCAACTCTTCACCATTTCTATTTGTGCATGCAGTCACGGTTGAATAAGACTCATTGCTGACTGACTGGACCTTTCTAAGATGCTTAAAATCCTTCCAGAAGCACACGCTATGCTCATGAGACATTTGCACTGGCTACTAAAATAATTTGGGAATAACTGTGTCCAAATTACAGCCCAGTTCAGCCACTAACAGCCGTTCTTATGATAATATAGAAGAAGTCAAAGTTGCTGAAGATAGGGTAAGCATTTGACAGCACAGAGCAGATCTCTGGAGGAAGAAATCAACTGCAATCATGGAGACTTCATTATGTTGAGAACAGGAATTCTGGCTCACAAATATGAAGGACACATTAAAAACAAGTACTGGCAGAGAAGCAGACCTTGATAGGAACACTGGTGTAACATCCGTTCCAGAATCATAAGACAAATTGGATCATCATCAACTACAAGAACACGCAGGCCAGCTGGAAATTCGTCCACAGAGTCTACATCTTTATGATAATTGTGTGCTTGCACCATGTTGTGTGTGCCAGTGGTAGCACTACCATGAGGCCTCTTCTGTGAACAGTTGGTTACACCACCACACTGTTGTCGCTGCCGTTGTTGCTCATGGCCTGGCAGTAACTGGTGTGAAAGTGGATGCTGAACACTTGCCATGGCTAGCTAGCCACCCAGATCCCCAACTCCCACACTCTATACCAACTTTTAAGTCCCTGCCAACCAGGGTGCACAGAGCAATGGGGGGAGTGCAGCATCAGCAACCACAACCCCCAAGGTTTGGAGATGGCCCTGAGGATCACAACTTGTTGCCATGGACCTGGGTACTGCCTTACAATAGAGAGAATCCTCAATTCCTTTGATTCCTGGACAGAGAGTGCTGCATCTGATTAGCACTGGAGCTGAGCTGTAGCGAAGTGGAGCTGTGCTTTGGCAAAGTGATCCAGAGCACAGGAATACAACAAGTGTTTGGACAGCTCTATCAGACTGTCAGAAGCTCACTTTATCAGAAGCTCGCTTTATGGACCTGGATTTCACACTCTGGAGCATGGATATCAGAAAAATACAATTGGTGTGCAATTGTTAAGATATGGTGCTCTCTGAGCCACAGGGCAGGCGTGGCAAGTACATACAGTGAGAGTAAAAACACAATCCTGCACTGGAAGTTGAGAGGAACAATAGCAAGAAATCAAAGATTGCCAAAAGAATGGCAAAGCTTGATGAGATCTGTGTGAGACAGACAAAGCTCAATGAGGGAGAGAGAGATGGAGAGAGAGGGTAGAAAACCAAACACTGTAGGAGCTCACAATGCAGCAGCGGCACTTCTAAGCTCTGCAAAAAGTGCAACAGGAGATAGAAGCGGCCGCTAGCTAGCTAGCAGCAAAAAAAAGAGTACTAAAGACGATTGTGGGAAGGTCGCAATTTGTTGTTTCTGCAATCGTACTGCAGTTCTCAAGCATTGAAATCTTAGTGCGAAAACGTCAGAGAAGAAGGCCAAACGGAAGGCAAACTTCGTTTGTACTCGAGAGCGTCATCAGCTTTTTGTTCTTCTCTCCAAACTACAGACAGAGACAGCCAACGACCAAGCAAGGATCAGCAGAAGCAGAAGATGGTCAGGAAAATAGCCTTCAGAAAATACCTTCATACAAGCCTCTCTGATGAACAAAGGAGCCTCTAAGACACACACACTCTCTCTCTCTCTGCAAGTTTCCTCCGTTGCTTTACGACATCACCTAAAGGCGATCCAAGAGCAACAGCTTAGAAAGCCAGAAAGAAAAACACAACAAAGTCCTGAACACTAGAGTTTTGAGACACTTGAGGAGAGTTTTTTTCTCAAGATCACAGAAAAAGGACCTGCGACAGAAGACATCTGCAGAAGAAGAAGAAAACCTCAGATCGCCACAAAAAGAAACAGGAAACGGAGACAAATCCAGGAAGCTAACAAGCTTTTTTACTTCAAGGTTCGTTTCCGCAACAACAGTGCTACACAGGGATATTAGAAAAGACTGTATAAACGAACAAGAGACGAAAAGGAAGCGACAACTCCTCAGCACGAAGAGGGCCCGCTGCGGGGAGGAGGGGTCCACAGATCGTTACTAAACGGAAAAATACAAGACAAAAAGACAGATCTCACATCCGCTAGAATGCCACAGAAGCTTCATCATCAAAAAAAGGCTTATTATTCGGTCCAGACCTCCTCCTCGAGGATCCTCCTCTTCCCGCAGACAAAAGCAAGAAACGACAAAACTTTCGCAGCAGACGACAAAAGACACGGGGCGTTCAATATATCCGCAAATTTTGCACCAAAAAAAGCGAAAAAAATTTCAGACAAAAGCGCAGAGCCTGGAGAATTGCAGAGAAGAGGGAAGGAAGGAAGGAAGCGCTCCCTCCGGCGTCCGCCTCGAACAGAAACAACTCCCACGTTTACTGCGAGGACTCCTTCCTGTGCACACACCAAGCTCCTGCGACGCAGACTCTGCCCAGTGCCCGCCATCGCCAAGGCTGGCACCAGCGACAAAGGAGGCCGCATCCAGATTCCCAGACCTGACGGCCTCTCGATCAGGACCTCGCACCGGATCCAGATCTCCCAACCTTGCCTGCCTCTCGATCAGGACCTGGGGCCAGATCCGGATTTCCCAAACCTTCCGGCCTTTCGATCAGGACCTCGCGCCGGATTCAGATTTCCCAAACCTTCCGGCCTCTCGATCGGGACCTTGGGGCTGGATCCAGGTTCCCAAACATTCTGGCCTCTCGATCATGACCTCGGGCTGGATCCAGATTCCCAAACCTTCTGATCAGGACCTTTGGCCAGATGGAAGGTCCAGATCTAGATTCCCAAACCTTCTGGTCTCTCGATCAGGACCTCAGGTCGGATCCTGGATGCCAAACCTTCCCACTTCTCTCCATCAGAACCTGAAGACAGATCGAGGGGCCAAATCCAGATTTCCAAACATTTTGACCTCTCGGTCGGGACCTCACTCCCTAAGTTCAAACAAAAGAGTACAAAGGATTGTTTTTGAAAGAAATCTGTCAAAGTCGCCATATTTTGAGGAAAAAAAAGGTTTGAAAGTCGTCATATTTAGACCATATCTCCCTGGAGGTCGCCAAAACGAAATATTTTCCTACTTTTCTGTCTTACCTCTAGCCAGATTTGGCTCATATGTTCCTATTGTGGACAATTGCTAGTCCACCTACCTCACAAAATTGAAAAAAAAAAAAAAAAAACCCTAATTTCAAGTGTAAAATTTTATTATTTTTATAAAAATTTTGATATTAAAAAAAAAATTAATTAATTAATTAAATAAAAAAAAGAAAAGAAACTTAGGCA
>Ga0116227_10007228_pt1 | contig 21829 bp, 20 predicted proteins | sample S1TSphgellanicum_FD_89693 | JGI IMG/M metagenome (GOLD analysis project Ga0116227, IMG submission 89693) | Host-associated microbial communities from peat moss isolated from Minnesota, USA - S1T2_Fb - Sphagnum magellanicum MG | ecosystem: Host-associated > Plants > Peat moss > Unclassified...
CCATCGGGGCGTCTGGGGCCAGGGCCGGCGCGCTCCAACAGCTTAGGCAGTTCGGTGAAGACGGTGGGGGTATAGCCCTTGGTGGTCGGCGGCTCGCCCGCCGCCAGGCCGATCTCGCGCTGAGCCATGGCGAATCGGGTGACGCTGTCCATCATGCACAGCACCTCCTGATCCTGGTCGCGCAGGTACTCCGCCAGGGCCAGCGTCATATAGGCGGCTTGGCGCCGCGTCAGCGCCGGCTCGTCCGAGGTGGCGACCACCACAATCGCCCGCCGCAAGCCCGCCTCGCCGAGCGTCTCCTCGACGAACTCGCGCACTTCGCGGCCTCGCTCGCCGATCAAACCGACCACAACAGAGTCGCAGGTCGCCTCGCGCGCCAGCATCGAGAGCAGCACCGACTTGCCGACGCCCGAGCCGGCGAACACGCCAAGGCGCTGGCCGCGGCAGCAGGTTGTGAACACATCCATGGCCCGCACGCCGAGATCCAGCCGCTCGCCCACCCGGCCACGCGAATGGGCCGGCGGCGGCGGCGCGCGCAAGGCATAGGGCGTCGGTCCCTGGGGCAGAGGTCCCTTGCCATCAATAGGCTCGCCGAACGCATTCACGATTCGACCGCGCCAAGCCAGGGTCGGGCGCACCATGGCGCCCTCGGGTCGAATCTTGATCTCCGCGCCAGGGGCGACGCCCTCCACCGGGCCAAATGGCATCAGAAGCGCACGGGTGTCGCGAAAGCCGACCACCTCCGCCGGCAGCGGACCGCCTTGGGGCCGTTCAATCTCAGCGCGGGCGCCAATCGACAAGCGGGTCAGGCCGCCGCGGCACTCGATCAAGAGCCCGCTCACCGCCGCCACCCGGCCGGAGACGGTCAGGGGATCGATTCGTTCGACGGCCGCGATCAGATTACGCATTGGGAAACCCCTCACGCCGAAGCTGCCTTCAGCTTTCATTCCGACCATGCCGCACCGCCTTTAACCTATCGTAAAGGTCATGAGAAATTTCGGCGCCCCCGCAGAGATCGAAGCGGAAACAGTTTGACGGCGTAATTTTGGACGGAAAAACAAGGCTCGACCCCCATTTTTGACGCTGATGACAAAAATTACAGATCGTTGTGCGCTTTTTGAAGCGATTTTGGCGCCGAGGCTCATCAGGTGCGTTGACACGCTCAAACTTTTGACGTTTTCTCCCGCCTGTGAGGGAAACGGACGCGCAGACGTCTGAACCTTCCGGCGTTTCGGGGAGGAAACGCCCCGCCTTTCGTAAGATGGCAGAGCCCGCCGCGATATCCCCCGCGGCGGGCTTCATCTTTTCTGGGTTAAGTCTGATAAAATTGACGTTGATGTCAAATTTCTAGAGTGGAGTGGCGCCCGTTCCGCACGGCTTCGCCGCACGGCCCCCGCCTCCGGCGTACTCCTCCATCGCTTCGCGATAGAGGAGATGAAAACCTCAGCGCTCTTAATCCTCCCCATCGCGGAAGCGTATGGGGAGGGGGACCGCGGAACGCGCCAAAAACCTTTGGGTCGGGGCCGCGCGAGAGCGCGGAAAACGGCGCAGATACGCTGATCAAGCGGGCATTGCCCACATCCCCCTACCAGATATGCACCCGCTCCTCAGGCGTAAGATAGAGCGCCTGGCCGGGGACGACGTGGAAGGCCTTGTACCAGGCGTCGATGTTGCGCACGACGCCGTTCACCCGGAAAATCGGTGGGGAATGGGGGTCGGCGACCAGGCGTTGGCGCACACTGGCTTCGCGGGTCTTGTTGGTCCAGACCTGAGCCCAGCCTAGAAACACGCGTTCGTCTCCCGTCAGACCGTTGATCACCGGCGCGGGCTTACCGTGCAAGGAGGCGTGGTAGGCTTCTAGCGCCAGGTTCAATCCCCCAAGGTCGGCGATGTTCTCGCCCATGGTGAGCTGACCGTTCACATGGCCGCCGGGCACGGGCGAATAGGACGAGTATTGCGCGCCCAGCCGCTTGGCCAGCGCTTCGAACCGCTTGGCGTCTTCCGGCGTCCACCAATCTCTCAAGTGGCCGTTGGCGTCGAACTTGCGGCCTTCGTCGTCGAAGCCATGGGTCATTTCATGGCCGATCACGCCGCCGATGCCGCCATAATTGATCGCCGGGTCGGCGTTGGGATCGAAGAAGGGCGGCTGGAGGATGGCGGCGGGGAAGACCACCTCGTTAAACAGGGGCTCGTTGTAAGCGTTGACGGTCTGGGGCGTCATCTCCCACTCGGCCTTATCGACCGGCTTATGCAGGCGCTTGATCTGACGCGCCCATTCGAAGGCCTGGCTGCGTTCCTCGTCCCCATAGAGATCGTCGGCGCGGATCGTCAGGGCCGAATAGTCCCGCCAAGTGTCGGGGTAGCCGATGCGGATGGTGTAGTTGGCGAGCTTCTTCAGCGCCTCGACCTTGGTGGCGGGGCTCATCCAGGTCAGCTTTTCGATACGGCTGCGGAAGGCGGCCTTCAGCTCGGCCGTCAGCTCCAGCATCTTGGCCTTGGACTCCGGCGGGAAGTAACGCTCCACATAGACCTTGCCTATCGCCTCCCCCATGCCATCGGCGACGACGCTGACGCCGCGCTTCCAGCGTTGCGCGATCTCGGGCTGGCCAGACAGGGTGTGATTGCGGAAGTCGAACCGCGCCTGGACGAAGGCGTCAGGCAGGAAGGGCGAGGCGCTGTCGATGATATGGAAGGCCTCCCAGGCCTTCAGCGTGTCGAGCGGCGTCGCGGCGTAGATGGCGGCGAGCTTGGGGAAGGCGGTGTTCTCGGCCACCACGATATGATCGACATCGGGAAGGCCGGCCGCGTCCAGGAACGGACGCCAGGCGAAGCCAGGCGCGGCTTGGGCCAGGTCGGCGACCGTGGTCGGGTTATAGGTCTTGTCCGGGTCGCGCTCTTCGTCGCGGGCCCAGCTCGCCGTCGCGATCTGGGTCTCCATGTCTACAATGGCCTTGGCGGCGGCGTCTGAATCGGGCCAGCCGGCGAGGCCGAGCAGCTTGGCGACGTAGAGCTGGTACTTGGCCTTCTGGGCGGCGAACTGGGCGGTCAGATAATAGTCCCGATCCGGCAGCCCCAGGCCCGACTGGGACAGATGCACCGAATAGACATCGGGATTCTTTTCATCCGGGTCGATGCTGACGTTAAAGACCGAGCTGACGAACCCCTCGCTCGCGTGGCCCATCAAGGCCGCGAGTTGATCCCGCGATGTGACCGCGCGCACGGCATCCAGGTCCGGCTTCAGAGGACCGACGCCCAACTGTTCGACCCGCGCCTGGTCCATGAAGGCCTTGAAGAAGGCGCCGACCTTGGCGTCGGAGGTGGTGGGCGCGAGAGGCGCCGTGGCGGCTTCTTCCTCGACGATCACCTTCACCCGGTTTTCCGAAAGCTCCGACAGGATCGAGAACCCGCCCCAGCCGGACAGATCCGAAGGGATCTTGATGGCCGCGACCGCCGCGCCGTCGGCATAGTCGAAGAAGTTGTTCCCGGGCGCGATGGCCTTATCCATGCCGGCCAGGTCGAAGCCCCAGGCGCCGTAGTGCGGCGTCGCGATGGAGCCGTTCGCCAGGGCCTGGGCCTCATCCACCTTGGGGGATTGGGGCTGAGACTGGGTTTGGGCTTGGGCCAGGGCCGAACCGCTGATCGCCAAAGCGCCGGCCGCAGCCGTCAGCCAAAGTCGGGTCTTCATCTTGGGAGCGTCTCCAGAATTTTTGTGGCCGCACGATGCACCGGCGACCGCGGCGTATCCACATTACAAATTGTTCACCTCGCCAACGTTCAGGGTTGGCGGTTCGCTGGGAGGCCGTAAAGAGGGAGCGGTATAGGGCCTGATTGGAGGCGGAAGAATGCCGGAACGCCGAACGCGTCGCGCCAAGCGACCGCTGCCCTATGTGCTGTTGGCGACGCTGTCCGCAGGCCTCCTGGCCGCCTCGGCGCTCGGATTTGCGCTACGGGGCTGGTCGCCGTAAGGCGCGGCGATCTCAACAGAGGCGCCGGGCGTCGCCAAGGCCAGCACAGCTTCCAGATCGGGCCGCGCCAGGGCGATGCAGCCTTCGGTCGGCGGGTAGTCGGGTCGAGCGCAGTGCAGAAAGATCGCCGAGCCGAGCCCTGGGCGGGGCGGATCGTTGTGACCCAGGATGCAGACGATGTCGTAGACTTGGTCGTCCCGCCACATCCGCTCGCAACTCGCCGGGTAAGGTAGGCGCACCGGACGATTATAGGCGGGATCGTCGGGCGCATCGCACCAGCCATCGTCTTCCAGGATCGCCGCGGTCAGGAGGCCCGTCATCGGCGCCGGCCCGCGATCAGGGCGGTAAAGCACCCGCTGAATCGGCCAAACGCCCAGCGGCGAGGCGCCATCCCCCTCCCGCTTTCGCGCCGCCGCGATCACGCCGCTGCGCCCCAGCGCGCAACGCACCTCGCGCCCGGCAAAGCTGAACCGCCCATCGCTGTAGGCCACCGCGTGCAAGACGCCCCCAGGCGAAGCGCTAGAGCCCACGATCCATTCTCTCCACGGTCGCCATCGTCTTGCGCGTTTCGATCATATCTAAAATTGCGCCATTTCTTAAATTGTAACCGGCGCATTTGCGCGCCATATCCCCTTCATGGCTCAGCAAAAAACGATTTTGATCGTCGATGACGACGAGGAGCTGCGCGGCGCCCTCGCCGAACAGATCGGGCTGGAAGAGGATCTGCAAGCGATCCAGGCGGCCACCGCTGGCGAAGGCGTGGCCGCAGCCTTGGCCGAGCGTCCCGACCTGATTCTGCTCGACGTCGATCTGCCGGATATGGATGGTCGAGACGCCTGCGCCGCGATGCGCGATCAAGGCGTCGGCGCGCCGGTGATCATGCTGACGGCGGCTGCGACCGACGCCGACACAATCCGGGGTCTGGAAGCCGGCGCCGACGACTATGTCGCAAAGCCCTTCAGATTCGCCGTTCTCCTAGCCCGCATCCGCGCCCAACTTCGCAGCCACGAACAGTCCGAAGCCGCCGTGTTTCGGGTCGGGCCTTACGAATTTCGCCCCGCTCAAAAGCTCCTGATCGACGAGCGTCAGCACAAGATCCGGCTGACCGAGAAAGAAACCAACATCTTGAAATACCTCTATCGCGCCGGCGACAAACCGGTCGCGCGGGAGGAACTGCTGACCCAGGTCTGGGGCTATAACGCGGGCGTCACCACCCACACGCTGGAAACCCACATCTATCGCCTACGCCAAAAGATCGAGCCCGACCCAACGCTTTCACGCCTGCTGCTGACCGATGCGGGGGGGTATCGGCTAGCGCTTTAGGATGCATCAAGACTTAATTGGCTCGCCTATCTGATTAGAATGGGCCGATTTGGATTTCTACGGCGATCATGGGATTAGCTTTCTCTTGGAAGCCAACCCTTTTCGTTGCGGGGTGGTATGGGCAGCTTAAGATGTTCTAAATGGCTGATCAGTCGGTTTTCGACGCGCTATCCCCATCCGTCCCAATTACCTTCATAGCAAGGATCGCAGACGTTAATTTTATAGGCTTCGATATGCCTGCCGGCGAACCGGCCGAGCCCATAATCGAACCCTCCAGAGCAACAAAAGCAAGAAATCTTAAGGCGGGCAGGTGTGGGCTGCATTAAAATACCCCCAGACGTAATGCCTTTATTATCAGGGATTCTTATAAAGCGAACAGATTAGGATTGTCCTCCCACGGGTTGAAGATAGCTGCGCCTGTTCGGATGACATACTTCGTGTTTCGCGTCACCAGATAGAGGCCCATCTCTATGGCCGTCGCCGCCAAAAGCGTATCGATTACAGCTGGGGGATGGCGGGTTTCCCGCTTGATGCGCCCCGCAAGCGCGCCCCAACGGCGCATTATCGCATTTGTAACCGGCAGGATACGCGGTCCAAAGCGCGCCTCGATAGCATCGCGGTTCATCTCGTAGCAGGTTCGCAACGGCTCTCCTTCAGGCAGTTGGTGGATACCTTTATCGTACTCGGCAAGGGTGATGACACTCATGTAGAGGGTTCGCTCATCCTGTGCCGCGACCCAGGCCTTAACCGTTGGCGCGCCGCCGGGCGAGGTGAGCGAAGCGATGACGTTGGTGTCGAGCAGCCAGCCTTTCAAAGATCTATATCCCGGCCTGTATCGGCCTCTCGCGTGAGGTCGATACCGCCCATGTTCAGCTGCTCCAGGAAGTCCACTAGAGGAACTTTCGGCTTCGGTTGGGCGAGGCGCTCATAGTCTCGGGCGTCGAGCACCACGACCGCCGGGCGCCCGCGTACGGTGACCGCCTGCGGCCCCTCTGCATGGGCGCGACGGACGACCTCGCTGAACCGCGCCTTAGCATCCTCAAGCTTCCAGGTCGCCGACGCCCCAGGCTCATTTCGTCGCTGTAATCTTGGCCCTGTCATGAGATCACCTGTCTGACTAGCTAGTCAGATATATCGCGTTCTGCGCCTATGCGTCAGTTGCCATGAATATCCGCCATCATCTCGCCCCGCGCGCGCCATAATTTTTTAATCCATTTGCATCCCAGAAACGGAGCATGCCGTAGCTTGGCGTCGAGCTGGGCCATTTGGCTCGGTCGAACTTGGACGGGTCTACCGTCCAACAGGGGCGCCTCCATGAGATGGTTCAAATCCACCTGCCTAGCCGCCATGTCAGCCCTTTCGCTGGGGGTCGCCGCAAAGGCGCACGCTCAGGCGGGCTTGCTGGATAGCGGCAAGCTGCTGCTCACCCAGGGCATTAGCACCATTGAGGGGTCGTCCGGCGGCGGCCTAGCCAGTTGGGCGACCATATCGGGCTATGAGACCGGCGACGGGATCGGCGCCAACGCCCACGAAACCTATGTCAACCTGACCGACTACTCGCTTCAGGATGTTGGCGCTTCAGTCGGCCTCTTTAATCGGGTGGAGTTCTCCTATGCCCGCGAAGAGTTCGATACGGGCGCGACCGGCGCCAAGCTCGGCCTTGGCCGCAACTTCACCTTCGACCAGGACGTCTACGGCGCCAAAGTCCGCCTGATCGGCGATCTGGTCTATGACCAAGACACCTGGCTGCCCCAGATCGCCGCGGGCGTTCAGTACAAGGTCAATGACAAGGACGCGATCATCCACGCCGTCGGCGGCAAGAGCGCTCAGGGTACGGACTATTACGTCTCCGCGACCAAGCTGTTCTTGGCTCAGAGCATCGTGGCCGACGCCACGCTACGCCTGACCAAGGCCAATCAGACCGGCCTCCTGGGCTTTGGCGGCGACAAGAACAATTCCTATTCGCCAGAGTTCGAGGGCTCCCTTGGGTATCTCCTGACCAAGCAGCTGGTGGTGGGCGGCGAGTACCGCACCAAGCCGAACAATCTGGGCTTCGCCAAGGAAAACGACTGGTGGGACCTGTTCGCGGCCTACGCCATCAACAAGCACCTGTCCCTCACCGTCGCCTACACCGACCTCGGCGATATCGCGACCATCAAGAACCAGAACGGCGTCCTCGCCTCCCTGCAAGCCGGCTTCTGATCAGGCCCATGAGAAGGATCATGACCATGCAAAAGCTCTTCCGCGCCCATCGCATCGCCGCGACCTGCGCCGTGCTCGCGTTGGCGGCCAGTTCGGTCTACGCTCAAGACGCCGCGCCGATGGACGCCCCCGCCAAGGCGTCTCCCGCCGAGGCCGCCAACGCCGGCGCCACGCCGATTGCAGGCGATGGGGTCTATAAGGCCTTCCACGAACAGGCCGGCATCCAGCGGGTGATGGACGACTTCATCGTTCGCGTAACGACAGACCCCCGCATCATGGCCAAGTTCCAGGGCGCCAACCTGCCCCGGCTCAAGATCCTGCTGGTTCAACAGGTCTGCTACCTGACCGGCGGTCCATGCGTCTATGGCGGCCGGGACATGAAGGACGCCCACGCCGGCATGAACTTGGAAGCCAAGGATTTCAACGCCTTGGCCGAAGACCTGCAACTGTCCATGGACAAGGAGCAGGTGCCGTTCCGCGCCCAGAACCAGCTATTGGCCAAGCTCGCGCCGATGGAGCGGCCCATCGTCACCAAGTAGAGAGCGCTCTCAAACCTCCAAGTCCACCGACACGGGTGCATGGTCCGACGGTCGCTCCCATTCGCGCACGTCGTCATGCACTTTCGCTGGAAAGGGGCCATCGGCGGCGAGGCCGGGCGAGGCCAGCAGATGATCTAGCCGCAGGCCGCGGTTGGAGGCGCGGAAGTCGGCGGCGCGGTAGCTCCACCAAGAGAACAGCTTCTGGGGTTCGGGGATCGCCGCGCGGACCAGATCGACGAAACCGAGCGAGGCGTGGAGGTTGGCCATCGCCTCGATCTCGATAGGCGTATGGCTGACGATTTTCAGCATGTGCCGGTGATTCCAGACATCGTGCTCGCCCGGCGCAACGTTCAGGTCGCCGACCAACAGCAGCGGCGCCTTTGGGTCGCGCAGCGCCATGGCGGCGCTCAGCTTCTCGTAGAAATCGAGCTTGTGGTCGAACTTGGGGTTCACGGCCCGATCCGGAACGTCGCCGCCTGCGGGGATGTAGAAGTTGTGGATCTCGACGCCGGCGACCCGGCCTGAGACGCAGCGCGCATGGCCTTCGCGGCAGACGTCCAGCGGGCTTGCGTCCTCGAGGGGCAAGCGCGATGCGATGGCCACGCCGTGCCAGCCCTTCTGCCCTTTGATCTTCAGGTGCGGCAGGCCCATGTCGATGAAGGCCTGGGTGGGAAACTCCCCCTCTCGGCACTTGGTCTCCTGCAAGCAGACCACATCGGCGCCCGTTTCGGCGACGAAGCGCGCCACCTGATCTTGGCGCAGACGGACGGAGTTGATGTTCCAGGTGACGACGCGCAGACGCAAGTGAGCTCTCTCTTTGCAGACCGGGCGCGCCGATGCCCACGAATAAAAAAACCCGGCTGCAGGGGGTGCAGCCGGGTTAGAGGGTCTATCTCAAGCCCCTGCCGGCAGGGGATGTGTCCGACAAGAGCGGAGTCGAAGCAAGTGCGCTTCAACTCGGGGCGTGATTTATATGCCACGAGCCAACGAAAGACGCAAGCTAAAAATAACTTCCGCTTGCGCGTTGCAAATTCGTCACGAAAGGGGTTAGGGACGCCCGGATCGCGCCCGGTCGTCCTGGATCACGAACAGGTTGGGATCCAGATCGCTGACGGGCGTCAGGGCGCCCAACGTCACCTTGGTCTCTCGCCCTTGGGCGTCGATGACGCTCCAGCCGCGCAGTGCGATAGGGCTGTTGCTGAAGTCGAGCGTGATCCGCCCGGCGGCCTCCTTATGTCCATCGCGCGCCGTGATGGAGAACCCGTCCGCGGTCTTGTCCACCTGGGTCACGACCACGGTCCCGTCGAGGCGAACCTGGCGGGCCAGAAGGATGATGAGGGGTGTGCGGCCGAGGGGATATTGATCATGGGTCTTGAGCCTCGCGTCGACCACCGAGACATTATAGCCGTCCGAAATGACCACCATCTGGGCGGGCGGGTCATACTGGAACCGCGCCTTGCCAGGGCGCTGCATGTAGAAGACCCCGGTCGAGGTCGAGCCATTGAAGCTGGCCTGGGTGAAACGGCCGGTCACGCTCTTCAAGCCCTGAAGATAGACCGTCGCCTTATCGACCAGGGCCTGATCTTCAGGCGCGAGGGACGACGAGGCGGCCATGGCCGGCGCAGGCGCGCCGGCGCCAAGGCTCGCCGCCGCCAAGACCAGGCAAACAGGCAGCGCGCGCAGAAAACCAACAGACATGAGCTGCTCCAGAAGGCCGATACGGCGACGCCGCGGCGCCCATAAGACCCAAGACCGCGGCGCCATCATGGCGAAGGCGATGGGGACGAGGCTATAGGGGCGGCGGCGGCGGAGCCAGGATTTCGCGCTTGCCCGCGTGATTTGCCGCGCTGACCACGCCCTCGCGCTCCATGCGCTCGATCAGCGAGGCCGCGCGGTTGTAACCGATCTGCAGACGGCGTTGGACGTAAGAGGTCGAGGCCTTCTTATCCCGCGTCACCACCGCGACCGCCTGATCGTAAAGGTCGTTGCCGCCCGCCCCCTCCTCGCCGCCATAGCCGCCCCCTTCGCCATCCTCTTCATCAGGCGGCGCCGCGGTGACCTCCTCCAGATAATTGGGCGCGCCCTGATCGCGCAGGAAGCGGGCCACGTCCTCGACCTCCTGATCCGAGACGAAGGGGCCGTGCAGGCGCGTCACCCGGCCGCCGCCCGCCATATAGAGCATGTCGCCCTGCCCCAGCAGCTGCTCGGCGCCCTGTTCGCCCAGAATGGTGCGGGCATCGATTTTGGAGGTGACCTGGAAGCTGATCCGGGTCGGGAAGTTGGCCTTGATGGTGCCGGTGATGACATCTACCGACGGGCGCTGGGTGGCCATGATCAGGTGGATGCCGGCCGCCCGCGCCATCTGAGCCAGGCGCTGAACCGCGCCTTCGATATCCTTGCCGGCGACCATCATCAGGTCGGCGACCTCGTCGATCACCACCACCAGATAGGGCATAGGTTCGGGGTTGAGCGTCTCAGATTCATAGATCGGCCGACCGGCGTCGTCGAAGCCGGTCTGGACCGTGCGCTCGAAATGCTCGCCCCGCGCCGCCGCCTCGCGCGCCTTTTCATTGTAGGAGCCGACATTGCGCACGCCGATCTTGGACATCAGGCGATAGCGGTTCTCCATCTCCCGCACCGTCCACTTCAGGGCGACGATGGCCTTCTTGGGGTCGGTCACGACGGGCGCCAGAAGGTGGGGGATGCCGTCGTAGACCGACAGCTCAAGCATCTTGGGATCGATCATGATGAAGCGGCACTGCTCGGGGCTGAGCCGATACAGGATCGACAGGATCATGGCGTTGACCCCGACCGACTTGCCCGACCCCGTGGTGCCGGCGATCAGCAGGTGGGGCATCTTGCTGAGATCGGCGAAATAGGGGTCGCCGCCGATGGTCTCGCCGAGCGCCATGGGAAGGTTGGCCGAGGACTTCTCATAGTCCGCCGACGACAGCAGATCGCGCAGATAGACAGTCTCGCGGCTGGCGTTGGGCAGCTCGATACCAATGGCGTTGCGGCCCTGAACGACCGAGACGCGGCAAGCCCGGGCGCTCATGGAGCGGGCGATATCGTCCGATAGTGAGATCACGCGAGAGCTTTTCACCCCCGCCGCCGGCACGAGTTCATAGAGGGTGACGACTGGACCGGGGCGAATCTGATCGATCTGCCCCTTCACACCAAATTCGGCCAGCACGGTCTCCAGCAACCGCGCATTTTGGCGCAACGCCTCTTCGTCAATGGTCGAGGCGCGGGGCTTGGGCTTGGTCAACATGGCCAGTTCGGGAAGGCGAAAGCCCCCCTCAGCGGCGAACTCGAACGCCTTCTGGTTCTCACGCAGCTCCCGATCCGAAAGCTTGGCGCCCTTGGCCCCGCCGCGGACCTGGGTCTGGACCACGGGCGGCGCCTGGCGGCGGTGCTGGTTTTCGGGAAAGGCGTCAATTTCGTCCTGTTCGACCGACGCCGTATCGTCGAGATCGAACGGCGGCTCTTCCAAGGCCGCGACAAGCGGCATGGCGGACGCCTCGTCGCTATCGATCATGTCGAGCGGATTGGGCTTGGCGGTTCGGGGCGAGCCACGCGCAGGCTTGGCGGCGCGGTTATTTTTGAGCGACGCAGAGGCGGCGGCTTCGCCGGCGTCGGTCGCCTCGTCCGTCGGGCCGCGCCTGCCGGCGACCACGACGCCGGACCTGGTCGGCTTGGCCGTCCCGACCTTATCTGCATCTGCGGCGGCGCGACGCGCCCCCCGACCAATAAGCCAGGCGGCGAAATCTTGGATGTCGCTCCAGCGCAAACCCGCGCCATAGGCGAGCGCCCATAGGCAAGCGGGCGCAAATAGGGTCGCGGCGACAATCCGCGGCGCCGGTAGATCGGTCCGACCGATCAGGTTGGCGAACGCCCCCAGAATAACCTCCCCCAGCCAGCCGCCCAGTCCGCTCGCCAGCGGCCAGCTAGCCGGCGGCAGGGGCGCCGCCATGACGGCCGCAAGGATCAAGACGCCCACGCCTGCGACCGCGCCGCGCAAACGCTGGTCCAACCGCTCGCCCTGGGGATCGGCCGCCCCAGCGCGGCGCACCCCCGCCGCCACCATGAGCAAGGCGCCGATCCAGGCGGCTAGACCGAGCGTTTGAAGCGCGACGTCGGCGATATCAGCGCCCATCCCGCCCATCGCGTTATGGGCGGCGTTGGGTGCGGCGACGTCCCAGCTCGGATCGGCGGCGTTATAGGTGGCGAGACTGGCGACGATCACAGCGCCCGTGACCGAACACACCGCGCCCCGCAGGCGCAAGGCCACGCCGGCCTCCCACACATCGCGCAAGCCGGTCGCGATCACCGTTGTCAGCTTCGGTTTCGGCCGGGCCGCCGCATTGGCCATCGTCAGGTCTCGTCTTGATCCAGCTTTCCTTGTCGCGCGGGAAGGTTAAGGGGCGTTTACGGCGGATGACCTTCGTTGACGACAGGATGGCTAGACGCTGGGGCGGCGGCGTAGGAAAAGGCGTCATGGATCAGGCGGCCAACGACTTTGACGTGGTGATCGCGGGCGGCGGCATGGCCGGCGCGACCTTGGCTCTGGCGCTGACGCAGGGCGGCCTCAGGGTCGCCGTCGTCGATGGGACGGCGCCGGAAACGCGCGTCGCGCCCGCGTTCGACGGACGGACCTCGGCGGTCGCCTTCGCCAACTTCCGCCAATGGCGGGCCTTGGGTTTGGGCGAGACGCTCAGCGCGACGGCCCAGCCGATCACCGACATCCTGATTACGGATGGCCCGACGCCGGGGGCCGGGCGCGGCGCGCCCTGGCCGGCCTTCCTGCATTTCGACGTCGATGAGGTGGCGACCAAGACCGGCGGCGACCCCTTAGGCTGGGTGTTGGAGAACCGCCATATCCGGTCAGCCTTGAATCTGGCCTTGGCGGGGACCGAGGTCGCGCCCCTGATCGGCGTGGTGGACGCCGTGTCGCCCGATCCAAGGGGCGTGACGGTGACGTTAAAGGACGGCCGGAGCTTACGCGCAGCGGTCGTCGTCGGCGCCGACGGGCGCGGATCGCGCGTTCGAGCCGCCTCAGGCATCGGCGTCCAAGGCTGGGCCTATAGCCAAGCCGGAATCTCGACGACCTTGGCGCTCGAGCGGCCCCATGGCGGCGTCGCCCACCAGCATTTCCTGCCCGGCGGACCGCTCGCCATCCTGCCGCTGCTGGGCGACGCGTCGGCCGAGGATCGCGCCAGCCTGGTTTGGACCGAGCGCGCTGATCACGCCGACGCCCTGATCGCCGCCTCGCCCCCGGCGTTCGAGGCGCATCTGGCGCGACGCTTTGGCGAGATGTTGGGGCGACCGCGCCTCATCGGCCCACGGATCGCCTATCCCCTGCGCCTCCAGGTCGCCGACCGGATAACGGGCGAGCGGAGCGCCCTGATCGGAGACGCCGCCCATGTCATCCACCCCATCGCCGGCCAGGGCCTGAACCTCGGCTTGAAAGATGTCGGCGCGCTGGCGCAGGTGCTGATCGACGCGGCTCGAATCGGCGAGGACATCGGGTCGGAGATGGTGCTCGACCGCTATGCCCGCTGGCGTCGGTTCGATGGCGCGGGTTTGAGCTTGGCTACCGACCTTTTGAACCGCCTGTTCTCCAGCGACGCCCCGCCGCTGCGCATCGCCCGCGACCTCGGCCTCGCCGCCGTCAACCGCATACCGGCCCTACGCCGCCTGTTCATGCAGGAGGCCGGAGCGGGGCTGGGCGATCTGCCCCGGTTGCTCCAGGGCGAGCGGCTTTAGGATCAGCCCACCAACCGACTTGCATAAATTACGTTTGTAAGAAATAATAATTACAGACGTAATTTATGGATCGCCTATGCTTGCAACCGCGTCGCCGCCAAAAGCCGCCCGCCGCGCACGCCCGTCTAACGACATACAGGAACAGCTTGTCCTTGCGGCGGGACTGGCCTGGGGCGCCGCAATCTGGGGCTTGGCGATTTGCGACGTGATCGCTCAGTTGCCGCCGCGACCGCCGACGCCGGCCGAGGTCGCCGCGGGTCGGCCGCTTGCGGAGGCCAAGTGGCGTGTCGTGCGCGCCATGCTGGTCTGGCGGTTGGATCAGCGCAATCCGCTGGAATTCGGCGCCGTGTGGTCAACACGCACCGGCGTCATCTGCGGGCTTGTGAACGGCTGGAGCAGCTTTGGCGGGCTGACCGGAATGACCCGCTTCATCGCGGTCGGCGATACGCCCACCTTTATCGATGATGCGCCCAATGCCGAGGCCGCCAAGCGATTCAACACCCAGTGGGTGACATGCCGCTTCGACCCCTGGATCGTTTTGCGAAGCGGCTCCGCAGAAACGGGCTTTTGCGTCACCCGCCTCGGGCGTCAGCGCTGCGTCGAGGCGAGCGCGGTCGCGGCCCCCGAAAGGTCTAGCCTTAGCGCTTCCCCGGCCAGGTGAGGACGCCGGTGTCGAACGTCGTCAGCGGCTGGTAGGCGTAGGCATAGGGCGGCGCGTAGCGAGCCTGGGGATAGGGGTAGGGGTAGGAGGGATTGGGGGCCTGATAATAGCCGTTCTGAGCGTAGCCATTTTGGGCATAGCCACCTTGGGCGTAACCGTTCTGCGGGTAGCTGGTCTGGGAATAGACGCTGAGCGCCGACAGCGTCGCGTAGCTGAGATAGCCGCGATCTTCGATATGGCGCTGGGCTTGGAAACGCTCCACCGCCATCGTGGTGTTGGGGTCGTAGCGACCATTGATGGGGCCCTGATAGACCCCGGCCGCTGAAAGCTGACGCTGCACACCCACGATACGCGCGGGCGTTGCTTCGTTTTCGCACAGGACCCGAATCCATCCGTATCGCTCAGGCGAGATCAGCACCTGTCGGGGGGCGCTGACGTCGGGGACTAGACACCAGATCGGACCCGGCGCGCCAGGCGGACCCGGCTCCTGGCGCCAGCTAAAGTGTGGGCTGGATGGCGGCTCGACCCCGTACTGGGCGCCGAACTTGACCTTGGCGTAGCATTCCTTGGCATGGTTTGCGTCTGGAGGCGCATCGTTCGGGCCGCCGGCCGGAAGCTCCGACATATAGGCGGGCGCGCCGGCGAGCGCGGGCGTCAGAGATTGAGCTTGCATCGCAAGCACCGTTGAGACGGCTATAAAAGCGACGGTGTAGGACATGAGATATTTCGAACGTTGTCCCGGAATGGGTTTCTTCTGCGGCGACCCTGCAAGAGGTCAGCCATGTTAACCCTTAGCCAACCATGATCCAGCCGTACGCGCCGCCCATTTCATCCCCCAGGGGAACGATCTATTGACGAGGGCGTAAGCCTTAAACTGGCTGGCGATATCGATGAAATGGCTAAGCTTAATTTAGACTTTGGAGTCGCCCAGCATGACGTACGAGAAGATCGGGTCCGCCGCCGCGCTGGCGAAGCTGACCGGCTGGAGCGCAGCGCCGGGCCGCGACGCCATCGTCAAGACCTTTCGCTTCAAGGATTTCAACACGGCCTTTGGCTTCATGACCCGTATTGCACTGGCGGCTGAAAAGCTCGACCACCACCCCGAATGGTTCAACGTCTACAACCGCATTGACGTCCTGCTCGCGACCCACGACGCCGACGGCGTGACCATGGCCGATGTGGAGCTCGCCAAGATCATGGACGCCGCAGCCGCCCAGGCTGCGTGACCTGGCCGCTTAGTTGACCATAACCGTACCGAGCAGCAAACGCGCGCCGGGTCGGCCCAGAATGGTATTGGTCTCGCGCTGCAGTTCGGTCTCGATGGCGTCCGGATTGGGCGCGCCCATGGGCGGCAAGCTTGCGGCGTAGACGGTCAGCCAGCGCAGATAGGCGTCGCGCAGGAGCAGGATGGACTGGATCGCACGGGTGTGCAGAGCGGGATCGGGCACATCCAGTCCGCATTCGACCGACAGCACTTTGCGGCGACCATTGTACACGCTGAGCGCTGCGTTCAGCGCTTCAAGCTGGATATAGGATAGGCCGCCGCCCTTCTTCTTGGTCGAATCGTCCCCCGCCGAGGCCGGCGCGGGGCGCGCGAACCCGGCGCTGACGACTAGGCCAGCCAAGGCCAAGAGCGCGCGCCGGCGGCCCGGTTCAGCCTCTAAGATCGCCCGCATCATCGGTGATCGTCCTTCTTCGCCCAGGCCCAAGCCGATTGCACAATCTCATCAATCGAGGACTGCTGAGGCTCCCACCCTAAAATCGCCTTGGCGCGGGCGTTGGAGGCGACCAGCACCGCCGGATCGCCCTCGCGGCGCGGCCCGATCCGCCTCGGCAGGGGACGACCGGAAACCGCCTCGATGGCGTCCGCAATCTCCTTCACGGTCGTGCCCTGGCCTGTGCCGAGGTTGAAGGCGGTCGCCGCCCCGCCGCCCAGCAAGTAATCCGCCGCGGCGGCGTGGGCGCGGCCAAGATCGGAGACGTGGATGTAATCCCGCACACAGGTGCCGTCGCGGGTGTCGAAATCGTCGCCGAAAATGGTGAAGACGTAGTCGTCACGCAACGCGCCCCGAGCGGCCAGGGGAATAACGTGGGTCTCCGGCTCATGCCGCTCGCCCACCTCGCCCTCGGCGTCGGCGCCGGCCGCGTTGAAATAGCGCAAGGCGGCGTAGCGCAGATCATAGGCGGCCGCGTAATCCGCCATCATCCGCTCCACAAACAGCTTGGACCAGCCGTAGGGATTGATCGGAAGCTGGGGGTGGTCTTCGGGCATAGGCGTCTGGTGGGGAACGCCATAGGTGGCTGCGGTCGAGGAAAAGATCAGCTTGTTCACACCCGCCCCGCGCATCGCCTCCAGCAGATTGAAGGCGCCGAACGAGTTGTTGCGGTAGTAGAAGCCGGGGTCCTGCACCGACTCGCCCACATAGGTGAGGGCGGCGAAATGGGCGACGACATCGGGCTTCACCTCGGCGAAGGCGGCGTCGAGCGCCGAACGATCAAGGATATCGCCCTCGATCAGCGGTCCCCACTTGACCATGTCGCGCCAGCCGCGGAACAGGTTGTCGAACACGACGACCTTCCAACCCGCGTTGGCGAAGGCCTTGCAGCAATGGCTGCCGACATAGCCGGCGCCCCCAGTGACCAGGATGGTTTTCAAAATGTCAGCTCCCGCCTTGAGCGCACCTAAAGCCGCGCCGCTTATGGACTGTGGGCCACAACGTCTCAAGATGGGGACAAGATGCCTGCGGACTTGACCCCTCCCCTGTCCGCCCCGCCCACGGCGACGGTGATCATCGTGGCCTATGAAAGCGGCGATTTCCTACAGCCCTGCGTCGATGCGCTGGCGGCGCAGACCTTCAAGGACTTCGAAGCGGTCATCGTCGATAACGCCTCCAGCGACGGCTCGGTACGGGATTTGCGGACGCCCGACGCGCGCTTCCGCGTCTTGAGCCCTGGCGCCAACACCGGCTTCGCCGTCGCGAACAATCTGGCCGCGGCGAGCTCGGCCGCGGAGTTCCTGGTGCTGCTCAATCCCGACGCCGTGGCCGAGCCCGACTGGCTTGAAACCTTGATCGCCAAGGCTCGCACCGCGCCCGACATCGCCAGCGTCGGCTCGCTCCAGCGCCGGCTCGACGATCCCGAGGTCCTGGATGGCGTGGGCGACGTTTGGCACGTAGCGGGCCTCGCATGGCGGGCGGGGGAAGGCCATCCAACCGCGGGCGCGCCGAGCGATGGCGAAATCTTTGGTCCCTGCGGCGCTGCGGCGCTCTATCGGCGCGAAGCCTTCATCGCGCTCGGCGGCTTTGACGAGCGGTTCTTCTGCTACTGTGAAGATGTCGACTTGGCGTTCCGGTTGCGCTTGGCCGGCTACAGGTCGGTGCGGGCGTCAGCTGCGGTGGTGCGCCACGCCGGCTCCGGCATCTCGGGCCGACGCTCCGACTTCACCCTGTTTCACGGCCATCGCAACCGCATCTGGACCTTCGTCAAGAACACGCCAGGGATCTGGTTCTGGCTCTTGCTGCCCTACCATCTGGCCTTCAATGCGCTCTATCTCGGCAGCGCCCTCAAGCGCGGCATCCTGCCGCCGGTCTGGCGGGCCTATGTCGGGGCCGCGATGGGTCTGCCTTCGATCTGGCGCTCGCGCCGCACGCTCGGGGCGCCGCGCACAGGGTTCAGAACGATGATGCGATCCATGGCCTGGACGCCCTGGGCGCCGTTTCGACGGGAGTTGCACCCGCGGGGATAAGGTGGGCGCTGACCGGCTCTACATGCTTCGAGACGCGAGGAAGCACGGAAAACCTAAGCCGCGCGCGCCTTCCTGACCTTGGCCACAGCGCGGTCGCGCTTTAGCTTGGATAGGTGGTCGATGAAGAGCACGCCCTGCAGATGGTCCATCTCATGCTGGATGCAGACGGCGTAAAGGCCCTCCGCCTCCTCCTCGATCTCAGCGCCATGATAGTCGAGATAGCGTAGCCGCACGCGCGAGGGCCGTTCGACATCATCATACACTTCGGGCACCGAGAGGCAGCCCTCGTTATAGGGCGCCGTCTCCTCCGCGCTCCAGACGATTTCAGGATTGACGAAATAGCGCGGCGCCGGCGGCTCGCCCTCGCGCGCCAGATCCATGACGATGACGCGCTTTGGCACGCCGATCTGGATCGCAGCCAAGCCGATGCCCGGCGCGTCGTACATGGTCTCGAGCATGTCGTCCATCAGGGCGCGCAAAGCATCGTCCACGCCGCCGGTCACCGGTTCGGAGACCAATTTCAGGCGCGGGTCTGGGACCGTGATAATTTCGCGAATAGCCATGATCTGAACTTAAGGTGCATCAAAGGAGGCATCAAGATCAGGCGGTCGTCGCTAAGGCCGCATTAGAAGCGCCGCTTGCCGCCGCGGGGTTGAGGGCGTCCGCCTTAGCTTCCGCCGCCGCGTCCGTATCCAGCTCCGGCTCCCCGGCGGGCTGACGCGAACGCAACGGCAGCTCCGGCACCAGCAGCGTCGCCAGGAAGCCCAGCACCGAGACAATCAGCGCGGTCAAGATCACGCCGCGGATAGCATCCGTCACGACCAGGCGACCGGTCATGTCCAGGGCGGCATGGACGGCGTGAGCGCCCTGCACATGGGCCGCGACCTGGCTATCGACCGCCATCTGCTCCAGGTCCGACAGCGTCAGGGCATGGACATGGGCGCCCGGCGTCTTCGCCGCCGCGTTGCGGGCCGCATCGGCCAGTTGCTGGGTCAAGACCGTTCCAAATGCGGCGACGCCGATGGTCGAACCGATCTGGCGAAAGAACTGCGAGGCGCTGGTGGCCACACCGATCTGCGTCGGCTTGACGGCGTTCTGCACCGCCAAGCTGAACAGACTTTGGATCGGACCAAGACCGATACCCAACACCAGCACGCGCCAGGCGACATCGAGCGTCTTGGTTTCCGGCGTGACCGCCGACAGCAGCAGCGCCCCCAGCACCATCATCGCCACGCCGCCGAGCAGGAAGGGCTTATAGCGTCCGGTCTTTGTCACTAGAAAACCAGATAGCGCCGCCGAGGCGATCAGGCCCATCATCAGAGGCAAAAGCGTCAAGCCGCTCACCGTCGCCGGCACGCCCTGGCCGAGCTGCATGTAGAGCGGAAGGAAGGTGACAAGGCCCATGAAGGCCATGTTGGTGACAAAGCCCGCCGCATTGGTGGTGGCGAACACCTTGTTCTTGAATAGCGCCAGCGACAGGATCGGGTTCTCGACCAGCGTTTCCGCGATCAAGAACGCGGCCAGCCCCAAGGCCGATCCGGCGAACAGGCCCAAGATCAAGGGCGAGGTCCAGGCATATTCCCGCCCACCCCAGCTCAACGCGAGCAGCAGGGGCACGAAGGTGGCGACAATCAGGATCGCGCCAATAAAATCGACCCGGCCAGGCACCCGGTGGATCAAGACCGGCATCTTATAGATCAGCACAAACAGGGCGATCAGGCTGAGCGGCAGGTTGACGTAGAACACCCAGCGCCAGCCAGCGATGGTCAGCCCTAGGAGATGGACGGGCCCAAGGTCGGTGAAGAAGCCGCCGATCACCGGGCCAAGCACGCTCGACAGGCCAAAAGTGGCGCCGAACAGGCCGCCCAGCTTGCCCCGCTCCCGCGGCGGATAGAGGTCGGCGATCACCGCGAAGGCGCCCGTGAACAGCGCGCCGCCGCCCACCCCTTGCAGGCCCCGGAACACGATCAGCTGCACCATACCGCCGCCGAGCAGAGGAAAAGCCCCAAACTCGCCCGCCATGCCGCACAGCACAGACCCGAAGGTGAAGATCGACACACCGGTCACCAGAATCGCCTTGCGCCCATAAAGGTCGCCCAGCTTGCCGTAGATCGGCACCATCACGGTGGAGGCGAGCAGATAGGCGGTGGTGACCCAGGCGTAGAGATTCAGCCCCTGGAGCTGGGAGACGATACGCGGCATGGCCGTGGAGACGATGGTCTGATCCATCGCGCTCAGCAAAAACACGATCATCACGCCCGCCAGCGTCGCCTGACGCTCAGCCTTGGTGAAAGTTTGCCGCCGATACTCTTCCTCGCCCATCACGGACATTGGCCCCCCTAGGTCTTGATCACCCCGAGCTTATAGACCGGTGTGGCGACGTGTTCAGCGGTTATATTCAGTGCGGCGAGGCGGTGGGGCGGACAGCGGTGGCTTGGAGGCCTTGTTCCTGTTCATCGGGTGCCCAGGTCTGGTAATCGCCACCTTTATACTTCTGCGTAAGGAACGGACGACGGCCAGTGTCGCGTGATTAACACGCTAGGCTTCGCGGCAAATAAAAGTGTCTCATGGGCTATTCCGTGTACTAGCGTGTCCGGTTATCGGGGTCGGACTTCCTCCTTCCGTCTTGCCCGGACTTGTTCCGGGCACCCATGGCGCGACGTGTCAACAATTGAATGGCTTGCGGACCTCGCGCGTGTTCAGTGGTCCAGCCGCTCACCAATTCAAATGCTTGATATTTGACAGCCATTCGGCGGTTGAAACGTCGCGCCATGGGTGCCCGGAACAAGTCCGGGCAAGACGGAAAAAAGAAGACCGCGCCCCTCACCCCGCCGCAGCCGCCTCTTCCGCCACCACAATCCGCGACGCCGCATTCACCACCGCCGCGATCCGCAGCGCCGTCTGGATCACCTGGGACGACACCGCCCGCTTGCGCAGCTCTTCCTCGTGGCTGTCCAGGCACATGCCGCAGCCGTTGATGGCCGAGACCGCCGTGCACCAGAGCTCGAAATCGTTCTTGTCCACGCCCGGATTGGCGATGACGTTCATGCGTAGCTTGGCGGGGAGCGTGCTGTATTCCCGGTTGTGCATCAGGTGCAGCGCCCGGTAGTAGATGTTGTTCATGCCCATGATGGCGGCGGCGGCCTTGGCGGCGGTCAGGGCCTCGGGCGTGAGGGGGCAGCCGTCTTCGAGCGCGCGGATCACGGCGCCCGCGCCGACCGCATAGGCGGAGGCGATGAAACAGCCCCACTTTTGCTGATCGGTCAGGATCGTCTCGTTCATCAGCGACGAGAGATTGAGGCTGATGTCCTTCGCATAGGCGGGCATCGCCTGACGAAGCGTGTCGATCGACATGGCGTGTTCCTGTAACTTTGGAATGTTGTAGGTGCGAGCGCAGTCTCCGGGACGCGAGCCAAAACCCGCGCCCCGGTATCCCGGCGGTCAAATAGGAAAGAGCTTAGGCCACCTTCAGCACGTCGCCGCCGACTTGGCGGTTGCAGGGGCACAGTTCGTCGGTCTGCAGCGCGTCGAGCACCCGCAGGGTGTCGGCGGGGTTGCGGCCCACGTTCAGGTTGGTGACATAGACGTGCTGGATCGTGTTGTCGGGATCGACCACGAAGGTGGCGCG
>Ga0116227_10007229_pt1 | contig 21821 bp, 8 predicted proteins | sample S1TSphgellanicum_FD_89693 | JGI IMG/M metagenome (GOLD analysis project Ga0116227, IMG submission 89693) | Host-associated microbial communities from peat moss isolated from Minnesota, USA - S1T2_Fb - Sphagnum magellanicum MG | ecosystem: Host-associated > Plants > Peat moss > Unclassified...
CTGCATCCAAAACCAACCACAAGAGGGTTAGTTCACATTCGGGAACACCCTTGGGTGTTGGGACAAGCCACGGGCACTTGGACACACTTGACTCACCACGACCCGGACTCGGGGGAAGCCACCACCTTCCCCCATATAGTATTCTCTGCAGCTTTCCGCCAAGGCTACATCCAAATGGCTCTTTTTCCTGGGACTCCCAAGGAGGAGTCCCGAAACTGTCCCAGGTTGGAGTCCTGGGACTTTGGGAGCTCATATCTCCCGGCTTCGACCTCTGATTGGAGTGAGGTCTAAACCAAAGCTATAGGTTTCCTCGAGAGCTTTCTAACGCCATGTCACACTCCTTCAGTAAACGTCAGGAAAAGGTCGATTCCCGACTTTTAGTGGTCAGGAGTCAAACTACCAGTTTGACTCCCGGCCCTTCTTTTGCCCATAACTTGGGTTGCACATGTCCAAATGGCACATGCGAGGCCATTTTGGGCATCTACACTTCAAGACCTTTTCATTGATATAAAGAACATTTCAATGCAAGATGTTTTGCCCCTTGAACTCGAGCTCTGAGTTTTTGGGAGTCCCGGAGGACTCCAACTTCCCACTTTTGGGGGTGTGAGTTTCATCCTCACACTTATCCCAAAGTGGGGTTGCGACAATATATGCCACGATGGAATTTTAATGAGTTTTGTATGGAATATTATAAAGTTTGGACCTAAAGTGGATCGGTAAAGCGTAATGGATGTGGAGTTGAAATGAAACACATGTGGTATGTAAAATTTGGAATGCATGCAAAACCATAATTATGGAATAAAAATTTGGTAGACTTGGCATAATATTTGGGCTAACAATTGAGAGATGTGGGGTCTAGTTGTAATTAATAAAGTAGCCTACACCTAATTGTTATTTAGATTTAATAGTCAATGTGATTCTATATTAGTTTATTAGTTGTTGGAACTAAATTATTTTTTAGAAGGTGGGAATAGGTCCTGGGTTAGCAACATAAGTTTCTTTTACATGGATTTGTTCAAGTGCCTTTTTCCAAGCTTGGAAATCTAGTGAGTTCTAAGCAAAGTGTACATGGAACCATAGTAAATTAACCATCTAATGCCTGTAAACTCATAGTGGAATGTATGTGAAGCTAAATGCAACCTAAGTTGAAGTTGAAATGGATGAGATTGGATGGGCAAAATGTAATGCATGTGAAGCTAAAGTGAAATGTAAATGGGATGTAAATGGAATGGGTGTGAAGCCATAATGCAATGTAGGTGGGGTGAAATGGGGTGACAATGGGGCTACCAATTGAAAGATACCCAAGTCACTTTACATATGCATTATAATGTTAATCCACCTTAAACCCATATTCTAATTAGTAGCCCCATTATAGATTAGGCATCATTCAATTGGTAGTCCGTTAGATGTTTCTTAAAGGCACCCTCCACCCAATTGTTATCTAGATGTACCAATTATTGTGCCTTTTGGTAGAAATGAAATTTAATTCTTGTAGAATTATTCCACACTGTTGTAACAATAGATTTGCACTTCACATGCATACATTCACTATTTCTACTCTAATTCTCAACACACTTAACATTGCCAGTCATTAAAACACCATATTCATGGTTATTTCATATAACAAAAATTTGTAGTTCAGAATACATTGTAAAAAACTCCAGAAACAAGATTACAATTCATTTCATCATATTCTGATACTATAGAAAATTTACACAATGATATAAACATAAAATTCACTGCAGAAGTCTGTGTGTATCTATATTACTAAAAACATGAATCAAAATTACAACAAAATCCCATTTTTTGTTGAAAAAAATCAAAACAACAATTAAAATCTATGGTATATCAAAACAAAATCATGGGTTTTTTTATTACAAAGTACTTACAACTCTTCCCACTTTCCCAAAATTATGTCTATATAATCCCCCTCTTCCTCAAATCTTCCCTCTTGGACAATCCCAAATCACATCATCATGATTCAAAACCAACAAGAATTTAAAATTCAAAACTACAATGTTCCATGAACAATCCTTGTCCTAAATGTTTTGTTCATCCAAATCATGTAATCATCTTACCCCCTTAACATTACCCCCTTTATACTTTGGATTTTGTTTTCGAAAGCCATGAAAATGACAAAAAATGAAATGTGAGTATTTTGTATCCTTCTAAACATATGTCTCCTCTATGATAGTCTTTGTAGTCTCAACCTATACGACAACTAGTGGTTTTGTACCTAGTTCTGGCTTTGTAGTTCTTACCTATATCTCCATCTTTGCAGTTTTGACCTCCTCCTCCACTAACTTAACATGTGGTTCTATTTCCAAAAGTTGTATCTTAGATACCTCTTCTTTTGTTGTTGGAATAGTTTTAACTTGTTCTTGTTCCTAAATTCTTTATGGTTCTTTCTCTTCTTGACCTTTTTTTCTGAGGTCCTGTGGTTTTTATGTCTATATCTCCTCCTCCTAAGCTACTCCACTTTTGAAGTCACGTGGTTCCTCAATCTGTACTTCTTCGTCCTGAACTCTTCCACTAGGCCCTACTTCAATATCCTCATCTTGGCCTGATACTTCTATACTTGTTGGATTGCCATAGATAAAATCTGGATTTTTTTTTTGATAAGCTTCCAACTCATACCTCATAATTTTTCATCAGCTTTATGCTGAACTAGATTCTTCTCCAAGTCCTTTATAAAATATTGTTCTGTAACCTCCCACCATTCCTTAGATTTTGCTCAAAAAATTTCATTTTATTTTTTGTCTTCATCAAGGTATAGTACTATAACATCTATTCATAGTCCTATGGTCTTTTCTTGATAGCAACTAAATTCAAATTCTTCCTTTGTTCCTATGCCATCTCTAACTATGCGTGTAGGTGCTGCAAATTCCTCTGATATTTCTTCTATTCTTCCAACAACTTCTCTTTCTCTACCTTTGTTGTCTTTCTTCAAAGCTCTTTAGATTGTAGCAAAGATACATTCTTCATATTTACCAATTGCAAATATGTCAAACATTCTCCTTCTCTTTCTTTTCCTTAATCAATGTTTTCACATGACTACCCAAAGCCTCTTGTTGCTTATGAAGAAACAATGCCTCTGTCCATTTCTTTTTTGCAGTTTCCCAAATTTTAAACTTCTACCTTAAATCATGTAGTTCTTCATCTTGTGACTTTAGCCATCTTGTGCTACCCTTGAGCTCCTCATTCTCATCTTGTAGTTTATTAATGAACACTTCAATTTTTTACTTAGCCTTTGCCATGTTTTTCTTCCAAATTTCCACATTATGCTTATACCCCTTCTTGAAGTCTCTCTCCTTATCCAATTCTTCAATGCCTTCTCCTTCTCCCTTATAGCTAATCTATTCTTCAAATTGTTCACCTCCAAGTCAAATTCCCCATATGTAGATTCACAATTGCCATCACTATAAGGAATTTTGTCCATACCAACCTTCGTTTTTGTGACTTGTGTCCAAATCAACCTTTTTTTCAACTACTACTACAACTATCCTTTGTGGCACCATGGTAAAAATGATTAATAGTTGCAAATTCGACTCCACATTGGTTTTAAGTTGTAGATGCAACTACACTAAAAAACAAACCCCATTTTTTGACTTGTTTTAGGTGACTAAAAGTGTCTTTTACGACTATTTTTTTTTTAAATAGTCGCAAAAGACACTTTTAGTCGCCTAAGACAAGTCGAAAAATGGGGTTTTTCTTCTAGTGCTATGACGTGTGACTATAATTGGCTTGGATGAAAAGGAAGATGAAAATTGTAGCCTTATCATCCATGATTAGTGTCCTCCAACAATAGATGAAGTTTTAATTGTTTATGTAATTATTAACATGGTTCATAGGTGACTAGACAATACGTGGTGTCTTCTACAACTTGAATTACAATTATATGACATAGTTGCATATGTGTTAATGGCTATGTATATGTAGTGCCTACCATACACCATGTTAACTTTGATTTGTGTATTCTATGTTTTTTTTTGGTCACATAGCCAAAATGGGGATGATCCATCTATGTCTTTTTTTAAAATCAAATATGACTAGAAGCTAAATGTAAAAATATACATTTTAACAATCTCATAAAAACAATGTAATCATTCCCAAACAACAAAGAATGGCTACGTGTCATAAAAGTGCATGTGTAGAAATCTAGTTTGTAAGGGTGCATTTTGTTTAAATCATGGGTATTGCAAATTTTTAAAAAAATAGTTTTAAAACTTTCAATTTTATTATAACTTTTGGGCTATATATAGCCACCAAAAAATAAGGACCTTGGATTTTATGATGATTTGGTTCCCTTAATTACACATTACTACAAATTACATGTGCAAAAAGAAATTGCATAAATTTAATGTGTTAGAACCCCAATGTTTACCAAAAAAACTTTTTATAGATTGAAGTATTACTTCATTATAAATCAATAAGAAAAAAAAGTCAAACACCAAATCTAGCAATCTTAACTTGGTTTGAAATTAAGCCTTTATATCTTATAGACAATTCTATTTTGTTGAACATTGGAAACCCCACACTGCCCAACATTTGAATCATACAAAAATTGGAATTGACCACCTCAACATTAATTTTGGTGGCAGACAAACTTCAATAAAATTTGTGTAGGAAATCAAGTCCATACAAGTATCAAACATCATCTACTACTATGTTGGTCCTTAGAGCTTGACTGGCAAAAAATGCACCTTCTTTAAACAATTCAATTGCCCCTACCAATCTCCTACTACTACCTACATCTTCAAACATTAATGGGGCTTCAAGGCTAGATGCCCTTCCATGTGTCTCAATGTAATCTTCATACATGTTTGCCATGACTTGCTAACTTTTCGACTCTTTGTGAAGGACAACCTTCCAAAATGGTGCTCAAGGATCACTCCAAAAGAAGACTTGTTGAATTTGTGATGGGAACACAAAAGGCTCATCAAATTCATGTAGCAAATGTCGAAAATTGGCAAGAAGAAAGTCAACATTATCTCACTTGTAAGTGGGTTCTTTGTTGTTAATCCCATTCTTCACGCATTGACACCAAAATAAAATAATGGGTGAAGAAACTAGATCGTAACACTACTATAAATTTTGGGTTTTGCAATTATCGTTTGCAATTAAAATTTTAGTTGCATGCGACACATGTAATTGAAAATTTGTGTAGTTGCATAAAACAAGTTGCACATGACATTCAGTTGCATGCGACACTACGTATGCAACATGTATATATAGTGTTAATATACATGTTCATACATACATACAAATCCAAATGTAATTGCACCTTATGTGCAACTCTCTTTGCAACTACAATGCAACTAATCAAAATATGACACATGTTTAGAAATTAAGCAACTAGCTTGTGGACACATGTCACTATTTAAATTTTTTGTGTTTTCAAAATTAAAAATTCATTGGATTAATTTCAATCATTAAAGTTTATGCCATTATGATGATGATACCTGGCACACCATGGAATGTTCATTGACCATTTGACACACGTTCATTTTAACACCAATTATATGGTGACACATGGTAATCAAAGCCCACCTATTTTTTAAAAATTTAAATATTAATCAATGAAATTTAAATTGTCCAATTTATGGTTAAGAAGATGTTGACACATGGTGCGTAAGTAGGTAGGTAATAATTAAACCCTATTAATTAGGTTTACTTAAATATGCAAATAGGTTGAAAAGTAATTAGACTTAGGTTATATAGGTAGGTTTAAAATAATCCAATTTTATTTTTAGGTTTAACCATTTCATAAGGGTCAAGTTTTTTTCATTCACTCATCCCCAATGGCACTTAATATTTGGCTACTACATAGCTATTGCTCCTACTTATATATTAAGCCAACTAGAATTCGAAACCAAAGGATATATGGGTTAAAGCATTCCATTGCAAACTTCATGAACCAACCTAGTTACACATTAGATACAACTAATGTATTAGATCATACCAACTAGGGGAGGGCTCTGTTGCTTTTGGTGTGCAAAAAAAACTTGAAGCCCTCCTCTTGGCGCATCTAACACATTAAGAATCATTGAAAACAAATTAGAAATGAGAAAGTTATGGCCCCCCAAAGTAAAAGGGGTCAAAAACTCAAAAAAAATAAATATTGAACACTATAAAGGCCAATTCTTAAACACCCAAAAAGTTCATTTTATGTTGTTTTGTTGTTATTAGAGTTCTAATATGATTTGTAGGACTTTAGTTGGCGCTCCTATAGCACTTTAAATCGTTTAAAATGAATAAGAAATAAGAAATTTATGAGGTTTGAAAGTAAGAGGGGTCCAAAGAAAAAAAACAAAACAAAACGTTTTGTAACTTGGAAAGCTTATTTTTCTTCTTGTTAGTTTTTCATTACTCCTTTTCTTTTGCACTTCAAAGATGATTATAGGATATTTTAAATAATTATGATTACTTAATGAAAATATGATTTTAATATTATTATCCAGTTTAAATTAATAATGAGCTTAGGATGTTTGTATATTTGTAGGTTAATTAGTGTAGCCTATGTACATTAATATTTTAACATAAATAATAAAATTTAAATATATAATACCTATTGAATATATATATATATATATATATAATCATTGTAATTATAGTAAACGTTTAATTAATAATTATGATTATTTATTAATAAAATTTAATATTATCATATTAATTGATTTTGAAAAAAAATAAATCAAATTTACATTTTCTGAAAAAATATTCCAAAATAAAATAATATAAAACATATTTAAACCATGGTTTAATTTAATTTAATTTAATTTAATTTAACATAATTTAGCCTAACTTAATTTAACCATTGTTAATTTTAACCTAATTTATTTTAACCTAAGATAAATGGACTATGTGGTTTAGTATCTTAAGATTTTGAATAGTCCAAAAGTTATAAATACCCTACACCTTCTATCTAAAAATATTGCATTGTTCACATGTGGTTTTACCTTGAACTTCAACAAATTCAAATCGCCAAATTCAGTAATTTAGATCCTATATTTGGTTGGAATAAAATTCTTTGAAATTTCACATTTAACCAAGTTATGCTAATGGTTTAAAAATGTACAATGTTCCCTTTTTACCAACAATTTCATTGGTCTTCTACAATTCAAACTGCCAAATCCAAAAATATAGTGGAATGTCCAACCAAACATGTGGATGCCAATGTGGTCAAAGTCTTTAAATCCTCAAGTGTATTTTAGCTTGTAGCATGCATAATGATACATAATTTTCAAGAAGAAATTCAAAGCCATTATTGTTAGTGTTATTGCAAAGTAATATTGGCAAGTTGGGGAATTTTCCATGAATTCAAATATTATAAAAAAGAGACTGTGAATTGATGGAAGCCAGGGTATGAAAATAGGTCTCTTTGTGTACTTTGCCATGTTATGTGCAAATGAACAATATTGAAAATAAACTTGAATACCAAATGAGTGAATTTATAACGAAATTACATGTAAGGTGATTATTTGATGTTACCAAACCTTTAAGTGGAACTCATTCCATTGCAATGGGGGAAATATTGTATCGATTCACAAGTTACACTTTATGTTTTAATTATGTGATGCCTTTGTAACACATTTATCCCCGCACCAATTTGGAGTTGCAATTAAGGGCATTTGTGAAACAATAATCCACAACATCAAATGCACCTTGGACCTTCAACTCAACTGGGTTGTTTTCTAGTTAAATGTGGCAAATGCTTTTAATTCGGTGTCAAGAGGGGTCATATTTCAAAATTTTCGTGTAGTAGGTGGAAACATCATACAATTCATCCCCTTTGTTTGTGCATTATATACATTTGAATCTCCCTATTCTATAATCACCATAATTGTGAAAGCGACGTTGCAATCATCGGCTTCATACCGATACCCACCATCACCCCAACAACCTATTTAGGGAATTGGGTCTTTGTAGTTTCAATCATAGTTGTTAAGTTTATGGTTAATCAACGTCCCTTTTTTCTTGAAGCCTTAACACAAGTTGACAACAACACTTTCCCTTTTTAACACATTTCAAAATGACATGTGATTTTTTACCGTTCTTAATTCGCATGTGTCTTTCTCCATTTGAACAACTCATTGGACAACAAATGGTTCGATTTCAAGATTCTTTGAGCGTTTGCACCATCATACCCTTTACAACATGTTTTCCAACATGATATTTGAGACCCATCATGCTCAATTTTATTATGTTCTAGCCCAAGGGCGAATGTTTGGTTTATAATTCAACAAGTTTTCCCAACCTTTTGATTATTTTCCCCAATTTTTTCCATAGCATTTTGGCCACAACTTGGACTACCCCATCCTTCACTTGCAAGTATCTTTTAATGTGTGTGCACACATCCCATTGACCTTATGGATATCCATCTCTTACATTGCGTTCATGGTAATGAACACATGGGGACCCATATGCAGTTCATGACACCTCTGTTACTATTGTGTGAGATGATGGCTTCCACATGGGACAAAAACAACTACATGTGTTTCTTTCAATCACGTTCACTTCCTTTATCAATGAATTGACATAATGCTCACCAAAGATGGTATTCACACCCTAACTAATGTTGTCATTGTTAACCCAACGTGAGCGGATTTATTTCCCGAATCTTGTGTAATCCTAGGATTTGTTGTTTTTGATGCAATTTAGACCAAAGAAAGGAGCTATTACAACTGACACCCCAATAATCAATTCCTCCTTTTAGTAATTGAAGTATTTGGTTGTCTACACAAACAAGTTGATATGTTTTTACACAATTGTGCTAATGTCATTTGGAGCCTGAAAAGGCTAGAGGGCATTCATTTTTTTGTTTTGGTTATTTTTATTCATTAAAAAATTTCAATCACATTGCAAAGATACAAACATCTTCCATCTTAAGTTGGGTGGTAGCCATAGGCCTAGCTACTTCCCAACTTCCACCCCTTCAAGACATACCTCCCATCTCCACAACCAACCTATTGCAAGTGGTTGGTTTTTAACATGGAGAAATACAGCTAACTTGCTACAAGCATCAATTTTAGATATAAAGAGATTTTGACATCTATTTTGAGCTAACTTGATGTCATATAATTTCTCCCTTTTCCTTTTTCTTATTCCTTTATACATTTTCCAAATTTATAGTGTTTTTATAAATAAAGTTTTGCAGGGTTGCATGAATTAACTAGTCTTATTATATAAATTTATCCAATTTTCAGCACTTTGCCAAGAATTTTGTACAAAGGCACCAAACCTTCATTGGTCAAAATTTTGCAAAGCCCTTGAGGCAAGCAATCTCACCTTGTCATTTTGGGAATTCTAACCCATGATCATATATTGTGGCTCATGGTTTTAATATTTCCTAGGTGTCAAAAAGAACATTTTGAAGGTCCTTTGAAGCTTTGGAAATATTTCCAAAAGCTATTGGCCATGATCCTTAACCTCTTTGTGGCATCGAGAATACTTCCAACACTCACCTTAACCCATAATCATGAAAATTAATACATGTGACCAGAAACCTTAGATAGTGATGAAGTATAATAGGGCATCTGAAAAACAAATACAATATGCAATAGCCCCTAGCTAGAAGTTCATGGACAATCATACACTGAACATGGAATAGCAAAAGGGCCACAATCCTTGGTCATGAAAATGTTCCAAAGAGGAGGCAATTACATAAATTTGACATCCCTGTTTTAGTGTTCATCTCCTTGAGAGCATATAGCCTCCACATAATGTTTTACTTTTCCAAGTAACACACAAAGTTTGATGAAAACTAAGTCATTTGGTAATCTCAAGCTGATTAGCAGCCAAAAAAGTGCACCCATTTGCTGATGCTGCTGAATAAGAAAATGAACTCACCCAGATCTAATTATGACCAAAACATAAGGTTGAGATGAGGTAGCTTGGTCAAAGAGCATGTCTTTCAGCACTGCTCTGTTGGGGGAGAAAATACCATGCTTTGCACCCATATCTGAATCAGGGATTACTCATAAACAACAGAAGATGGAGAGTCATAATAGGAGTGGCAAGTGAAAGCAAATTTGAAAGAACCCTAATAGACCAATGCAAATCTTGGTATATCAAACAACCAGTTGCAACTCAGTAGATGCCTAATTGTCATACAGTTCCAAACACAAATGTAGCAGCTCAGTACTAGCTATATTTCAGTCCCTCACTTTCATATGTTGCAATCATGTGTATATGCTATGCACAATCAGTCCAACTACTAAGTCAAATTATCCTTAACCCAAAGACCTTGCTCTTTCCCAAGGTCCAGCAATCCCTAACTGAGTTTCCAGACATCAAAGAAATGAGTCACGTGCAGCAGGGGGGGGTTTTGATGTTGGTGCATAGGTAGATGGAAGGGGTGCATAGTGGTCATAGCCAAGGTTAGGGTATCTTGAATCAGCTGCCCGTTCAGATGCAGGATATGTAGGTGGATGACCATAACTGTCATCAAAAGGGGAATCATAATCCTGATCTATGAACTGTGTACTCTGTCCTCTCCTGTCTTCCTGCTCACTGAGCATGCCTGCCTTCTCCTTTGTTTTTTGGCCCACTTCTACAGCAGCCTTTGAAACCTTTGCAAAAGCCCCTGTAACCCAGGTTGCACCTGTTAAGACATACCTATTTTTCATGAGAAGAGAACCTGCTGTGCTCACTTTCTGCTCTGCTGCAGCCAAGGCCATCCGTGTCTTTTCAGAAACTTGGAACTTCTGATCAACAGCCTTCAGCTGTTCATTCACAACTTGTGTACCTGCACTCAACTTCTCAGTAATACCAGTCTTTCTATCGAAGTCGGATACTGTTGCTGTTGCACTGGCTGTCAACTGATGCTTTTCGTCAAATGCTCTTGCCTTGCTCATTACATCCTTCCCCAAAATAAAACCTCTTGCAAGCATGGTTGAGATCACATCTTGTGCACTATCTTGAATTTGCCCAGTGCTTGAACCTGCGTACCCAGACTGCACCAATTTCAAGCAGACAGCAAATGTAAGTGTTTGACATGAACCACTCAACTGACAAAAGGGCAAACTACTGCAACCAAGAAAAAGCCTGTAAATGACAAAATGTGAATCACTGGCAATATCAGTCATAATCCCAAAGGTGTCAAGTGGAAGCCAAGACATTTATGCAACTGAGGATTAAAGCTTTGGGCCTTGATGCTCAATCATGTAATACAGCAGCACACCTTAGCTTTGATCACCAAACCATCTTTCAGCAATGGGAAGTCAGATGAATTCAAGGCAATGACTCCTTTCTTCATAGGCATATATTCATGGCTAGGTCCATGCTGTTATAGTTCTTTTATACTTTAAGTTTTCAGTTCTCTTTGCTGGAAGTTAGTCAAACCCTACTTTTTGAATTTTTCTCCTTTAACCAATTTATGACTTGAGAAGAATTGAGATACAGAGCGTAAAATTGAAATCTCTTCATAGTCTCACATCTACTTCATCTGTCCACTTCTCTCCCCACAGCAGTTAAATCCAATTACTCTACCGTTGCATAGTAATTCCATTGTGAAAAGAAATGTGTGAAGTCAAGGAGAGACCCTGGACTCTGTATAATGGTGCTCTGACAGCATTGAAGTAGTGGTACTGGTGGTCCGCACTTCATCTTCTAGGGGAAATATATTCACTGCTTGATCCACAATTACAGCACCCTGCAAGATAAGTTCAACAATTGTTTAGCCATACTGAACTGTACTTCACTAAGATGGAACTATGTGCAAAGAGACAGGTAATAGGTTAGCAAAACACTTATGGGGGCTCCAATTCAATGAGGTTGTAGGGCATATCTACTGCAAAATTGCTTTACAATGTTTTCTATATGTTCACTGACATGTCTGACTGACCTATTGTGAACATTTTTGAATAAAGACAGAAGAAGAAATCAATACAGCAAACAGATCCCAGTGTGGCGATACAAACTCACTGAAAGAAGAAGAGCAGTATCTAGAGCCTGGGCATCTTTGAAGGTCACATATGCAACCTGCGAACCACCTCCATCTCTGGAAGTGATACCACACAATGATAATTAGATCAGGTACCACCAGTATAATCTTCAAGGCAACAGGTGCACAACCATGTCACTAAGAGATGAAGGTAAATTTGGTTTAGGTAAGGAGGACTGACTTTTCAAGCTCAATATGCTGAATCTCCCCAGAGAAGGAAAAAAATTCCTTTAAGTCATGTTGTGTGGCTTTTGATGAGACATTGGTAACTTGAACAGTCTGTATTTTGGCCAACACATCCCAAAGCATCAGTGCTGAAGAACAATCAAGCTTCAAATTTGTAAGTCCTTCCTTCTTCTGATTGCATTTATGGCAAACATGACCTCACAAATGTCCAAGTTCTTGAAGATGCTCACTGATATGCAGCAATGGATAAGGGCAATATCAGGACCCTTGTAGTCAATATAGGCTAAAGCTTTCAGACAAACTTCACATAAGCATCCCACAGTTGAGGTAAAAGGTTAGGCTAGAGAAATCCCATGAAGTGAGAGATTAAACAGATACTATTTCCAGGCTGAAGGGATGCATGCCACACTAAGATAAAGCACATAGGTTAACTCGAGAGCTGTCACTATCTAGTTCTGTTAGCAAATCAAACATTGCAACAAATAAGTAGCGAAAAGGCCATGAATTTGAATTATCTTCTCACCAACAGATAACAGAGTTTTTTCGCTCAGAATCCAAGATTGCAGTTAAAACCCTAGAATAGATCAGCATGGGCATTCCTAGGACGAAAGAGGGCACAGCACACGAACTCTTCGAGAAGAAACCCGATGGCATAGAACAGCGCCTTTGCATCGCAACAAGGGAATCAATCGTAGAGGTATATACATAGAGAAAAACAACCGGAAGCATGTTCAAAGTTCAAACGTCAAGCCCCGTTATCCATCCACAGAACGCAGTGAGCCAAAATATATATATATATTCCATCACAGCACGTACCAAGAAGGGAGACCAACGATGAACGAAGGAGAACAGAAACACAGCAAAACAGACCTATGAAAAACTATCCCAGACTGACGAACAAAGTCTAGTGTATAGGATTCACTAAAAGAGAAATAACTTCCAAAGACGACGAATCCTTTTGGGATTCTTTTAAAGAAAAAAGAAAGACATAACTGAGGGAAGAGCGGGAAACAGGGCACTCACCGTCATGATAAAGCCGGTTCCACTTCGATTTCTCCTTCTCAAAACGCAAGGATACGAGTCGAGATCCTTAGCACGATTTTTGCCGGATCGCAAAGCACAGACGCAGGGAGCAAGGAGCGAGTGGAAAGAAATGCGACGAAGCTGGCGTGCGTACTCCGTTTTCACAATCGTGGAAGATCCGGTGATACCTGGTAGGTACCAACCAATTCTGTTCATCAACTGATTACAATTGCTAACTCAATGATCATCATCCATCCCTTTCATCCACTTTCGCCACTACACTTTGCTGCTCTTCTCCTAATTGGCAACATTCTTGGCTTCTTGTTGTTGTCTTCCCTTTCAAAGTGGCGAAAGTGGATGAAAGGGATGGATGCACTTGGATGTAGGCCCGTGCACTTGGTGCAACCCCCTATAACAAAGCACATTCAAACTTTGATGTGATGTTAGGCTCTCTTGCCATTAGGCTGCAATGAGCACAGTTACACGCGGTATGTATGATGTGATCACAACCACCTAATGGAAAGCCATTGAAATCAGGCCTCGTATTTTTTGTTACATGGACAAGCATTTTCTAGTGGAGAGTTGCAATTGCATTCAAAATCTACACCTAATCAATCCCATGAACTCTAGGAACATTTCATATATGGAAAACTTTTTAGAGAATCTTTAAAGGACACATGTTCTCATGAAAACGACAAATGTCATTTTGTGATGATTCATGGTTTGATTCACAACTTTTACATTTGGTTAATGCTTGATGGTTAAAGTTGTGAAATGATAGTGATCACAATTAATTAGAACAAACCTAATGGAAAGTTCTTGAGGGTAGAATTTGTGATTGGAGAGCTTAATGGAAAGATGTCCTTATATCAATATAGTTTGCAAAAATTTCAAATTGTTACAAACAATGATGTAGTCATCAACATTCAACATTAAGGAAACCACTAAAGCTTGATGGTGTTTAACATAATTTTCTGAGGATGTTTAATTTCTAGCAAACCTAGATTTCAAGACATAACAATGCATTTTTTCATATAATGTCAATTGAGGTTTAAATGAGATGAAGCAAATAATGTACAAACTTTAGTTATTTGTCCTCCTTGGATATATTAGTGAAGTTAATTTATATAAATCTCCTCCTTTATGTAACCCTATACAAATGTAATGTGAACATTCATTTGATGAATTTTTTATTCTTTGTGAGCAACTATAAGAAACATTTATGTGAATACCTTTGCTTTGTAAATGTCAATGTCCTACAAATTTCAATTATGTTTCTTTTAAAAATTTGTAAATATTGTGTCTAAGACAAAATCAAGGTGCATATGTTCAAATATAACATTTGTCAAATTAAAAATAGCCATTTAAAATCTCATTCTAGAAGGTGAAAGAAATATTGAAGGTCTTGAATTGTCATTTATCCCACATGTAAAGTCTAAAACAATATATAAGATTTTAGGCAAAAAGTATAAGATTAAAAGTTGGATTATTAAAAAATAAATCAAGATGTATGAAAATTTCAAATATACTATAAGGAACATATGACACAAGATATGGGATATATTAATAAAAAATATGGGTGGCACATGGGAATTGTGACAACAACATAATGAACAAGTGGCAAAACATATGGAAAAATATTTCTTGGTAAACAAATTGGGAACACCATTGGTAACATGTGACATGAAGAAAACCCTTCAACATGTTACCTTAAATGAATTCAAATAATAGAAAAATTATTGAAAGATTTTTAAAATAGATTGTAGTGAAAGTCATCATTTTTATAAATAATAATAATTTGAAAATTAATTAAGACTTTTGGATAAATGGTCATTGGAAGTGTTTGTGTTCCAAGGTTATGCAAGAAAAAGGTGAATACACACATATATCATATAATAAAATAATAGGAGAATGTAACATTGAATGTTGGAGAATAGGGGAAAAGGGTGGGGGATACAACCCTATTAGTCACAATGTATTATTTAATCAATTTTAACCCAAGGTATTTTTCTCAATGTGTTGAACATCACTCTAGAAAATTGGTGTGAGTTGTAATTGATTAAATCAATAGATAATTATTGTTGATTTATTGACATGGGTAATTTATATATCAATATCACACACACACATACATGTCATTCACACATGTGGATATAATCATTAGTAGCATTGCAAATTTACAAGTTATGTTCAAAACATTACATGTCCTAAAAGTAAGTAGTTTATGTGACATGCACATGTGACAAGTTATCAATAGAATTATCAACAAATGCTAAGCTTATAAGTAATACAATATTATGGATAATTACAAATCAAATTTGAAGGTTTTTGCATTTTTGATGACAAAAAGTTATCACCTCAAAAACAAAACACATGTAAGAAACCAATTTTCAACACCAAAATACCTATTGATGTTATAGCCTTTGCTTTTGTACCTTATTTGATTTTTTAGTGTCATTACATTGCAAAAATAGCTTTTGATGTTGTAAAAATTGCTTTCACAACTTTCTTCACTTTCTAATGTTGCAATGTCATTATTTTGTCCATGGAAAATCATTCATGCATGCACTTTATCAAAAGAAAATATGGTTCAACTTGAAGATGAAATGATTTCAAAATATGTTTGAAATCTTTAAAAAATGAAAATAACAAGTTTGATTCCATATCACACTAAACAAATGAATTTGATTTTAAGTCAATAAAATACAATGGAATGAACACAATTTCACAAAGTTCCATTTCAGTGAACTCTTATGCAATAAATGCAAAAATCAATATTTAGATGAAGCCAATGCATTTTTCATGGCCAAAGTATTGTCCCAAAATAATCTTATGATGCATTTTTTAATTCTCACATTTTTTGGTTCCATTCAAAAAAATTCCACCCTCAAAAATATCCACCCACAAGGGATTTTATATTTCAATCACAATTTTTTTTGGTCAAAACATTGCTAGAATCCACTCCAATGTTTTTTGGACACCAACTTTTATGGTTCACAACACTAACCTATGCATTGTTTCAACCATGGTCCAACATGTGGTATCTAACTAATGTTTTCGAAGATAATGATCTACTTTCAAGAATTGAAATCCTCAAATTTTGTCATTGGGCACCTTAGCTAGAGCAAATGGAATATTGCAACAAATTGTAGGTTTTTTTTTTAAAAAAATTTGTCACCATTGGCAACTTGCATAGCAAATGTATCACGTCCTTTGAAGGCATGCAATTTCTATTTTTCATGTGAACATTAAAAGGACAAAGAAAAGATTACCATAGAAGAACTCCTAGTTTAGCCTTGCTACATTTCCTCGTTCCAAAATGTTTGATGAAAGAATCTAATTTTGGAATTATAAGGTTTTCCCTTCCCTCACTGTCAAAGTAGATTTTGCATTTGACCATTCTCATTTTCCCGTCTAGTCCATATATTGGCTCAAACCAATGGAACCTAGCTACCCATCGATCTTGAAAAACTTTGTTTATTTCCCATTCAAATCTTTTTGGTTTTTTTTTTTTTTGGTTCATTACTTCTAGGGTCTAACATATGATCTATAGATTCATGGGTGTAGATTCAAAAACCAACAAACTCTTGCCCTTCATTGTAGTAGGAAATGTCGGTGATAATGAAGTTGGAACTAAACTAGTAGAAATGTTAGGCGATTCATTGGGTGTGTGGTTTGTAGCAAAATCATGTAGTGTAGAGGTTGAGAAGAAGAAACAAAACTTGAAGTTTTGTGGAGGCTTCAAGGGCACCATTGCCACAATAAACGACAATTACAAGAATTGGGAAAATGTTTGATGAGGCTTTCAATCATAGAAGGGATTCGAAAAGACTAATTAGAAGATCAACCGGTCTTACAAGTAGGTTTAATCGATTTTATATTTGCTCACAATCAAAGATGCTCAATGCAATTGCAAATTTGATAGGGAAAGAAAACAGTGACCTTGGATGCACTATAGACCTTTCATGATCAAAGTTAATGTTTGACACATACCATAAATTTGATGGAAAATTTGATGAAGAAATGCAGTCAAATGTGTTGTGAACCTTTCATGACCAGAGACATTTGACACAAATCACAACAACGATTGCAAACTTAACAATTAGTGACCTTGGATGTGCTACAAAGGTTTCACAATGAACCTCTCAGAAAGAAATTAAAAGAAAGGTTGATCGACATTCGAGCAGAAGACACAAACTCAACAAAACATTTCTAACAAACCAAACTTGAACCCTAAACCCTATAACTTTTGAGATTCCGATGACCTTCAAACCTTGCACAACTATAGAAAATAAAAAAACACTTGAACGTTCAACAAGTTTTTTAATTGAAAACTTGTGTACCTTTTTTGCATTCAACTTAATCTTGCTAAATCCCTTGGGCCTTGAGCAGTGTGTTTGCATCACTCCTAAGTTCCTCCTTCAAAAGATCTACATTTACAACTAGCCTAACACACTAGATCCAATCCTAACTAAAAAATACCCAAACCAAATCAAATGATTTAAAAGGAACATTTGTACCATGATTTTTTTGGAATGAACTTCACACAAAAGTACAATGTCTTTTGGTTTCCCATTTCTTCTTTTGCCATTAAGAGCATATCAATCTTGTACCTTGATCTTCTTTGAATGTACTCACATAGAAGTACATATTAGTTTTCTATTTGCTCCTTCACCATTTTTTGCTTCTAGCCTCCATAGCACAATCCAAAATTTAACAAACACCATCCTACTAAATGTGCTACCAAGAAATATTGACATTCATTACTGGCAGTGATTTTAATTTCAATGTGCACATAACTATTTGTGAATGTTGTGAGCTTTGAATGAGGTGAGATGTGAAAGGGAGCCCATAGTAAGGAGAGTGGCATTCGATGATATTGTAGGGTGAATAGTCTAGGTGCCACCAAACCTAAACTGTTGATTAGGTGGATGCCTACAGCCTGTTGCCAAATGGTTACATCCTAGTGACTTGCTTCCAATTTGATGATTAAATTTTTTCATGTCAATTCACAAGGGCCTTTTTTTTGTTGCCATGTTGTGAAATTTCGCAACAAATAAAATAAATTCTTGTGATATTTTACCCCTTACAACATATGTCTTCCCTTGTTTTGAAAAACATATTAAAAAACAAGTTGAATGATGCACCTGTAGGTTTGTCAAGCAATATTGAAATAAGGAACTAGATTTTTTTTATTGTAATGAAATGTAAACCCAAAGCATGTTCTTAGCTCCCAAAAGGAAAAAAAGGATGGGGGTTTTAAGATGGGCTTAGAATGAACTTAAAGATTTAAACTTAAGGCGAAATTGACTTGCACAAATTTTTTAAAAACCAATTAATGTATGTTGAGGTCAAAATGGTGCATGGAATAAACCACAAACAACAAACTTTCATAAGATTCACCATAACCTTGACTTGGGAAGAGTCATCAGTTCTTTCTTATAATAAACTTTATGATTGGTGATGGGAATTACATTGAAATTGTCAAAATTCTCAAGATTTCAAAATGGGAATCCCAAATTCATTTTATTTTGGCCAAATTATAATAAGTTGTATAAGCTTTTAATTCTTGGATAGAAATGTAAATTGAAGATCCTTTAGAGAGGAAAAACTATAACCCTTGAAAAGACATTTCCAATGCCATATCACATGTTCTAATAAAACATCATTTTGTCTTTGTTTCCCATATTTTAGTGATTGAGAAACAAATTATTAATTTGATTCTGAACCATTTTTTTATCATGATTTGAACTTCAAATGGAAAATATGAATTCATTTTTTATATTTAAGTTTCAAGACCTTTTCGATGGTCAAAAGAAGGTCCAATTTGAACAAGGTTTGTTATTTGCACTTTTGTTCCAACAATTGAAAATGTTTGTGAAACTCCACTCCCGCAATGGAAATCCACTTTGAAATGTTAAGACCAAGTTGCAAGGAATCTCCTTTTTGTGATATCTATCAAATAAGGATATCTAGCCAAAATTATTTATCCAAATCAAATATTTTTAAAAACATATTTTTCCAATTTAAATATCATTTTATTTTATCATGATATTAATTTGTTGGATATATGTTGTTATTTATCAATCGAATATTAGTTTTGGATATCAACAACTTGGATTTCACATATTTTGTAAGAAAAATGCCATCAAGATTGGAAAACAAAAGAAAAAGGTAAATATCAAAGTGAATTTTTAAAAAAATGAACAATAAAATATTAGAAATTTATTTACATGTCCAACAATTGACTATGAAAACCAAAAGTAAGAAATATGAATGATCTTCTACAATGTGAAGGGTGAAAAACTCAGAAATTTTCCTTTAGCCTTGCAATTTGCAAAAACAATTAATTAAAAGAACTAAAAATAGTTGTAAAAAAAACTTGAAAAAAAAAGCAAGAAACTTCAAATTAAAACAGAAGAAAAAAAATTACCAAAAAAGTGAAACGAAAATGAAACAAAGTTTAACAAAAAAAGAAAAACAAAGAGGAAATTTTTTTAAATAAAAATAAAAAGGAAAAAACCACAAAATTTAGAAAAAGAACACAATTAAAAAAGAAAATAGAAAAATAGGAAAAGAAAAAATTAAAACATAAAATAAACATAAAATAGATAATAATAAAGGAATGGAAACAAATGAAACAAACAAAGGAAAATATAATAATTTTCTTAAAAAGAAAAAAATAGATTTAGAAAAATAATGAGCAACCAAAAAGAATAAAGCCTTATACTAATTTTTTAAATACCTTTTTAAAAAAAATGTTTTCTTTCTTCAAACTTTAAACCTACATCCAAATTATAAAAAATACAAAAGTTTAATAAATAAAAAACACTTTATTTCAAGAAGAAATAAAAGAAATAAAAGAGAGAGAGAGGAAAAACTTACTTAAAAATGTTACAACAACTTGTAAGAGGGCAAGATAGGGGTGAGCAGAGTGAGAATAGAACCAGGAAAAGATAAAGAAGAAAGGAAAAAGGAAGGAAGAAAAAGATAGGATGAAAAAGTGAGGATGAAAGAGGATGAGAAAGGCCAATTGTGACTCTTTATCCTGTCACAACAAATATGTTAAGTTGTGACAGCTGCAACCTTTTTTTTCCCCCTTAACCTAATCACTTACTAGCTTAATAATCTAACCTAATTACTAACATAACTAATTCCTAACATGATATCCCGATCTAAGCTTGAATCTGATATTCGTTTTGAATATCAAGATCTTTATATCTAGCATAACCTTCAAATATCAAAAAGCAAGATATGATATAAGTGATATTCATAAATATCCCAAGTGATATCCAGGCTGATATCCAAAAAGGATATTAAAACATTTCCAGATATCCACCCAACATTGGTTAGGACTTCATTTCTTTGCATTTTTACCACATTTGTGGGTGTGTGCTTGGGTTTCTGGACACAACCCCAAAACAACTTGCTTCCATTTTCATGGCTTAGCCTTAGTCATGAACTCCAAGGCTAAGATCATGACATTGAATGTTTTTATAATTCCATTTTAAAATGTCTACACCATCACACCTTTTATTACATTCTTTCGGATGTGATGTCCATGTCTATTCAACCGGCATCATTTCATGCCTAGGCCTAGGCTTAAATGCTTGGATCACAACTTAGCTTATCTTCTCAATCTTTCACCTATGGGCACAAGCTTCTCCATTGTCTTTCAAATCCAGCTTGGACTACCCTATTTTTCAATAATAAGGTTTCCTTGTTATGTGTGTACTCTTCCCATCAACCCATTGGGTATCCATCTATTACAATGTCCCCATGATAATGATCATCACATAGGAAGGCATGATACATAATAATGTCTTTGCATATATCATCAAGGAAATCAATTTGCATGTGACTTTGGAACAATTGCATGTGTTTTCCTCTTCCACATTACAAACATTTAAATGATATGTTGACATTGTCCTCTCCAAAGATGGGGTGCACACTTCAATAAACATCGTCATTGTTATTCCACTAATGCAACATTTTTTTGTTCTAAACACTTTTTGCACATGGTTTCTCACTCCTGCATATCTTTTGTTCCAAGCAATTTCTACACATGGTTTTGCAATTTTAGGGGGAACCCAAGTGCAAGGACAAAACTACCAAGATCCACATCCAAGAGACCGTTTCTACACCATGGCTGACACATATTCTACACCACTTTTCTGGAACTTGTCTTGCATCTGATTATGAATAATGCTCCAGATAAAAACCATTGTGAAAAATAATCTGCTACCAATTTCTAACAATGGCAAAATAAATACCCTAATCTACTCCCACTTTCCGGGATTGTCTACATCTGATTATGAATAATGCTCCAGATAAAACTATTGTGAAAAATAATCTGCTACCAATTTCTAACAATGGCAAAATAAATACCCTAATTTAGATAGACACCTGTCTGGACACACCAGCAAGGCATTTTCAGAGGTCGATTCCGCCATAAAAAATCATTTTCTTCTGGCAGAATCGACCTCTAAAAAGCTTTTATAAAACATGAAATCGAAAGTCTTCGGTACGAAAAGGTTCTTCTGATTCTTCACCCCCCCCCCCCCCCACCGGTCCGAGCCGCTGTGGGCCCTTGTGTAGGCGGACAAGGAAAAGCAGAAACCCGGGACCGGCACGGAACGGGTGCCGACGGGTGCTTTTTTTGTGGGGA
>Ga0116227_10007230_pt1 | contig 21820 bp, 19 predicted proteins | sample S1TSphgellanicum_FD_89693 | JGI IMG/M metagenome (GOLD analysis project Ga0116227, IMG submission 89693) | Host-associated microbial communities from peat moss isolated from Minnesota, USA - S1T2_Fb - Sphagnum magellanicum MG | ecosystem: Host-associated > Plants > Peat moss > Unclassified...
CGAGCGGGTTTCAGGCTAGGCGGACGGAGCGCAACCACCGGAATGGACCTCGGTCCATGAGGATGGCGAGCACCGCCCAACGACGCATGAAGCCCGCGCAGCAGCGGATCACTTTTTGTCGCCGGGGACCTTGCCTTCCACACCCTTGACGTAGAAGTTGATGCCGCCCAGGAACTTGTCGTCGGCGACCTCGTCCTTCTTCAGCACTTCCTTGCCGGTGTTGTCCATGAGCGGGCCCTTCCAGATCACGAAGCTGCCATCGGTCAGGCCCTTCTTGACGTCGGCGATCTTGGCCTTGGTTTCATCGGGCACGTCGGCGGCGATGGACACCATGTCGATCGCGCCTTCCTTCACACCCCACCAGGACGAGGTGTTGCCCGTCCACTTGCCGTCCAGCACGTCCTGGATCGCCTTCTTGTAGTAGGGCTCCCAGTTGATCACGGCGGAGCCGAGGTGGGCCTTGGGGCCGTAGGCGGTCATGTCGCTGTCCCAGCCGAAGGCGCGCTTGTTGTTGGTCTCGGCGGTCTTGAGCACGGCGGGCGAGTCGGTGTTCTGCATCAGGATGTCGGCGCCGCCGTTGATCAGGGCCTGGGCAGCCTCGGTTTCCTTTGGCGGATTGAACCAGTCGCCCACCCAGACCACCTTGGTCTTGACCTTGGGGTTGACCGACTGCGCGCCCAGCGTGAAGCTGTTGATGTTGCGGATCACCTCGGGGATCGGCACCGAGCCGACCACGCCCAGCGTGTTGCTCTTGGTCATCTTGCCCGCGATCACGCCGGCCATGTAGGCGCCTTCATAGGTGCGGCTGTCGTAGGTGCGCAGGTTGTCGGCGGTCTTGTAGCCGGTGGCATGCTCGAACTTGACGTCCTTCAGGTCGCCCGCCACCTTGAGCATGGGCTCCATGTAGCCGAAGGTGGTGCCGAAGATCAGCTTGTTGCCCTGGGCCGCCATGTCGCGGATCACGCGCTCGGCGTCGGCCGACTCCGGCACCTTTTCCACGAAGCTGGTGACGATCTTGTCGCCGAAATCCTTCTCCACGGCCTTGCGCGCGTTGTCGTGCGCGAAGGTCCAGCCGCCGTCGCCCACCGGGCCGACGTAGGCAAACGCGATCTTCAGCGGTTCGGGCTTGGCCGGAGCCGGGGCGGCCGCCACCGGCGCGGGCGCGGGTGCCGGCTCCTCCTTCTTGCCGCAACCCACCAGGGCCGCTGCAGCCACCGCGGACAGCGCGGCTGCTTTGAGCATCGAACGTTTTTGCAGGTCAGTCATGTCATTTCCTTCTTGAGGGTGTTGCGACAGGGATGAAACGGTCCGATTATGAACCGGGGTAAAACGGTTTTCCAAGCGATGCCGGCATGTTGATGCGAATCCAGGCCGGATTGCGCGAGATCAGCGCCAGCACCACGATGGTGGCGATGTAGGGCAGCATGCTCAGGAACTGGCTGGGCACATCCACCCCCATGCCCTGCAGGTGGAACTGCAGCATGGTCACGCCGCCGAACAGGTAGGCGCCAAGCAACACGCGTGCCGGGCGCCAGGTGGCGAAGGTGGTGAGCGCCAGCGCGATCCAGCCCTTGCCGGCCACCATGCCCTCCACCCACAGCGGCGTGTAGATCACCGAGATGTAGGCGCCGGCCAGCCCGCACAGGGCCCCGCCGGCCACCACCGCGGCCAGGCGGATGCGCCGCACCGGGTAGCCCAGGGCATGGGCCGACTCCGGCGACTCGCCCACCGAGCGCAGCACCAGTCCGGCGCGCGAGCGGTAGAGGAACCAGATCAGGCCGAAGACCAGGGCGATGGTGAGGTACACCATCGGGTGCTGGCGGAACAGCGCCGGGCCGATCAGCGGAATGTCGCCCAGCCCGGGAAGGGCGTACTGCGTGCGCTCGGGCAGCCGCGCCTGCACGTACTGGATGCCGGCGAATGCCGAGAACCCGGTGCCGAACAGGCTCAGCGCCAGCCCCGTGGCGTACTGGTTGGTGTTGAGCCAGATCACCAGCAGGCCGAAGATCCCGGCCAGCAGCGCGCCGGCGCCCATGCCGGCGGCAAAGCCCAGCCAGTCGCTGCCTGTATGGACCACGGTGGCGAAGCCGGCGATGGCCGCGCACAGCATGATGCCCTCCGCGCCCAGGTTGACGATGCCGGCCTTCTCGTTGATCAGCAGGCCCAGCGCCGCGATCGCCAGCACGGTGCCCGCGTTGAGCGTGGCAGCCAGAAGAAGTGCGTAACTTTCCATGTGGGCGCGCCCTCAAGTCCTGTTGTTGTCGCGGCCCGCCGCGGGCCGCTTCGGGGGGGAGGCAATCCGGTAGGCAATCAGCGTGTCGCAGGCCAGCAGCGTGAACAGCAGCAGCCCCTGGAACACGCCGGTCAGCGACTTGGGCAGGCCCAGGCGCGACTGCGCCAGCTCGCCGCCGATGTAGAACATGCTCATCAGGATGGCCGAGAACACCATGCCCACCGGGTGCAGCCGCCCGACGAAGGCGACGATGATGGCGGCGAAGCCATAGCCCGCCGGCACATAGGGCGTGAGCTGGCCGATCGGACCCGCCACCTCCAGCGCGCCGGCCAGTCCGGCCGCGCCGCCCGAAGTCAGCAGCGCGATCCACAGCGCGCGGCGCGAGGAAAAGCCCGCGTAGCGCGCCGCGGCCGGCGCCAGGCCGCCGACCTGCTGGGCGAAGCCGGCCCGCGTGCGGAACAGGAACACCCACAGCGCCCCCGCGCCCAGCAGGGCGATGGCCAGCCCGATGTTGACGCGCGAACCCGCCATCAGGCGCGGGATCTGGGTCACGGCCTCGAAGGTCTTGGTTTGTGGAAAGTTGTAGCCCGCGGGGTCCTTCCAGGGGCCGTAGACCATGTAGTTCAGCACCATGCCGGCCACGTAGACCAGCATCAGGCTGACCAGGATTTCGCTGGCATTGAAGCGGTCGCGCAGCAAGGCCGCGATGCCGGCCCAGACCATGCCGCCGACCACGCCGCCCAGCAGGATGGCCGGCACGATCCAGCCCCCGGTGTTCTTGTCGGCCAGCAGCGCCACGCCGCCGGCCACCACGGCGCCGATCACGAACTGCCCCTCGGCGCCGATGTTCCAGACGTTGGAGCGGAAACACACGGCCAGCCCGAGCGCGATGATCAGCAGCGGCGTGGCCTTGACCATCAGTTCGCCCAGGGCGTAGGGCGTCTTGATCGGCTCCCAGAAGAACACCAGCAGGCCCTTGACCGGGTCCTTGCCCAGCGCGGCGAACAGGATCACCCCGATCACCACGGTGACCGCCAGCGCCAGCAGCGGCGAGCCCAGGCTCCAGAATTTCGAGGCCTGCGGGCGCGGTTCGAGCTTAAGCATGGGCCACCTCCGCGGCGGCGACCGTGTCCGCTACCCACAGGCCCGACATCCACTCGCCGATCTGCGCCACGCTGGCCTGCGCGCGCCCGACCGAGGGCGACAGCCGGCCCTTGGCGATCACGTGCAGCCGGTCGCAGATCTCGAACAGCTCGTCCAGCTCCTCGCTGACCACCAGCACGGCGCAGCCGGCGTCGCGCAGCGCCAGGATCTCGCCGCGGATCTGCGCGGCCGCGCCCACGTCCACGCCCCAGGTCGGCTGCGAGACGATCAGCAGCTTAGGGTTGGCATCGATCTCGCGCCCGACGATGAACTTCTGCAGATTGCCGCCCGACAGCGACTTGGCCGCCGCGTCCGGGCCACCGGCCTTGACGTTGAAGCGCGCGATGATGCCCTGGGCCTGGGCCCGCAGCGCGCGCACGTCGATCCAGCCGCTGCGGCCGATGGCGTCGGTGCGCGTGAGCATGAGGTTGTGCGCCAGCCCCAGCGTGGGCACGGCGCCGCGGCCCAGCCGCTCCTCCGGCACGAAATGCACGCCCAGCGCGCGCCGCCGGCCAGGCCCGAAGCGGGCCGCGTCCTGGCCGAACACCTGGATCATTGCCGGCTCGGCCCGGGTGTCCTCGCCCGACAGCGCATACAGCAGTTCCTTCTGGCCATTGCCGGACACGCCGGCGATGCCCACCACCTCGCCGGCGCGCACCTGCATCGACACGGCCTCCAGGTCAACGCCGAACTGGTCCTCGCGGGCCAGGCTCAGGCGGTTCACGCGCAGCACGGTGTCGCCGGTCTTCACGCCATGGTGCTCCAGCGCCGGCGGCTCGGCGCCGATCATCAGGCGGCTGAGCGAGGCATTGCTTTCCTGCTGCGGGTTGCACACGCCGGTGACCTTGCCGCCGCGCAGCACCGTGCAGGCGCTGCACAGCTCGCGGATCTCGTGCAGCTTGTGGCTGATGTACAGGATGCTGCAGCCTTCGCTGGCCAGCTTCTTGAGGACCACGAACAGCTTCTCCACCGCCTGCGGCGTGAGCACCGAGGTCGGCTCGTCCAGGATCAGAAGCTGGGGGTTGGTCAGCAACGCGCGGATGATCTCCACGCGCTGCATCTCGCCCACGCTCAGCGTGTGGACGGGGCGCGTCGGGTCGATGTCCAGGCCGTACTCGGCGGCCTTGGCGGTGATGCTGTGCGTCACCTCGCCCAGCGTGAGGCGCCGGCTCAGGCCGAGCCAGACGTTCTCGGCCACGGTCAGCGTGTCGAACAGGCTGAAGTGCTGGAACACCATGCTGATGCCCAGCGCGCGCGCCTCCTGCGGGTTGCGAATGTGCACCGGCGCGCCATTGAACATCACGCTGCCCTCGTCGGGCTTGACGGCGCCGTAGATGATCTTCATGAGCGTCGACTTGCCGGCGCCGTTCTCGCCCAGCACCGCGTGGGTCTCGCCGGGCTGAACGACCAGCGAGACGTCGCTGTTGGCGACCACGGCCGGGTAGCGCTTCGTGATGTGCGCCAGTTGGAGTCGGGGGATGCTCATGCCAGGGTTTGTCTCTCGTTGTGGGGCTCTCTGTGGGGGCGGCGAAGGCATGCGCCTGCGCGCTATTCTTTTTCCTTGCGCAGCGCGGCGGCCACCGATTTGACGCGTTCGCGCAGCCAGCGGGCCGAGGCCGACGCATGGGTGCGCTCGTGCCAGAGCTGGTAGTACATCAGCCGCGGAAAGCCGATCGGGCAGTCCAGGATTTTCACCGGCAGGCGGTCCAGGTAGCGCTCGCAGTACTGGCGGCCGGTGGTCAGCACCAGCAGGCTGGAGGCCACCATGGACGGGATCAGCCCGAAATGCGGGCAGCGCGCCGTGATGTTGCGGCGCAGGCCCAGGGCGTCCAGGTGGTCGTCGATCACGCCCTTGGCGCCGGGGTGGGTCGGCGTGGGCGCGATGTGCTCGGCGGCCAGCCAGGTGGCGGGGTCCCATTTGCGGCGAACGGCCGGATGGTCCTTGGACACCAGGCACACCACCTCGTCGCCGAACAGGCGGCCCATGTGCAGGTCCTCCGGCGGCTTGGGCCAGTTGCCGATGACCACGTCCACCTCGCCCTGCGCCAGATGCGCCTGGTAGTCGGAGTCGGCCGACAGCGGATGGATCTCGATGTGGCACAGCGGCGCCTGGGCCTTGATCTGCGACACCAGCTGCGGCAGGAACAGCGGGTCGAGGTAGTCGCTGGCGGCGACGCGGAAGGTGCTGCGCGCGCTCTGGGCCTCGAAGCCGCGCGCATCGGTGAACAGCACCTCGGCGGCGCGCAGGATGCTGGCGCTGGGCTCGATCATGCGCAGCGCGGCATCGGTGGGCACCATGCCGGAGCCCGAACGCACCAAAAGGGGATCGCCGGCCAGGTCGCGCAGGCGCTTGAGGGCGGCCGACACGGCAGGCTGGTACATCCCGAGACGGATGGCGGCGCGCGAGACGCTGCGTTCGGTTAACACGGTGTGCAAGACCCTTATGAGATGGAGGTCTATCTTGTCGAAAAGCGCTTGATCTCTCATACCAGTGCCTGCATTCTTGTCATATGCCAACGCTTATGGAGAGGTGGTGCCTCTCGCTCTACCCTCATGCGACGCCAGAAACACACTGACGAACCAACTGCCCGATCCATGCACATCCCAACGATCCGATTCCTCCGGCGCGGCAAGCCTGTCTCGCTGGGCAATGTACCACCCGAGCGCACGCTGCTGGAACTGCTGCGCGACGATCTCGGCTGCACCGGCACCAAGGAGGGCTGCGGCGAAGGCGACTGCGGCGCCTGCACCGTGGTGCTGGGCGAGGCCCACCGCGACGACGCCGGGCACGAGCGCATCAAATACCGTGCCATCAACAGCTGCATCCGGCTGGCCCACTCCATCGACGGCGTGGCGCTGTGGACGGTGGAAGACCTGGCCCGGGATGACGGCACCCTGCACCCCGCGCAGGAGGCCCTGGTGCAGTGCCACGGCAGCCAGTGCGGCTTCTGCACGCCGGGCTTCGTGATGAGCCTGTTCGGCATGTACCAGAACCACAGCGCCCGGGGCGAGCCCATCAGCCGGGAACTGGCGCAGGAGGAACTCTCCGGCAACCTGTGCCGCTGCACCGGCTACCGGCCGATCCTGGACGCGGCCCAGCAGATGGACCACCTGCCGCCCGTGCGCGAGGACGAAGCCGATTTGCTACAAAAAATGAAGCATCTGACGCATATCCGTCCTGCGCCGCAGGCCGAATCGGCCTACCTGTCTCCGACCCGCCTGGACGATCTGCTGGCCGCCCGCGCGGCCCACCCCGGCGCCCAGCTCGTGGCCGGCTGCACCGACGTGGGCCTGTGGGTGACCAAGATGCACAAGCAGTTCGGCCGCGTGCTGGATGTGACGAAGGTGCGCGAGCTGCGCCGCGTCGAGCCCTACCGGCACCACATCGCCATCGGTGCCGCCGTGCCGCTGGCCGACGCCTTCGCCGCGCTGGTGGCCGACCGGCCACAGCTCAAGACCTTCGCGCAGCGCTTCGCCGGCCTGCCGGTGCGCAACTCCGGCACGTTGGGCGGCAATGTGGCCAATGGCTCGCCGATCGGCGACTCCATGCCGCTCTTGATCGCGCTGGGCGCGAACGTGGTGCTGATGAGCGTGCGCGGCCACCGCGAGCTACCGCTGGAGCAGCTCTACACCGGCTACCGCCGGAACGTGATGGCGCCCGACGAGGTGCTGGCCTGGATCAAGGTGCCCCGGCCCGTGCCGGGCGAGATGCTCAAGGCCTACAAGATCTCCAAGCGCTACGACGACGACATCTCGGCGGTCTGTCTCGTGATCAACCTGAGGGTCGAGCACGGCCGGGTCGCCCGGGCCTCGATCGGCGCCGGCGGCGTGGCCGCCACGCCGGTGCGCGCCGCCAGGACCGAGGCCGCCCTGCTTGGCGCGCCCTGGACCCTGGAGACGGCACTCGCTGCCGCCGCCGCCCTGCGCGCGGAGTTCCAGCCGATCAGCGACATGCGCGCCTCGGCCGCCTACCGCAGCGAGGTGCTGGGCAACCTGATGCAGCGTTTCTGGCTGGAAAGCCAGGGCCTGGCGCAGATCAACCTGGAGAGCTTCGCGCTGAACGAGGAGGAGGCTGCATCATGAACGCCCCCGACAAGCTGCAGCTGCGCACGGAGGCCCCCGCCGCCACCGCGGCCGGCGCCTCGCACGCCCATGAGAGCGCGCGCGCCCAGGTGGCCGGCGCCGCCACCTACGTGGACGACATCCCCGAGATCAAGGGCACGCTGTATGCCGCGCCCATCCTCTCCACCGTGGCGCACGGCCGGCTGCGCGGCGTGGACGCCGCGGCCGCGCTGGCCCTGCCCGGCGTGCGCGACGTGATCCTGCACCGCGACATCCCGGGCGACCCGGTGCTGGCCACCTTCGTGCACGATGAGCCCATCTTCGCCATCGACAAGGTCGAGCACATCGGCCAGGTGGTCGGCCTGGTGGTGGCCGACAGCGTGATGCAGGCGCGCCGCGCGGCGCGCCTGGTCCAGCTCGACATCGAGCCCCTGCCCGCCATCCTGACGGTGCAGGAGGCGCTGGCCGCCCAGAGCTACGTGCTGCCGCCGGTGTTCGTGCGCCGCGGCGAGCCGGAGCGGGCGCTGGCCGCCGCGCCGCACAGCCTGAGCGGCACGCTCGAGGTCGGCGGCCAGGAGCACTTCTACCTGGAGGGCCAGGTGGCCTACGCCCTGCCGCTGGAGCAGCACCAGTGGTGGATCTACGCCAGCACCCAGCACCCGGGCGAGATCCAGCACTGGGTGGCGCATGCCCTGGGGCTGCAGAGCCATGCCGTCACCGTCGAGTGCCGGCGCATGGGCGGCGCCTTCGGCGGCAAGGAAACCCAGGCCGGCCACATCGCCGTATGGGCGGCCCTGGCGGCGAACAAGCTCAAGCGCCCGGTCAAGCTGCGGCTGGACCGCGACGACGACTTCATGGTCACCGGCAAACGCCATCCCTTCGCCTATGAGTACACCGTGGGCTTCGACGACACGGGCCTGGTCACCGGCCTGAAGCTCATGCTCGCGGCCAACTGCGGCTTCAGCGCGGACCTGAGCGGCCCGGTGGCCGACCGCGCCGTCTTCCACGCCGACAACGCCTATTTCCTGAGCGATGTCGAGATCGCCTCCTACCGCTGCAAGACCCACACGCAAAGCCACACCGCGTTCCGCGGCTTCGGCGGCCCGCAGGGCGTCATCGTGATCGAGGCCATCCTGGGCGACGTGGCGCGCGCGCTGGGGCTGGACGCGCTGGACGTGCGCCTGCGCAACCTCTACGGCATCGAGGAGCGCAACACCACCCATTACCAGATGCAGGTGGAAGACAACATCCTGCAGCCTCTGCTATCGAAACTGGAGCACTCATCGCTGTACCGGCGCCGGCGGGAGGCCATTTCAACCTGGAACTCGCAGAGCCCCGTGATCAAGCGCGGCCTGGCCATCACGCCGGTGAAGTTCGGCATCTCGTTCACCGCCACCTTCTTCAACCAGGCCGGCGCGCTGGTGCATGTGTACACCGATGGCAGCGTCCAGGTGAACCATGGCGGCACCGAGATGGGCCAAGGCCTGAACACCAAGGTGGCGCAGATCGTGGCCGACGAACTGGGTGTGCCCTTCGCCCGGGTGCTGGTCACCGCCAGCGACACCAGCAAGGTGCCCAACGCCTCGGCCACGGCCGCTTCCAGCGGCACCGACCTCAACGGCAAGGCCGCGCAGTCGGCGGCGCGCCAGGTGCGCGAGCGCCTGGCCGCCTTCGTGGCCGAGCGCGACGGCTGCGCTGCCGCGGCCGTGCGCTTCGCTGGCGGCGAGGTCACCAGCCCGGTGGGCACGCAGCCCTTCGCGCAGGTGGTGGACGAGGCCTACCATGCGCGCGTGCAGCTCTGGAGCGACGGCTTCTACAAGACGCCCAAGATCCACTACGACAAGCACACGCTGACCGGCCGGCCGTTCTACTACTTCGCCTACGGCGCGGCCTGCGCCGAGGTGGCCATCGACACGCTGACCGGCGAGAGCCGGGTGCTCAAGGTCGACATCCTGCACGACGTGGGCACCAGCATCAACCCGGCCCTCGACCTCGGCCAGGTCGAGGGCGGCTTCGTGCAGGGCATGGGCTGGCTCACCACCGAGCAGCTGGTGTGGAACGCCAAGGGCCACCTGGCCACCCATGCGCCCAGCACCTACAAGATCCCGGCCACCGGCGACGTGCCCGCGCACTTCAAGGTCGATTTCTGGCCCGAGCCCAACCGCGAGGACTCCGTCTTCCGCAGCAAGGCCGTCGGCGAACCGCCCTTCATGCTGGCCATCAGCGTCTGGGAAGCGCTGCGCGATGCGGTCGCCGCCGCACGCGATGGCAGCCACCCGGTGCGGATGGACGCGCCGGCCACGGCGGAGAATGTGCTGCGGGCTTTGAAAGTCTGAGACCGTTTTTCGCCAGACATGAAACCCGTTCGCCTTGAGCTTGTCGAGAGGCCTCCCTTGGCTTGGACACGCTCAGCCCGAACGGGCATCACCTCATGAACGCAATTCGGCAGGTGGCCAGGCGCTCCCCTGCTCTGCCTTCAACCCCTTGAGGTAAGCCACCACCTCAGCCACCGGCAGCACGTCCGCGAACTGCCGGTCCATATCGAACAGCGACACAGCGTGCGAGACCGGAATGCGGTCGAACACCGCCTCCTGCGGCACGATGGCGCGGTAGTTGTACGAGGCGGCGTCGAAGACGGTGGCGCGCACGCAGTTGCTGGTGGCGCCGCCGGTGACGATCAGGGTGTCGATGCCGCGGTCCACCAAGTAGCCCAGCAGCGGCGTGCCATGGAAACCGCTGGGCTTCTTCTTGACGAAGACCACGTCGCCGGCCGCCGGCCGCAGCCCGGGCACGAGCTGCGCGCCCTCGCTGCCGGCCAGGCACCAGTGCTCGCTGTCCAGCAGGTCGCGCTTGCGCCGGTAGACGCCGATGTCGGAGCCGTCGCGCGCGATCTCGAACAGGGTGAAGAAGCAGGGCACGCCCGCGGCCTGGGCCGCGCCCACCACCTCGGCGATGGCGGCCACCGCCTGGCGGCCGGCCTCGCCGCAGCTGGACGGCCAGTCGGCATCGCGGCCGGCCTCGCCCACCATGTATTTCTGGGCGTCGATCACCACCACCGCCGGGCGCCGGCCGAAGCCCATGCGGCGGCCGAACTTGCCGCGCGCCAGCACGGCGCGGTCCTGCTCGCTCAGGTAGGAATGCCAGGGTGTCGTCATGCGTTTCGCCTCGTTCGTCGTCAGTCAGTCAGTATCGCGGAATGAAAGTCAGGGCGCTCGATTCACCGCCAGGCCGGAGGGCCGGGCCGTCCAGCCGATGTCGGCGGCCAGGGCCTGCGCCATGGCCAGCAGCCGGGCCTCGCCGAAGGGCAGCCCGATCAGTTGCGCGCCCACCGGCATGCCGTTGGCGTCGCGCCCGATCGGCATGCTCAGCACCGGCAGGCCGAGGTAGTTGAAGGGCCGCGTCAGAGCCGTCAGCGTGGCGACCACGCCGAACACCTTGCCCGCGCCCTCCATGTCGGCCTCGGCGCGGGTGGGCACGGGCACCGGCACGGTGGGGCACAGCAGCACGTCGGCCTCGGCCATCGGGCCGGCCAGGAAGGCCCCCAGCAGGCTGGCGCGCACGTTCAGCGCCTCCAGGTAGCGCACGGCCGGCACATGCAGGCCCGGCTCGGTGCGCGAGTAGACCGCCAGCGAGTAGTCCTGCGGCTGCGCGCGCATCCAGGCGCCATGCAGGGTCGCGGCCTCGACCTTGGAGAAGATGTCGGCCATGGCGTAGCAGGCCGGCAGGTGCTCGAAGGCCACGTCGCCCGCGCGACCGTAGCGCTGCGCGGCCGCCTCGATGAAGCGCCCGAACAGCCGGGCCACCTCGGGATGGGGGTCGATGCCGGCGTGCATGACGGCAATGCGGCTGCCCTCGGCGGCGCGGCCCAGCCGGGCCGGATAGTCCGGCACGGGCGCGGCGGCGCTGCTGGCGTCCCGCGCGTCGGCGCCTGCCACGGCCCGCAGCAGCAGCGCGCAGTCCTGCGCGGAGCGCGCCAGGGGTCCCACGCAGTCCAGCGAGAAGGCCCGCGGGAAGCAGCCCGCGCGCGAGACGCGGCCATAGGTGGGCTTGAGGCCGAACAGCCCGTTCATCGAGGCCGGCAGGCGGATCGAACCGCCGGTGTCGGAGCCCAGCGAACCGAAGGCCGCGCCCGCCGCGACGGCGGCGCCCGAGCCGCTGGACGAGCCGCCCGAGATGCGCGCGGGGTCCCAGGCATTGCAGCAGTCGCCGAAATGCGGGTTCTGTCCGGTCGGGCCCGCCACCATCTCGTTGAGGTTGAGCGGCCCCAGGTCGACCGCGCCCGCCGCCTTCAGCCGCGCCAGCGCCGTGGCGTCGCGGCTGCCGGGCGGCTGCGCGGCCAGCACCCGGGAGCCCACCGTCATGGGCTGGCCGGCGCGCTCGAAGCAGTCCTTGTGCGCCAGCGGAATGCCGTGCAGCGGGCCGCGCCAGCGGCCGGCCGCGGCCTCGCGGTCGCAGGCGCGCGCCTGGGCCAGGGCGGCTTCGTCCTGGATGCCGATGAAGGCGTTGAGCGCCGGCTGCACCGCCCGCGCGCGCGCCAGCGCGGCGGCGGTCAATGCCTCGGAGGTGACGGCGCCCTGGCGCAGGCGCTGCGCGGCCTCGGCGATCGACAGGTCCAGCAAGTCGGCGGCCACGTCATGGTCTTGGCTCATGCCGCGTCCTCCGCGTTGGCCGGGTCGGCCTGGGCCAGCAGCAGGCGGGCGAAGTCGCCCGGCTGGTCATGCGCGCCGATGCGGCCCAGCGCGCCGGCGCGCACCGCGTCGTTGAGGCGCAGCACCTCGGCCGCCACCCGGGCCGTGTCGGTGCGCGAGGCGATGCCGTGCAGGCGCAGGGCCGTGCCTTCCAGCGCGGCCTGCATGGCCCGCAGGCCGCTGGGATCGGGAGGGGTCGTGGGCTGGCTCATAGGACGGCGCGGCCGGCCCGCAGTTGGGTGATCTCCTGCGCGCTGTAGCCGCTGCCGGCCAGCACTTCATCGGAATGCTGGCCGAAGGCCGGCGCCGCGCGCTGCGGCAGCGCGCGCGTGGCAGTGCCGAACAGGTAAGCGCGCGACAGGCCGCGGTAGCGGCCGACCAGCGGATGGCTGAAGTCCTGCACCAGGCCCTCGGCCTGCACCTGCGGGTGGTCGAACATGTCCTCGATCGGGCGCACCGCGGCGCATGGCACCCGCTCGCAGAAGCGCTGCTCCCACTCCAGCGCGCTGTGCGCGCGCAGCGCGGCGCGGACTTGCGGGATCAGCACCTGCGCATGCTCGGCGCGCTTGCGCACCGTGTCGTAGCGCGGGTCGGTCGCCAGCGCGGGCAGGCCGATCAGCTCGCACAGCGCGGCCCAGAAATGCGGCGTGTTGGCCGATAGGTAGAGGCTGCCCTCGCGCGTGGGGTGCAGGCCGGTAATGCCGCCCGAGCGCATGTCGCGGTAGACCTCGCGCCCCTCCCCTTCGGCCCAGACCAGGCGGGCCGACTGCATGGCCAGCGCGCTGCGCAGCAGCGAGATACCCACGTACTGCCCGGCGCCGCTGCGCTCGCGCTGGTACAGCGCCGAGGACACGCCGCCGGCCAGCAGCGCGGCGGCGTAGTAGTCCACCACGGAGCCGTAGACGATCTCTGGCTCCCCGGCCGGGCCCTGGGTGGCGCAGATGCCGGTCATGGCCTGCAGCACCTGGTCGTAGCCGGCCTTGTCCGCGAGCGGGCCGCCGTCGCCGTAGCCGGTCAGCGCGCAGTAGACCAGGCGCGGATTGATCCGGCGCAGGGTCTCGTAGTCGATGCCCAGGCGCGCCGGCACCGCGGGGCGGAAGTTGTGCACCAGCACGTCGGCCTTGCCGACCAGGCGCAGCAGCACCTCGCGCCCCTGCGCCGACTTCAGGTCCAGCGCGATGCCCAGCTTGCCCCGGTTCACCCCCACGAAGGCGCGGCCCTCGGCCGCCAGGGTGGAGGGGTACTTGCGCAGGTTGTCGCCGTCGGGCGGCTCGATCTTGATGACCTCGGCGCCCTGGTCGGCCAGCAGCGCGCAGCCATAGGGCCCGGCGATGTAGCCGCTGAGGTCGAGCACGCGCACGCCGGCCAGCGGCCCCGCGGCCTGCGCCGCATCTGCAGGGGTCTGTGTCATGGAGTCTCCGTGGATTTTCTTGCGGGATGTCACTGCTGCTGGATGCCGGCGCGCCGCGCGGTGTCGGTCCAGCGCGCCACGTCCTTGGCCACCTCGTCGCGCAGTTGCTGCGGGGTGGATGGCGCGGGCACGGCGCCGGCCGTCTTCAGAAAGCTGGCGAACTCGGGCTCGGCCACGATGGCGGCGATCTCGTGGTTCAGGCGGTCGCGCACCGGCGCCGGCGTGCCGGCCGGCGCGAACACGCCCCACCACACATCCACCACGTAGTCCAGGCCCGACTCGCGCACGGTGGGCACGTTGGGGAAATCGGCATCGCGCTTGACCGTGGTGAAGGCGATCTTGGGCAGGCTCTCGGCCGCCGTGCCGCGGATCGAGGCCACCGTGGTGATGACGAGGTCGATGCGGCCGGCGATCAGGTCCATCTGCGCCGGCGAGATGCCCTTGTAGCCCACCGCCGTCATCTTGATGCCGGCGGCGTTGTTGAACAGCTCGGTGGCCAGCTGGGTGCTGTCGCCCAGGCCGGCGCTGCCGTAGTTGATCTTGCCGGGGTTGGCCTTGGCATAGGCGATCAGCTCCTGCACCGTCCTGGCCGGAAAGCCCTCGCGCGTCAGGATGACGAAGGGCGCGATCGCCACCCGCGAGACCGGGTCGAAGGCCCTCACCGGGTCATAGGGCGTCTTCTGCACCGCCGCCGTGGTGGCCAGCGAGCCCGAGACGAACAGCAGCGTGTAGCCGTCGGCCGGCGCCGTGGCCACCACGTTGGCGCCGATGGTGCTGCCGCCGCCGGCGCGGTTGTCCACCACCACCGACTGGCCCAGGTTCTTGGACAGCTGCAGCGCCAGGCGCCGGGCGATCACGTCGTTGCTGCCGCCGGGCGCAAAGGGCACGACCATGCGGATCGGCTTGGCGGGCCAGCCGTCCTGCGCCAGGGCCGGGCAGGCCGCGCCCAGCAGGGCCAGGGACAGAGCGCCGCACAGGGCGGCGAGGGTGTTGCGTTTGCCGAGAAGCATGGCTGTGGTTCCTTCAATGTCAATGAACGAAAGGGAAAGGCACGGGGGGACCAGGGCTCAGGCCAGGCCCAGGCGGCGCGCCGTGGCCGCGATGACTTCGGCGCGGCGCACGAAGGGGCCGTCCACCATGCGGCCGTCCACCATGTAGGCGCCCACGCCGCGGGCGTCGGCCTCGCGTGCGGCCTCGAGCACGCGCAGCGCATGGGCGATCTCCTCGGCGCCGGGGCGGAACACCTCGTTGGCCAGCGCGATCTGGCTCGGGTGGATGCAGCTCTTGCCCAGGAAGCCCAGGCGCCGCGCCGCGCCGGCCTCGGCCCGGTAGCCCTCGGCGTCCTGCACGTGGGTGAAGGCGCCGTCGTAGGCGAACACGCCGGCCTCGCCCGCGGCCAGCCGCACGGCGAGCATCACGGCGTGCACCGCGGCCGGATCGCGCCGGTCAATCTGCAGCGGCTCGAACAGGTCGCCATAGCCGATCTGCAGGCCCGCGATGCGCGGGCTGCAGGCCGCCAGCTCGGCCGCCAGGCGCAGGCCGCGCGGCGTCTCGATGTTGAGCAGCAGGCGCACGGGCCGCGCCAGGGCCTGCGGGCCCAGTGCGCGCTCGGCCTGCTCGACCGCCTCGACGGCGGCCCGCACCTGCGCCACCGTCTCGGCCTTGGGCAGGTTCAGCAGGTCCAGGCCCGGCCGCACGACGGCGGCCACGTCGGCCTGGAAATGCGGCGTCTCCAACGCATTGACGCGCACGATCAGGGTCTTGCCGCCGGCCGCCTGGCCCGCCTGGGCGATGAAGGCGCCCACGTTGGCGCGGGCCTCGGCCTTGCGGCCCTCGGCCACCGCGTCCTCCAGGTCGATGGACAAGGCATCGGCCGCGCCCGCCAGGGCCTTGGGGAACAACTCCGGGCGGGATCCCGGCACGAACAACTTGCTGCGCATGGCTCGAAGCCCTTGTGTCTATGTGGCGTGAACCCTCAGTGTCGTGAAAACCGGCAACGGGTTAAAGTGTTGTTTCCTTTCTTCAAACAACACCAAATCTTTCTTTTGAACACCGACTTCCTGCGCAGCTTCGTGGCCGCCGTGCAGCATGGCTCGATGGCGGAAGCCGCGCGCCGCCTGAACCTCTCACCCGCCGCCGTGGCGCAGCACGTGCGCGCGCTGGAGCGGGAGTTCGGCACCGCGCTGATGGTGCGCTCGGGCCGCACGGTGGGCGCCACCGAGGCCGGCCAGCGCATCCTGGAAAAAAGCCGCGGGCTGCTGCGCGAACTCGGCGACCTGCGCGCCCTGGCCAACGACGAGGCCCTGGCCGGCGAGCTGCGCCTGGGCGCCGGCACCAATGCGCTGCTGGGCATCGTGCCCGAGGTGCTGGCCGCGATGGTGCGGCGCTACCCGGGCATCAACGTCTACATCCGGCCCTCGGTCTCGATCGACATGTACCCGGCGGTGGAAGCCGGCGAGCTGGACGTGGCCATCGTGCTGGAGTCGCCGGTGGCCGTGGCCAAGACATTGTGCTGGGAGCTGCTGCGCGAGGAGCCGCTGGTGCTGCTGGCGCCGGCGCGCCTGGCGGGCCGCGACCCGCACGAACTGCTGGCCAGCGAGCCCCTGGTGCGCTACGACCGCAACCAGTGGGGCGGCAAGCTGGCCGACCAGTACCTGCAGCGCGCGCGCATCACGCCGCGCGAACGCCTGGAGATCAATGCGCTGAGCGCGATCGCGGCGCTGGTGGACCGCGGACTGGGCGTCTCGCTGGTGCCGGACTGGATCCGTCCCTGGCCCGAGGGCCTGAACGTCGTGCGCATCCCCCTGCCGCTGCCGGCGACGCCGCGCCGGGTCGGCGTGATCTGGTCGCGCGCCTCGGTGCGGCTGCGCCTGGTGCAGGCCTTCCGCGACGAGGCACTGAACTTGTTCCGGCCGGGCGGCACGGCGGTCTGGGGGAAGGCCGGGGCGCTTGACCCGGGCAGGCCAGTCACCCGGCAGTGACCGGGTCGGTCACGCAGGATCAATCCTGTGAACTCGCCGCCGCCGGGCCGTGTTCCGGGCCGCGCCAGTAGCGCAATGCGCCTTCAGGCATGCGGGCCAGGATGCGATCGAATGCCTGCTCGTCCACATGGCGGCGCAGCGCCGCAGCGACCGCCGCGATGCCGTTGGCCGGGGAGAAGTTGTGTTCGGTCCGCGTCGAACGCACCTCCTGCAGCAACTGCGCATCCGTGCCGAACGCCAGCACGGGCTGGTCGGGGTCCCAGTCCTCGATGAACAGAGCGCGGACGACCGGTGGCAGGACCGAGCAGAAACGCGCGATCTGTTGAACGCTGAGCCTGCGCCGAAAGGTGTGAAGGACGCCGACGACCCTGTTCCAGGCCATGTTCGTCGTGGCCAGGCCGGCAAAGTCGCGTGCGTCAACCAGGAATCGCTCGAACTGGAGCGACGGATTCTGATACTCAAAGGGCGGTGGCATGGAGGGGTGCGATGTTCAGGTCAAGGGCGCCGTCAGGCGCCCGGTGAAGATGCTATCCACCTGCGCGTGATTGCAAGGAGGCGGCGATGAGGCTCCAGACGATGAGGACCAACTGCGCCAGGTTGACAAGTATCGCGGTCACGTGGATGCGGCGGAACGATGGGATGGCGCTTGCCCCGTCGACCTGAATCTCGGTCTGAAGCGAATCCATCCTTGGGATGACATTGCGACGCATGAGGACGGCCGACAACGCGAGGGCCGCTGCGACCGCCGCGAAGGTCCATCTCCCGGCAAACGCATAGCTCACAGCGGTCGCGCTGGCGGTGAGCGTCGCGGCCCGATAGTACGTGTTGAAGAAGACCCGGACGAAGCGGGAATCCAGAGACGTGTCGTGCTTGAGAACCAGCAGCGGCAGGGAGCCCAGCAGGAAGTACGCCGTGGTCGCCAGCAGAGCTACGGTGAAGAACAGAGCCGCAACGAGGGCTGCCGACATGGACGAGGGTGGTGAGTGGATCTACGCTTGCCGCATGGAATTTCCGGGTGCATCCGGCAGATTCTTGCACTTTCCCTCAGGTTCGGCCAGTGCCCAGGCGGCCCTATGGGCACACGCCCTCCCCCGCCGCCTCATCCAGCGCCTGGATCGCGTCCATGTAGATGGCCGACACCTTGCGGTACATCAGCACCACGGTGGTTTCGGGCAGGGGCTGCTGCATCGCCAGCACCCGCAGCCGTCCGGCAACTACCTCGGCTTCGACCGACCGGGCCGGCACCACGGCCAACCCCAGGCCGGCGCTGGCCAGCTGCACGTTGGCGGCGAGCGAGCCGGACTCGATGGCGGGCAGCGGCGCTCGGCTGCCATGGGCGGTGAACATTTCGTCCACCGAGCGGCGCAAGTGGGTGCTGGCGGGCGGCAGGATCCAGGGGTGCGGCAGCAGGTCCTGCCAGCGGTGCCGCTTGCGGCGCGCGATGCCCAGCGCGGGCGAGGCCACCACCGCCATGGGCACCTCCTGGCAGTGCTTGATCGTCAGCATGCCGAGGTCCAGCGCATCGACCGCGCGCGGCGCATACAGCGCCATCACCGCGTCCAGCTCGCCCAGCAGCAATTGCTCGATCAGCGCGCTCAGCCGGCCTTCGTGCAGCTGCACCGCCAAGGCCTGGCCCGGCAGTCGCTGGCGCAGGCGCAGCAGCACCTCGGGCGCCATGTGAGCGGCCACGAAAGGCGGCGCCCCGATGCGCAGGCGCGCCGCCGCGGCCGCCGGGGCGGCGCCCATTTCCTGCGTCATGTGCCGCAGCTCGTTGAGCAGCAGGCGCGCGTGCCTGGCCACGCGCAGGCCGGCGGCGGTGGGCGCCATCCCCCGGGCCGAGCGATCGAACAGCACCTGCCCCAGCGAGTGCTCCAGTTCCTTGAGCGCCTTGCTGACGGCGGCGCGGCTGATGTGCAGGCGCTCGGCCGCCTCGCCCAGGCTGCCGCACTCGGCCACCTCGCTCACCAGCTCCAGCTGGTGAAAGCGCAGGCGCCGTCCGAGGGAATGGGGAGGAGTGTTCATCCATCGGATGTTAACCAGCGGTTGAGGCCCCACGCCGATTGATCGCTAGGCAGGCCCCGGGAGGCCGCTTAGCATTCGCCCCCATCAAGCCTCCCCGAGGCCCTTTGGAGACAAGCACACATGGCCCACAACACCTCTCGATTCCTTGCCGGCCGGCGCGGCTTTCTGTGGCTCGGCGCGGGCCTTGCCGGCGGCGCGGCGCTGCCGGCCTGGGCACAGCAGACCGGCTTTCCCGCGCCGGGGCGGCCCATCCGCATCGTGATCCCGGCGCCGCCGGGCGGCCCGGCCGACATCCTGGGCCGGGCGCTGGGCAACTACCTGAGCGCGCAGCTCGACGGCGTGCCGGTGATCATCGACAGCAAGCCCGGCGGTGCCAGCGTTCCCGCGGCGCTGAACGTGGCGCGCTCGGCGCCCGATGGCTACACCCTGCTGCTGGGCATCAACACCACCCACACCCAGGTGCCGCACATGTTCAGCAAGCCGCCGTACGACCCGTTCAAGGAGTTCACGCCGATCACGCAGGTCTACCGCAACGGCTCCATCCTGGTGGCCCACCCCTCGCTGCCGGCGCAGAATCTGACAGAGCTGATCGCGCTGAGCAAGGCCTCCAGCGATCCCATCCCGGCCGGCTCGCCCGGGCCCGGCACCAACGGCCACCTGTACATCGAGCTGCTGAACCAGCAGTACGGCGCGCGGCTCAACCACGTGCCCTACAAGGGCTCGGCCGATGCCATGCGCGATCTGCTGGGCGGCTTCACCAAGGTGCAGTTCGATTCGCCCGCCACCTCGCTGCCGCACATCCGGGCCGGACGGCTGAAGGCCCTGGTCGTGACCGGCCCCACGCGCCTGAAGGAACTGCCCGAGGTGAAGACCGGCCGCGAGACCGGCTACCCGGCGCTGGACATCACCGGCTGGATGGGCTTCTTCGGCCCGGCCGGCATGCCGCCGGAGATCGTGGCCCGGCTCAACAGCGCGCTGGTGGCCGCGATACGCCGGCCGGAGATCAAGGCGCAGTTCGAGCCGCTGGGGCTGGACCTCACGGGCACCACGCCGGCCGAATTCCAGGCCATCGTGCGCAGCGACTACGAGGCCTGGGGCCGCATCATCAAACAGACAGGCGTGAAGCTCGACTGACCGCAGGACAGAACCGAATGACGAATGACATCACCGACACCTCCCTGCACGCGCTGCTGGCGCGCGTGGCCGACCTCGAGCACCGGGTGCAGCGCGCCGAGGACATCGAGGCCATCAACAAGCTGACGCGCATGTACGGCTACTACCTGGACAAGGCGCTGTGGGCCGAGATTCTTCCGCTGTTCACCGACGACTGCTCGGTGGAGATCTCGGCGCTGGGCGTGTACCTCGGCAAGGCGCGCGCCGCGGTGCTGTTCCGCGACATCCTGGGCAAGGGCCCGGCGATGAGCGACGAGAACGGCCTGGTCCACGGCCGGCTGTACAACCACCTGATCGTGCAGGGCATCGTGCACGTGGATGCGGACGGCGAGAACGCCAGCGGCCGCTGGCGCTGCTTCATGCAGATCGCCGAGTTCGGCGTCAAGGCCACCTGGGGCGAAGGCCCCTACGAGATCCGCTACCGCAAGGAGGCGGGCCAGTGGAAGATCCACCGGCTGCACTTCTACCGCACCTACCACACACCGTTCGAGGAAGGCTGGGCCAAGGCCAAGTCGCCCGAGGGCGGCCTGCGCGAGCGCTTCGCGCCCGACCTGCCGCCCAGCATCGACTACCAGCCCTACCCCGCCGCGTTCGTGCCGCCCTTTCACTACGCCAACCCGGTCAGCGGCAGCAGCGCCTACACGCGGGCGGACCCGGAGCAGGTGTAGCGGCCGCACGGCCGAAGGCAACGTGATCCTGCAAGGTGAGACAGGCGCCCTCACCTCGGGCTCGGCACTGGCCATGCCGCTCCTGCCGCCGCTGAACCATCAGTGCGTCACGGCATCGGATGCTGCAACAAGAACTTGTGCGTGTCCGCGTTTCCAAAGAAGTCGATGTGGCAGACCTCTCCCTGCCGCGCCGCCGGCGTGCCGAAGTGCAGGATGCGCTCGTCGGGAATCAAGGGCAAAGGCCCGGCCACGCCGTCATAGGGCACCACCAGGTCGTTGGCAACGCCCATCAGGAACTTGTCCGCCACCGCAGCCAGCTCCTTCCAGGCCGTCTGCGAACCATCGAAGGCCGAGCGCGCGGCGTAGAGCCGGTCCCCTTGAAAAAGCGTGCCCGCCTGGTTGAGCGCATTGATGAAAACGGAATCCGTGCGCAGTGCCTGCACGCTGGGCAGGTCGAAGGCCGAACGCAGCAGCTCCGCGGCCAGCCCGATCACCACGCCCAGCCCCATGCAAGGACTTCTGGAGGCCAGGGCGGCGGCCACATTCAGGAAGGCCTTGATCCTCTCGCCGTTTGCCAGCTGGGAGCCCTGGTTGGCACCCGCCACGAAGGTCACGGTGCCGATGGACTTGATCCTGCCCGCGCGCGCCTGAACGATGGGGCGCAGTGAAGCGGGCAGCTGGCCCTGCGCATCGGGCGCCGCCGCCAGCGCCCGCACCACCGGGCCGCCCCGGCTGTGGCAGACGATGTCGACGTCCCAGTTCGCATCCGCCGGAATCCGGTTCACCAGGTCCCATGCGTTGTCAAGCGGCGTCTTGCTGATCGTCCAGTGGTCGTAGCCGAACACCCGCCCGCCATAGGTGTTGACGAGCGTCTGCATCGTCGAGCCCGCGGCCTTCGGGTCTCCCAGATCCTCGAACGCGCCGCGGATGGAGCTGAAGATACCGTGCACGAACAGCAGGACGCGCTGACCGTGGGCGGCCCCCAGTTCCGGCGCCGCCGGCTTGAGCAGGGCCTGGTAACCCTGGCTCAGGTCGATCAGGCCCTCCTCGCTCTTGAAATGCCTGTCGATGATCTTCGCCAGATGCCCCACCACCCAGTCGCCAACGCCCAGTATCTTGTTGTCCAGGAACGGCGCGCCGGGAGGAGCGGGCTTCAGAACCGCCTTGACGCGCCAGCGCGTGGTATCGATGCTGCGCACCCGCAAACCCGCCGGGCCGCCCATGAGGTTGGCCTCGAAGCCGAGGTTGCCGCCCTGCTCGGGGAACAGCAGTTGAATATTCCCCGTCTGCTGGCTCTGGACGACGACGAGGTCTTCGGGCGCGGGGACCGCCGCGGCCAGCGCTTCGATGTTGACGCCCGGCGGCAGGGCGCTTGGCGCCGCGTGCTGGCTGATGAGGGCGACCGCGTCGTCCAGTTCCTTTTGCTTTTCTGGCGACAG
>Ga0116227_10007231_pt1 | contig 21817 bp, 18 predicted proteins | sample S1TSphgellanicum_FD_89693 | JGI IMG/M metagenome (GOLD analysis project Ga0116227, IMG submission 89693) | Host-associated microbial communities from peat moss isolated from Minnesota, USA - S1T2_Fb - Sphagnum magellanicum MG | ecosystem: Host-associated > Plants > Peat moss > Unclassified...
ACCCGCAGACCCGGAAAAAATAACACGCTCGCACGAAAAGGTCTATTCAACCTCATCCGTGGTGTGGGGCGTGTAAGGCTTTGTCTGTCGGTGGGGCACCTTGAGTTCCGCGCACGCCTCTTCGAACGCGTCTGCGGTGAAGCATGATCCACGGTCGGTCAGGATGTGCGTGATACGGAACGGAAAGGCACCTTTGGCCCTGCGTAGGAAGTCGACGGCGTTGGCGGCATTCTCGGCGTCGTAGACGGCAAGAAAGACGAAGCGGGGGCAGCGATCGATGGCCACGTAAAGGAAACGCTTGCGCGTCTGTCCATCGGCGGTACGCAGCTTTGGCAGGTGTTTGACGTCGATATGGATGAAGCCAAGGTCATAATCCTTGAAACGCCCCTGGCCCTTGGCAGGAACCGTTGTTGGCTTTGGCGGCCGTCGGTTGAGGCCCTCAGACTTGAGTACGCGGTAGACGCTGTCACGATTGAGGTGCGGCAGGAAATGGCGCAGCACGAAGGTCAGGTCATCTAGCGGAAAACCCGTTGCTCGTCGTACAGCGCAGATGATCGCGCGCTCCTCCTCAGTAGCGCGCCATGGCAGTCGCTTTGGCCGGCTTGATCGGTCCTGGCAGGCTTGCTCACCACGCTTGCGCCACTTGCGGACCGTCTCGTCGCTGATGCCATAGCGTTTCGCCACGACGCTCGTGGGCTCGGTGGACCGCGCAATCTCAGCTCGTACTGCAGGAGTGGTTCGCGCCTGGGGGTGGATCTGCATCATCACAGCACCTCGTCACTGACAGTGGTGAAACGCCACGCGTTATCCGCAATGGCCCATCCTACCTGATCCCAACGACGTTCCGCAACCAGACAGTTAGTCGCGGTACCGCAATGCATCCACGAGGAGCTTGAAATGCGGCAAGGGTTGCCGGCGGCTCGGGTAATAGAGATAGTAGCCGTCAAACGGCTCGCACCAATCTTCCAGAACACGAACCAGCGTGCCGGCTGCAAGGTGTTGTTCGACCATATCGCCATCACCAAAGCGATGCCATGCCCCGCGATCGCAGCCTCCAGGATCAGTGGCACGCGGTTGAAGGTCAGCTGGCCATCCACACGAACATTGAGATCACGCCCATCTTTGCTGAATTCCCAAACACAGAGGCCGCCAGCCGATGCCATGCGCATATTGATGCAGCGGTGCTGGCCGAGATCCTGAGGTGCCGATGGAATGCCGTGCTCGGCAAAATAGGCGGGAGAACCCACAGCAGCCATGCGAAGCCGAGGGCCGATCCTGACTGCGATCATGTCGCGGGCAACTTGTTCGCCCAGGCGCACGCCGGCGTCGAAATGCTCGCTCACGATATCGGTCAAAGCGGAATCGACGCTGATTTCCACGTTGATGTCGGGATATTCCGAGGTCAGCTTGTTCACCACGGGCCAGAGAATGCTGCTGGCCGCATGGTCAGAACTTGTGATGCGAATGCGGCCTGCCGGTCGATCACGCAGCGAAGCGGCCGCAGCGAGATGATCGCCAATTTCATCCAGGGCTGTCGCCGTGCTCCCGATCAAGGCTGCTCCGGCCTCTGTGGCGGCAATAGAGCGCGTGGTACGATTGAGGAAGCGCACGCCGAGACGCTCTTCAAAACGGGCAACAGCATGGCTGAGGGCTGACTGGGAAACACCCAGTCGCGCCGCGGCGCGCGTGAAGCTGCCTTCCTCTGCAACGGTGATGAGATTGATCAGATCGCCCAGATCCTCGCGCCGAACGATGCCTTTGCTCATTGCCGTTGCCTCTTACGATGTCTTGTCACGAAAAAGTGGCGCGGGCGTTATATCGGGCGCGTATCGCCGGGCTACCGCAAATCGGATCGCTGTGCACCCTTTCGGTTTCGGCGCCCGACCGTGATTTTCCTTCTTGAAGCCGATGTCCTTGGCTCTTGTTGCTGTCAATGGGCCGCTCGCCTTCCCTGTCGTGGCCTTTCGCATGTCGCGCATGAACGAGCGGAGTGACAATCCAGGATTTTCCTGCCAGCCTTGGCCTCACGTGAAGGAGCGCGCCGATGCGAAGTCTGGCCAATATCTTGTGGTTTATCCTCAATGGTTTCTGGATGGGGCTTGGCTGGTGGTTTTTTGGTGCCATCGCGGCCATCACGATCATTGGCCTGCCCTGGGCGAGGGCCTGTTTCGTGATCGGCCAAATGACCTTCCTGCCTTTCGGTCGCGAAGCGGTCAGCCGTCGCGCGCTCACGGGGGAGGATGATTTGGGCACCGGTGCATTGGGCATGCTGGGAAATCTGATCTGGTTCGTTTGCGGCGGCTTCTGGCTCGCTATCGGCCATCTGGTCTGGGGTGTGGCCAATTGCCTGACGATCATTGGCATTCCCTTTGGCATACAGCATTTCAAGCTGGCGGGTCTGGCCTTGTTTCCGGTGGGGAAAACCATTGTCATGCGGTAACGCCTGGAAGCCCTTTTCAGTAGGCAGGTCAATACGTTAAAGCGTCGCAGGGGTTTCGGCCCGATGCCGCCAAAAGGTTCGAAAACCCATGGATCAAGCAGAACTTGCCAAGGCCTTCGGCGCGTTTTTCGCCGTCATGAACCCGTTTATCAATTTGCCGATCTTTCTGGCGCTGACATCCAACCGTTCCCCTGCCGAGCAAAGGGCGCTGGCACTCAAGGTCACGATCTTCGCTGCGGTGATGTGCGTCGTCATCATGCTGTCGGGCAGCGCGATCATCTCCTTTTTCGGGATCACGGTCGACCAGTTCCGCATCGCGGGCGGCGCGGTGCTGGCCCATATCGCCTGGTCGATGCTGGATGGCACCGGCATGTCCTCGCATCATGGCAGCGATCAGGAGCGGGGGCATATGGGCGATCTTTCCGCCATGGCCTTCTATCCGCTGACCTTTCCCATGGTCGTCGGGCCGGGCACGATCACCACGTTGATCCTCTATGCCGCCCATGCCCAGACCACGCGCGACATGCTGGAGGTCTGGGCGATTGTCGGCAGCATTCTGCTGTTGCTGTTCGTTGTGCTGTTCTTCGCCGCGCAGATCGGCAGGCTAATGAGCGAAACGATGCGGGTGATCACCACCCGTTTGATGGGGCTCATTTTGCTGGCGATTTCGGTGGGTATGATCGTGGCGGGCGTGAGCGCGGTGTTTCCTCGCCTGGTCGCCGGTTGACGGGGGAATGCAGGTGAGAAGCAGGCTGGCGTGGTGCGCGTTGATGGCTGTGATCTGGGGCGGCCCGGTGATGGCGCAGGGGGAAAAGGTCAGCTCCGCGCCGGAGCTGGCGCGCGCCGCCGATCAGTTGAAGCCGGGCCAATGGGTCTGGGCCTCGCGGATTGCGCCGGCCGGGCCGATCCTGATCTATGTCGATCTCTCGCGCCAACGCGCCACCGTCTATCGCAACGGGGTGCGGATCGGGATCAGCACCATTTCCTCGGGCAAGGAGGGGCATGAGACGCCGACCGGCGTCTTCACCATCCTGCAAAAGGACGCCAGGCACCGGTCGAGCACTTACAACAATGCCGCCATGCCCTATCAGGAGCGGCTGACCTGGGATGGGGTGGCGCTGCATGCCGGGGGCCTGCCGGGCTCTCCCGAAAGCCATGGCTGCGTCCATCTGCCCTGTGGTTTCTCGCAGGAGCTGTTCGCCATCACCAAGCTGGGCGTGACCGTGGTGGTGCAGGGCGATGCCATCAACCATGAGCGCACCAGCGACTCCAGCCTGCTGGCGCCGATGGATCTGTCAGGCAAGCCGCTGCGGCAGCAGATGCTGGAGTCCGCCGATTTCGTCTGGCAGCCCCAGCTTGCCCCCAGCGGTCCGCTGACGATCATCGTCTCCAAGCGGGACCAGCGGGTGGTGGTGCTGCGCAACGGCATCGAGATCGGGCGCAGCGTGGCGCAGATCAACGACGATGATCCCGGCTCGCATGTGGTGACGCTGACCATGGTGGGCGGCAAACCGCGCTGGCTCTATGTGGGCCTGCCGGGGCATGATGAGGATGCCGGGCGCGCGCTGGACGAGGCCACGGTGAACCGCTTGAAATTGCCGCGCGGGTTCTATGAGGCGGTCAAGGCGCAACTGCAGACCGGTTCGACGATCCTGATCACGCAGTCGAGCGTGGGGGATGATGGTCGCGGCCAAAGGTTGACGATTTTGGACAGCGTCAATCCGACCCCTTAGGAGAGCGCCCCGCAGGCCTCAGATACGGATCAGCGAGGTGATCGTCAGTCTCGCCTCGCTGGATTTGCCGCGCGACCATGAGTCACCGATATCGCCGCAATGCAGGCAATTGGCGGGGTAAAGCACCAGCCGGTTGTAGCGCAGATCCGCCGTTCCGATTTGCTCGAAACTGGCGGTGCTGGCGGCGTGATAGCGGGCGGGAGGCATGCCGTGGCGTGCGGCATCCGCCGCCAGCGACCCCTGCCATGCTGCCGTTCTGGCCGATGTCAGGGTCTCGAAGCCGGTTGCGCGGTGGCGGTAAAAGCTGGTGCCCTGGTGAGGTGGCCCGCACAGATAATGGACGGCAGCCAGACTCGACGTGTCGACCGTGTCGAAATGGGGGATGCGCTGGATGGCCAGCAGGCTTGCCGGGGCGCGGGTGGTCACGGCAAAACTGGTGCGCAGGATCTGCATGCTCTGCGCGTTCAGGATGGGCGCCAGCACGCCATGCAGCCAGTCGGGATAGGCAGGCGGGGTCTCGGCGCGGATGCCGGGATAGAGATCGCCTTCGGCCTCCGAAATCCTGATGATGCGCAAGTTCCACCAACTGCTCGGGGTGAGGATGGGCGTCATCGATCAGCCACAGCGGCACCCCTTCGTTCCCCATGCGCAGGCAGGTGGCGGCAGGCATGATTCAGCTCGCGGCGACCGTAAACCATTGCGAATGGGCCGCCAGCCGCGCATTCTTGCGCCGGACCAGCCCCGACACATGGTTCAGCGACAAAGCGATCGCCGCCAGATCCATCACCGTGGCGAAATCCGCGATGTCGCCATGGGTGCGGGCCAGAGCGCTTTCATCCACATTGTACAGACCCGTCAGCAGGCTGGTGGAGCCATCGTTGAAGGTGAGGTCCAGCTTGACCTCGGTGACGAGCTTGTGGACAAGGGAAAGGTCGATCAGGCTGCGGGTGGGCTGTTGTCCCTGCAGCAAGCGCGCCAGCATGGCCTGAATGGCGGCAAAATAGTCACTGTCACTGCCATCCGCCTCGGTGATGGCGCAGGGACCATCGGGGGTGATCGCCGGGCTCGCCGTATCGATGCAGACCGCGCCGCCCTCACCGACAAAGAAGGGCAGGCGCAGCAGATTGAGCGGCAGATGGTCGCCATCGAGCGTCTCACCGTTCCAGAACAGATTTTCATGCGGCGCCAGCCCCATCAGCGCGGCGGGATAGAACTGCCCGGTTTCCCCATCCTTGGCGAAGAAAATGGGGAACTGGCTGGCCACGGTCCTGATCTCGCTGGCGACCAGCGGCACCAGATGCACCGAGGCGGCGGCTGTGGCGGCTTTGGCCGGGTCGATGCGCAGATGGGCGTGGGCCTGGCGGGTGAGGGTTTCGATGGTCAAGGCCGGCCTTTCACAGCGGAGGGAAGCGGTAGTCGCGCAGCTTGTTGAGCAGCGCGCGGTTGGTGGGCATCATGCCGGCCAGCTTGCGCTTCATCGCCGTGTTCTGCGCGAAGGCATCCATGGCCGCGTCACGCCGGGCGAGGGTGGCGGGGGCGCAGGCGGTCTGAAAACCCATGCCATAGAGCACATAATGATAGCTCGCTGCCGGGAACATCTCATGCGCGCTGGCGAAATCATGCTCGCCGGGGGGCGTGTGGCGCCATAGCTCGAGCTGGTCCTGCAAGTCCTGCGGGACGGTGGCGGGATCGCGGTTGTCGCGCCAGAAGGCGCTGTCGTCGCGTTCGGACAGGATATAGTGCAGCTTCAGGAATTCGATCACCCGGTCCCAGCGGTAGCGCGTCATCGTGTTGAAGCGGCGCGCGACAAAATCCATCGCCCGCCGCGTGGCGGGCATCGCATTGGCGATGTAATCGGCTGACAGCTCGATCATCACCAGCGCCGATGCCTCCAGCGGTTCGAGGAAGCCCGCGGCAAGGCCCACGGCGACCACATTGTTCTTCCAGAAGGTCTCGCGATGGCCGGAGCGGATGGGGATCGTCCTGGTCGAGAGCCTGGCAAAGGCAGGGCCGACATAGGCGGCCAGCGCTTCCTCGGCCTGCTCCGCGCTGCCGTGGCGGCTGGACCAGACATAGCCCACGCCGCGCCGGTTCTGCAGGCCGATATCCCAGATCCAGCCATGCTTCTGCGCGGTGGAGACGGTATGCGCGGTGATCGGGCTGTCGGCCTCCTCATAGGGCACCTGCACGGCCAGCGCCCGGTCGATGAACAGCACATCGCTGCGGTCGATAAAGGGCACATCCAGCGCCTGTCCCAGCAGCAGCGAGGCAAAACCGGAGCAATCGACGAAAAGATCGGCGTGAATGGGCCCGGACTTGCGGCCCACGACGGCGGCGACATCGCCGGCCTCATTCAGGTCGACATGGTCGATCATGTCGTCGATGTGGCGCACGCCCAGCTTGTTCACGCAATGATCGTGAAGCAGTTCCCCCAGCCGCACCGCATCGAGGTGATAGGCATAATTGGCGATGCCGCCATAGTCGGGCGAGGTGATGAGCTTGGGCGCCAAGCCGTTCTCGCACAGAAAATCCTGAAAGCAGACCGCGTCGGAATAGGATATGGGCTCGCCGCCTGCCGCTGCCTCATGCCAATAGGGCGCCAGATCGAGCTCCGGGAAACCCTGAGGCAGCACCAGCGGGTGATAATAGGCATCATCCGCCTGGCCCGTGCGCCATCGCGCGAATTTGGCGCCCTGTTTGAACGAGGCGTTGCAGGCGCGGATAAAGTCGGTTTCGGCGATGCCGATCTTGCGCAGCGTGTTGCGCATGGTGGGCCATGTGCCTTCCCCCACGCCGATGGTGCCGCGCTCAAGGCTTTCCACCAGCGTGACCTCAAGATCGGCCCCATGGCGTGCGGCGATCAGCCCGGCCGTCAGCCAGCCTGCCGAGCCGCCGCCCACGATGCAGATCGATCGAATGTCGCGGGTCATTGTCTTGTGGTCATCCTCACGCCTGCGGATCGTCTTGTTTTATCGTTGTTGGCCGGTGAGGGAGACCCCCACCGGCAGTCTTTCGATCAGAAATTGACCCTTGCGCCAAATTTGAACCGGCGCCCGGAGTCCTCTGCATAGAGGAATTGATTGGTGTAATAGGCGTATTTCAAGGTCGTCGCATTGGTCAAGTTCGCCCCTTCGACAAAGACCGCGAACTGGGGATTGATGTGATAGGTGAGGCTGGCATCGAGCTGGCCATAGGAACGCACCTGAGTCACCGCCTGACCCGCGCCATTGAGCGGAGGCGGGGCGAGATATTGCAGGAAATGATCGCGCCAATTGTATGCCACGCGGGCCTCGATGCCGTGCCTGTCATAGAACAGCACCGCATTGGCGGAGTTCGACAGGCCGGTCAGCGCGAATTTGTTGGTCAGATCCTGCGCGTTTAGATGGCGGTTCGACCCCACCAGCGTCCCGTTGATCTGAAAGCCGAAGCCGGTCTGGCCAAGGCTGTGCTGCCATGCGGCTTCCAGCCCGGTGACGGTGGCATCCTGCCCGTTGACCGGGGCGGTGATGGTGAACTGGGCCGCCGTGTTGCTGGCAGGATCGAGCAGCGGGGTGCCCGAAGCGCTGGCAACAGGGCCGGTGGTCTGGTTCAACACGATGAAATTGTTGACGCTTTTCAGGTAGGCGCCCAGCGAAATGTAGCTGGCGGCCGCGTAATAATACTCCGCCGAAATGTCGAGATTGCTTGATTTGAAGGGTTTGAGATCCGGGTTGCCCCGGCTGGCGGCAAAGTTGCCGGGGCGCAGCGTGATCAGCGTCGTCACCGGCGAAAGCTGTTCCAGCGTGGGCCTTGTGATGGTCTGCGAGGCGGCAAAGCGCAGGGTGAAATCATCGCTCACCAGCCATTTCAGCGCGATGTTGGGCAGAATGTCGAGATAATGCGTCGAGCCCACCGTGCGGGTCGACCCCGAAGAGGCCGAGCCATATTGCGTCTGATCGTTCGCCAGCTTCACCAGCGAAGTGTAAGCGGTGGCCAGCCCGTTGATGTTGGTCGAGGTGTCCTCGAACCGCACGCCCGCGACGATGGAGATCGGGCGATCGGCGATGCTGCCCTTGAACTCGGTCTCCAGATAGGCGCCCAGCACGCGCTCCTTGACGATGGTGTCGTTCACCAGCGGCGGCGCGAAGGTGAAGCCGGGGCCTTGCTGGGCCGCGATTGCGCTGAACAGGCTGGGGCCGTCGAAGGTTTGCCATTGGGTCGGCAGGCGGCTGGAGCCGCTGACCCCCGAAAGGAAGCCGCTGCCCGCGTTGAACACGCTGATCGGCACATTGGACGGGGCGGGTAAATTGTAGCCGCTGGTGGTGTTACCGCTGCCACCATCGTTGGAATAGAGCGCCGTATCCTTGCGATCATGCGAGAAATAGAGGCCCCAATTGGCTTTCACCAGACCCTCATTGCTTTCACCCTTATAGGCGAAATCGGCCCGTACCTGAGTGACCTCATCCTTGATGCCATAGCCGCGCAGCAGCATCACATGCTGGCACATCGGCTCGCCCGCGCCCACGGTGGTGGCATTGGCGGGCGTGCCGGGGTTGGTTACGGCGCTGCCGCAGGGGCTGGCCGGGTTGGCGAAGGTGGGCAGGGTCTCGGTCTGGTACGGCAGGATGGCGCCATCCGACTGATAGCGCGACGAGCCGGTGAGATAACCCAGCAGCGAGAGATAGGCTTCTTTCCCGCCGTTCTCATCTTCCTTGGCCAGCGAATAGGCGCCGTCCAGCGTGGCGGTGATGGTGGGCGAGATTTTCCAGTCGACATTCAGGCCGAATTCGCGGGTGTTGGTGCGCTTGTCGAATTTCTTGTCGTGGAAATCGGTGGCGATGCCGCTGGCCTGAGTCATGTCGGTGACGGTGCCATTGCCGTCGGTCTTCACATTGGTGAGGTTCGATGCGGTGAACCAGTGGCCATAGGAGCGCGTGTCGGTGGTGTTGGTGAATTTGGTGTAGAGCGCATCGGCGGTGATCGTCACATCATCGTTGGGGCGGTATTGCAGCACCAGCGTGCCGCCGATCCGCTCGCGATCCTCACGCGTGACTTTGGTGTCGAAGTTCTGGGGCACAAAGATGTTGCCCTGCGGATTGCTGGTGCTGACCAGCCCGGCGCCGCCGTTGACCTGCGCGGCAGGCACGCCGGGGTTGACGAGCCAGCCATCGGTCTGCGCCTGATTGAGCCGGGTGTAGCGCTTTTGATAGCTGCCCGAAAGCAGCACGCCCAGCTTGCCGTCCGCAAAGGTGTCGGCAAACAGGAAGGAGGCGTCAGGCGCGAATTTCTTGGCGTTGCCGTCATAATTGCCGTCGACCGAGGCGGAAAATTTGCGGCCCTTATAGTCGAAAGGGCGCGCTGTCTTGATGTTGACCGTGGAGCCGACGCCCCCCGACTGAAAACGCGCGGTCGAGGATTTGTAGACCTCCACGCCCGAGACCAGTTCCGAGGCTAGCGTATCGAAGGAGAAAGCGCGGCCGGAGGCCTGGCTGGGGTCGGTGGGGGTGGCGATCTGGCGCCCGTTGACCAGCACCGTGTTGAATTCCGGGCCGAAGCCGCGCACCGTGATGAAGGCGCCTTCGCCGCCGGAGCGGTCGATCGAAACGCCGGTGATCCGCTGCAGCGATTCCGCAAGGTTGGCGTCCGGCAGCTTGCCGATGTCCTTGGTGGAAATGGCGTCGACAATGCCCGATGCCGCGCGCTTGATCCCGCGCGACGTATCGAGGCTGGCGCGCAGGCCGGTGACGACGATGGCCTGCCTCTCGGGCTCCACTGCGGCCGGGGGCGGGGGGGCGGATGGCGCCGGAGCACTGTCCTGGACGCTGCCCGTGCTGGCCAGCGCAAGCTGCCCGCCGGAGGGGGCGCTGTGCGCCGAAATCTGCCGCGCGATGATAGCATAAGTGCGCGGACCGGTCTGACGGGCAACGAGGCCGGTGCCGGCAAACAGCTGCTCGATGGCGTTGCCGACGGTCAGCTCGCCGCGCACCGCATTGGTGCGCACCGCATGGGTGACCTTGCGCGATGCGATGATCTGCACATCGGCCTGATGGCCCAGCAGTCCGATCGCGGTTTCGGCCGATTGCGCTTCGATTGCGAAGATCCTTGTTTGTGCGGCGGCCTCGGCATTTGCCGGTGCGGTGACAGCGCACACAATGCTCGTTGACGCAAAAAGTGCGCCACGAAGCGTGGTTCTCAACATAAGCCCCTCCGATTGTTCTTTTCGATTATCCGGCAGATCTTTTGATCTGTCCTCTCCAAGAGTATTGCTCTGTGAAAATCCCTCTCTCTGCCTATGTTTTATTTTTTATTTCATTTCCCCGTTCGATGCGGATGACATGAGGCTCGCTGGTGTTCACGCTGACGCCCAGAGAGGTCTTCAGCGCATCGGCAAAGCCTTCCGGGTCGCTGATGCGGAACAGGCCGTCGAATTGCTCGCCCGCCACATCGGGGTCGGCAATCACGATCTGCAGCTGGTTGTAGCGGTTGAACTCCTCCGCCGCGTCCCGCAGCGAGGTGCCGTTCAGGTCGATCATGCCGTTGCGCCATGCCAGCGCCCGGTCGACCGAGGCGGTCTCGCTCGCCTGATAATGCACCACCGCGCGTTCGCTGATGAGCGCCCGTTCCCCGGCGACCACCCGCACGCGCTGACCAGAATCGACATCGGACCATGTGTCCACGATGCCTTCGGTCACCAGCACTTCCACCCCGCCTTCCCGTTTGCGGACCGAGAAGGCGGTGCCCACCGCGCGCGCGCGGGCATTGCCCGAGGCCACAACAAAGGGGCGCGCCGCATCCTTGGCGACCTCGAACCAGGCTTCGCCCTGCGCCAGTTCGATCTGGCGCATATGCTTGGCGAGATGCACCTTCAATTCGGTGTCGGAATTGATCGTCATCACCGAGCCGTCGCCCAGCGGCACACGGCGAATTTCCCCCATCTGCGTGACATAGGCCTGCCCCCGCGTCATCATGAAGCGTGAGGCCAGCATCGCGGCCCCGCTGGCCGCGACCAGCCCGCCCAAAACGCTGCGGCGCTTCCAGATGGCGGGTGCCGGTTCGGGTTGAACCTCGGGCGCGTTGATCGCATCGGGCGTGAGCCAAGCGGCATGCGTCTGCAGCAGCAGTCCCTGCCGTTTCGGATCGACCGCCAGCCATGCCTGCAGATCGGCCTCATCCTGCGCCGACCAATCGCCGGCGTCCATGCGGGCGACCCATTGCGCCGCTTCTCCGGCGGTCTGTTCGCGCGGGCTCACGAGCGGAGCGCCTTCTGCTGGGCGGACAGGGGTTCGGGTTCCTGCTCCAGCAGGCGCCATCCCTCGCGGATCGCGCGGACACCGACCGAAACCTGCTTTTCAACGGCCTTTTCGGTGATGCCCATATGGCTGGCCACTTCCTTTTGCGACCAACCCTCGATCTTGCGCAATTCGACGATGCGGCGGCAGCGTTCGGGCAGGCTGGCCAGCATCGTGCGCACCCGGTCGAACGCCATGCGGCTGGCCACCTGCTCCTCGGGTGAGGGCGCGCCACTGTCGCGATAGCTTTCGATTTCGCTGATGGCCTCGAAGGGAGCGATTTGCTGACGCTTGAGCCGCCGCACCATCAGATTGCGGCATATGGAGAAGAAATAGGCATGCGGGCAGTCGATGTGCTCGACCGCATCCAGCATGACCAAGCGGCAATAGGCGTCCTGCATCAACTCATCCACCTCGTCAGGCGAGACGCGCCGCCGCAGGAACCATGCGCGAATGCGTGGCTCATGCGGCATGATCTCGCGCGCCACCCACAGCGCAAGCGCGCGGCGACGTTCAAGCAGCGCTCGCGAATCCGTACCCGTGGCACCCCTCCCCCTTGCAGGTTTACACCCTTTGACTGCCATAGAGGCCCGACGCGCGAAAATCCCTCCTGCCAAACCAGATTTTTTTGCTGGGATGGGCTCAGGCTTGGCAGATCGCCAAAGGGATAGGGATCTGATCGAGGATCACCCCTAGGTGCCCGGGATTGTCAGCCTTTTCAGGCTTTGGGGAGGGGATCCATGATCGGCGTTCTCGGCCATGGGTGCTGGAGGTGGACCGACCTTGCGAGGGCAGGCATGAAGATGCCGCTATTTCCGCCTGAAAACATAGATAAACTGGTCAGTATGGCCGCGGATGGAGGGATCGAAGACCCCCACCGTATGGGGATCGGCCGGATTGCGCAGGGCATGGCTCTCCGTCACGAAGTCAAAGCCTGCGGCGGCCATGTCGGCCTTGACCACGGCAGGATCGATCCGATGCGTCGTGTTGGTTGCGGTCAGCTTCGAGCCTTCTGGCGCCACGTGGTCGATGACGACAAACCGGCCGCCGGGTTTGAGCGCCCGGTAGACCGCCTTGTTGAACGCCGCAACATCGACCGGCCCCATGAAGGGGTCATAAAGATCGTGATAGTTCTGCCGGATCCAGATCACATCGGCTTTCCGGGGCAGGGTCATATCGGTCGGGTCTGTGCTGATGGCGATCACATTCGGGTGACCTGCCACCGGCGTGGCGCCATTGGCGGGCGTTGCGGCTTTTTCCGCCTTGTCGGCGGCGGGGAGATGGACGGCATAGACCGTCCCCTTGGGGCCGACGGCATCTGAAAACAGCCGGTCCCAATAGTCGCCGGGCCAGATGTCGGCGATTGTGTCGCCGGGTTTGAGGTTCAGGAGCTTCAGGATCTCCGCCGGGTGACGGGCCGCGTCCAGGGCGCGATCGTCAGCGGGGCGGCTCGGGTCGGCGATGGCTGCGGGAATATCGGCGCCAATGGCCGAGGCCACCGGAATGATTCCGATTGCTGCGGCAATCAGAGCGATCCTCATCTTTGCCTTGATCGAAACCATGCCTTTAGCTCCTGTTGCCTCGAATAGCAGACTAGCCTGTCTGCCGGCGAGCGCAAAGCCATTTGAGGAGGGCATGAACGGTGCAGGGGCGAGGCATTGTATGCTTCATGGCTCGGCTTGATTATCATATAAATATGAGTACAAAATGTGCGCATAGGCTGCCATGCAGCACATAAATGGAGGGCGAGGATGGACGTCGAGCGCCGTGGTTTTTTGGCTGGCGTGGCGGCCATCAGTTCCGGCCTGTGCGCCCCGGCAGCAGAGGCGGGCCCGGTAGGGGCGCCGCCGCCTGCCAATCGCGCTCCGCTCGCGCCGCAACCCTTTTATCCGCTGCCAGCCGGAACGATCCGCCCCGCCGGATGGCTGCGGCGCCAGTTGAAGATTCAGGCGACCGGCATGGGCGGGCGCATCGACGAGATCTGGCCCGATCTCGGGCCCGACAGCGGTTGGCTGGGTGGCTCCGGAGAAAGCTGGGAGCGGGGCCCTTATTTCCTCGATGGTCTTCTGCCGCTGGCATGGATGCTCGATGACGCCGCCCTCAAGGCCAAGGCGCAGAAATTCATCGACTGGACACTCGACAATGTGGCGCCTGACGGCATGATCGGGCCGCGCTCCAATGACGATTGGTGGCCGCGTATGGTGATGCTCAAGGTGCTCACCCAATATCATGAGCTGACCGGGGACCCGCGCGTGATCCCGGTCATGACGACATATTTCCACCATCAGCTTGCCGAGATGCCGAAGCGCCCGTTGCGCGATTGGGGCCGGTTCCGCTGGCAGGATGAGGTCGCTTCGGTCCTTTGGCTCTACAATCGCACCGGCGATTCCGCGTTGCTGGACCTTGCCCGCCTGCTCAAGGATCAGGGCTTTGACTGGCAGGGGCTGTTCGCCGGTGACTATCCCTATCGCGGCAAGGTGACCAAGGCGCAGATCGGTCTGGACCAGCCCGATAAGCCCGGAGAGGTGCCCAACGGCTTGAAGGAACCGGCGCTTTCGGTCCACGGGGTCAACAATGCGCAGGCGCTCAAGGCCTCTCCGGTCTGGGCGATGATGTCGGGCAAGGAGAGCGACCGGCAGGCCATCCATCGGCAGCTGGCGGTGCTCGATCAATATCATGGCCTGCCCATCGCAATGCCCGCGGCGGATGAGCATCTCGCTGGACGCAGCCCGAGTCAGGGCGTCGAACTCTGCGCGATTGTCGAGGCGATATATTCGCTGGAAATCGCGCTGGCGGTGACGGGCGACGCCTCGCTTGGCGACCGGATCGAGCGTATCGCCTACAACGCCCTGCAGGCGACGTTCACCGACGACATGTGGGCGCATCAATACGACCAGCAGCCCAACCAGATCCGCTGCACCCATGCCGATGGACCGTGGACCACCAATGGTCCCGAGGCGAATATGTTCGGTCTGGAACCGAATTTCGGTTGTTGTACGGCCAATTTCCATCAGGGCTGGCCCAAGCTGGTGGCCAGCCTGTGGATGGCGACGGCTGAAGGTGGCCTCGCTGCCACGCTCTATGGCCCCTGCGAGCTGCGCACCATGATCTCGGGGGTATCGCTGCATCTGCGCGAAACCACCGACTATCCGTTTCGCGACACGGTCACGATTGCACTCACGCCCGAACGTCCAGTGCGTTTCCCGCTGAAATTGCGCATTCCCGGCTGGTCCAAAGGCACGATCGTCAGCATCAATGGCAAGCAATTGTCGGACCAGGAAGCCCGCGAAGGGTTTGTGACGATCGATCGCGAGTGGCACTCCGGGGATGAGATCAAGGTGCAATTTGCGGCCAAACCGCAACGGGTTGCTACGCCGGACGGCAGTTTTCTCGAGCTTGGCCCGCTCGTCTTCGCGCTGCCGATTGAGGAGCAGTGGCACAAATTGCGCGATCATGGGCCAACCGCTGACTGGGAAATCTTCCCGAAGAGCGAATGGCGATACGCCCTTTCGCCCGATGCTGCGTTCGAGCGGGTCGATCGCCCGATCGGTCCAATCCCATTTTCCCGCAGCAATCCGCCGGTCGCCCTGGTGACACGCGGTCAGCGTGTGGTGAACTGGTCTCAACAGGGGGCTGATGCTGCTCCTCCCCCGGCAGATCCGCAGCTTGATTCGGCATCCACCACGCTTGTTCTGCTGCCCTATGCTGCGCCGAAGTTGCGCATCACGGCATTTCCGCAGACGGAGCGCAGCTGACCCGACGCCATGAAGCATGCGTGGAATCCGGGGCTGAATTCAGGCCGGCTTTGCGCTAAGGCCCGTTCTTGCGCACGGAGACCACGACACCATGAAAACCAATCGAGCCCTTTCAGCAGCGCGCGCCCGTGAGGATCGCGAAAAATGCCGGGACTGGCTCATTCCCCATATGAGCGATGGCAAGCCCAAGCTGCACACCAAGGATGGCTACCGCGATCTTGCGCGGCAGGAATTCAGTTTCTCCGCAGCTGCGTTCAACGACGCCTGGATCTGGGCTGTGGAAGATACCGGGCGGCATGACTGGTACGAAGGCAAGGGCCGCGAAGATCATTGATGGTTATTGCGGGCTTCCAACAGAACCTTCGACAGCTCATCGACAGAGTAGGGCTTGTGCAGCAGCGCAAAGCCGTGCCCGGTATCATCGGCCAGAACGTGGCTGTAGCCGCTGGTGAGAAGGAAGGTGAGATGCGGCCAGCGCTGGCGGACATGCCTGCCCAGTTCCACGCCGTTCATGCCCGGCATGACGACATCGGAGAAGACGATGTCGATATCGCCGTGATCGCGCTCGAGGATGGCAAGCGCGTCGGCCCCGTTGCTGGCCCGGCGCGTGGTGAAGCCAAGATCGCTCAGCAGATGGGAGGCAAACTCCCCGACCTGAGCATTGTCCTCAACGATCAGAATGCTCGCCTGAAGTTCGGCTAAAGGCTCCAGAGGGATGGGCAGGTGGGCGGCGGCCTGTACTGTCGTGCGCGGCAGATAGAGGCTGAAGGTGGTTCCCTCGCCAAGTTGGCTGTCCACGTCGATTTCGCCCCCGGACTGCTTGATGAAGCCGTAGACCTGGCTCAGCCCGAGGCCGGTGCCTTTGCCGACCTCTTTCGTGGTGAAGAAGGGTTCGAAAATCCGGTCGAGCTGATTGGCGGGCATGCCGCAGCCATTATCGCGGACCGAGACTTTCACGAAGTCTCCGTTGATCGCCATGCGCCCCGCCTGTTCCGGAATGGTCCGGGCGGTCGCGATCGCGATGGTGATGTGCCCTTCGCCATTCATCGCATCGCGGGCATTGACGGCGAGGTTGACCAGAGCGGTCTCGAACTGGCTGATATCGGCCTCGACCAAACAGGATGGGGATTGCCCATCGACCACCAGATTAATCCGCGAGCCGACCACCGTGCGCAGCATATCCGCGACAGCCCCGACTTTGAGCGCGGCGTTGAACACCTCGGGCTTGAGCGCCTGACGTCGGGCAAAGGCGAGCAACTGCCCGGTCAGCTTCGCGGCCCGGTCCGACGTATCCATGATCGCATCGATGTAGCGCTTCTGCTTCTCGCGCGGCAGTTCCCGCCGTGCCAGCAGTTCGGCGGAGGAGCGGATGATCGTCAGCAGATTGTTGAAATCATGCGCCACGCCGCCGGTAAGCTGGCCGATCGCCTCCATTTTCTGAAGCTGGCGGACCCGGTCCTCGGAGGCGAACAAGTCGCGGCTGCGTTCCTCGACGCGAAGCTCGAGGGTTTCGTTCAGACGGCGCGTCTCTTCCTCGGCCATCGTGCGTTCCAGCAGGTCGGCGGCCTGACGCGCGACAATGTCGAGCAGCCGCAGATCGCGGCGGGAGGGCTGGTGCGGTTCACGCCAATGGGTCGAGATCATGCCCAGCAGCTTGCCGTTGCGCGAGAGCAAGGGGGTGGTCTGGGCCGAACGGATGCCCGTTGCGCGAAATGCCTCGAGATCGGGCGTGCCGGCAATATCGGCCCATGCCTCGAAATCGGGGATGATGGCCCGCTGGCCGAGCTTGAGCGCCAGCGTGCAGCTGCTGTAGGCAACCGGCCTCACCCATTCCCAGAATTTGACGGCTTCGGCTGGAAGCCCGCGATGGGCCAGCAATTGCAGTTCGCCGCCATGGCCGGAGGGATCGCCGGCCGGGCACAGCAATTGCATCGTCCCGAACTGCGAGCCCGTGATGGCAACGGCAGCCTCGACGATCTTGCCGTAAAGCTCCACGCGGTCGTTTTCGCCGATCAGCGCGACGCTGATCTGATGCAGCAGATCGATGTCCGACAGGGCACCAGCGTCATCATCCGGCAGATCGGAGATCGGCAGCATCATCGCGCCGTGCGGGGTGTTAACCATGACGCTCGTTCCTTTCCGGCACGGCGACAGTTGGCGTACCCCATAAGGCGACAATCGTTTGAACGCGTCACGGTTCCACGGTCAGGTGCTTTTTCGCCCCGGCGTCCGGGCGCTTGTGCTGGATCAGTCGACCAGATGGTGCATCAGCTGCGCCAGCTTTGCCGGGTCATAGGGTTTGGGAATGAAAACCCCGCCGGCGGGCAGGGGCACCTCGCCCGGCGCGATCGCCCCGGAGGTGACGATCACATTGATCAGGGGCCAGCGGTCATGCACCAGGCTTGCCAGCCGCATGCCATCCAGCCTGCCGGGCATCTGCACATCGGTGAAGAGCAGCCTGATGTCGCGGCGCGTCTTCAGCAAGGCCAGAGCCTGTTCGGCATCGGGCGCTTCCAGCGCCAACATGCCGCTGTCCTTGACCATATCGACCGCGGCCATCCGCAGAATGGGTTCGTCCTCCACAACCAGGACCACAGGGTATGCTGATGCCATCGTCTTGCTCCATGCCGGCCAATCCGACTTCATCCGCGCCGGGTTTTGCCCGACCCAGTGACGATGAAGTGCCTGGGAACGCTGTGTGTTCCCAAAAACATGAAGCGGGGGCCGGAGGTGGCGTGCACCATCTCCGGCCTGTTCAATAGGCATTGCGATCGAGCATGCCGGAGGCGTGCAGCAGGCTGGCCTGAGCAATCACCAGATCGCTGCGGTTGCGCGCCAGGGCCAGCTGAGCTGAGCGCAGGCTCTCATCCGCCACCAGAATATCCAGTGTCGAGCGCAAGCCGAAGGCATATTCCGCGCGCACCCCTTTCAGCGCCAGATCGGCGGCCTGCACGCCCAGCGCATTGGCATCCCTTTGCGCCTGAGCGCTGGTCAGGGCGGCCCAGGCCGTATCGGCGGCAAGGATCGCGTCGCGCCCGGCCTCGTCGCTGTCATATTCCGTCGCGCGCCGCGTCGCTTCCGCCTGCCTGACCTGCGAGCGGATCAGCCCGCCCGTCAGGATGGGAATGCGCAAGGTCAGCCCCGCGCTCGATGCGCGCGGGAAGGTCCGGTCGGTCGAGGCCGAGAGATTGACGTCATAGCCGTAAGACCCGTCGAGCGAGACGGTGGGGCGGCCCCCGGCCCGCGCCTGATCCACCCGCGCATCCTGCGCCTGAATGGCCCGCTGGCTCAGGCGATAGAGCGGATTGGCAGCCATCGCGCGTTCGCGGGCCTGATCCAGCGTGCCGGGCAGGGCGGTCGGCGGCGTGTCCGACAGGGTCAGCGCGCCCGGATCATGCCCCACACGGGCGCGATACTGCGCGGCATCGATGGCCAGCGCCGCCTGCCCCGCTGCCAGCGTCGCCCCGGCAGAGGCGCGCTGCGCCTCCAGCCGCGCGACATCGGTGCGGGTGGCATTGCCCAGCTTGAAGCGCGCCTTGGCATCGGCCACCTGATTGTCGAGCAGGGCGATATCGGCCTGAGCGACCTCCAGCGCCTGCTGGTCATAGAGCAGATTGGCGAAAGCGGTGACGACGGCCTCAAGCACCGAGGCCTCGGTCTCGCGCAGGCCTTCCGAACCGGCAGCCACATCGCCCTGCGCCGCGCGCACCGCCGAGCCGACACGCCCGCCGGTCCAGATCGGCAAAGCGGCGGTGGCGGTGGCCCCGCCGCCCTTGCCATAGTCGAAGCGGTTGTAACCGCCCTCGGCCTCGACAGCAGCGGTCAGCCGCCCGCCAGAGCGCGCCTGCTCGACCGTTTCGCCCAGCGCCTCCTGCCGGGCCCGCGCCGCCGCCAGAGCAGGATTGCCGATATAGGCGGCATTGATGGCATCATGAATCGTCTCGGCGGAGGCGGGGGTGGCCGCGCTCAGGCACAGCGCCAGAAGCAGGGCCCTATTCATGGCGCAGCGCCCATGCCGGAGCCGCGCGCGCGGCACGCAGCGATTGTGCCAGCACCGTCAGCGCCGCAATGGCCAGTGCCAGCACCGTCGCCCCGATGAAATAGAGCGGGGAGAGGGTGATGCGGTCATCGAAACCCGCCAGCCAGATCCGCATCGCCACAAAGGCGAGCGGCCAGGCGAAGAGATTGGCGATCAGCACCGGTCGCAGGAACTGGCCTACCAGCAGCCGCACGATGTCGGCGGAGGAGGCGCCCAGCGTCTTGCGGATGCCGATCTCCTTGATGCGCCGCGCCGTGTTGAAGGACGCCAGGCCCCACAGGCCCACACAGCCGATGGCAATGGCCAGCACCGCGCCGATGGTGAAGAGATGCGCGGCGTGGTCGTCCTGCTTGTAGAATTCCTCGATGCTTTGTGTGGCGGTTTTGGCATCGAAGGGCACTTCGGGGGCCTCCTGCCGCCAGATGGTGCGGGCGCCGTCGATCACGCTCTGGGTATCGCCCGAGAAGCGCAGGACGGCGATGCCGCGATCCGGATTGCGTGGCAGGAAATCATACATCATGGGCGGGATCGGCGTGCGCGGATCGCCAAAGCGCATGTCATCCACCACGCCGATGATGGTGCGCAGGGGCCCCTGGCCGCCGCCCACCGTCTTGCCGATCGCGGCCTGAGGCGAGGGGAAGCGGAAGGCCGTCATGGCGGTGCGGTTGATGACGATCGAGAAGGTTTTTTTGCCGTCCCCGCTCAGGATATTCGTGTTGGGATTGACGTCGGCGGGGTGTGACAGGTCGAATACGCGGCCCGCCAGCAGCCTTGCGCCGATCACCTTGAAGAAGCCGGGCGTCGTCTCGAAGAAGCGGATCGAGGGCCCGTCCTCAGTGGTGCCGGGAAGGGGAACATTGCTTTCGGCGGTGAAATTTTCCAGCCCCGGCGCATTGTTGGCCGCGCTGACACTGCTGACCCCGGGCAGCCCGGCGAAGCGATGCAGGATCGTGTCGCGCTGCGCGTCATTCAGGCTGTAATTGCCGAGCGAGGGAACGAGGATCAGGCCATCCCTTTCAAAACCGCGATCCGAGGCGCGGACATGGCTGGTCTGGGCGACAAGCACGATGGTCCCCACCACAAAGGCGATGGCGATGGTGAACTGGAAGACGACCAGCCCTTCGCGGATGCGGGTTCCCGCCTTGCCGCCCCCGGGCGAGCGCGCCGAGGCCAGAACGGCGGCCGCCGGAATGCGCGAGAGCACCAGCGCCGGATAGATGCCCGCCAGCGTGCCGATCACCAGCACCAGCAGAACCAGCGGCAGCAGCACGCCGTCCACACCGAGATACTGGATCGTCAGCGACAGGCCGCCCGCGGCATTCACCAGCGGCAGGCCCGCTTCGGCCAGGCCCAGCCCGAACAGCGCGGCAATGGCGGTGGTCACCACCGCCTCGCCGATATACTGGCGGGCGAGCACGGCGCGGCTGGCGCCCAGCACCTTGCGCATGGCCACCTCGCGCGCGCGCAGTCCGGCGCGCGCCGTGGCCAGATTGACATAGTTGACCGCCGCGATGAGCAGCGTCAGCACGCCCACGATGCCCAGCGTCCGGACGGTCAGGCTGGTGCCCGGTGTTTCGAAAAAGACATCGGCGATGGGCTGCAGCCTTGCATGCAGATCCATGGAGGGATTGTCGGGGGTTTCGGCGCGGGCATGGCGCTGGATGACCGCGTCGAGCTGGTTCGTGAAGCCGATGGCCGCCGCTGGGTCGGGCAGGCGCACATAGGTCGCGGTCCGGAAGTAATTCCAGTTATGCATGCTGTCATAATTGGCCGAGGTCTTGGTGTCCGAGATGACGGTGCGCGCAAGAATCGCGATCTTCAGCCCGGTGTTGGCGGGCAGGTCACCGATGACGCCGGCCACGCGATAGACATGCTTTTCACCCTCAAACACGACGGTGATCGTCTTGCCGATGGCCGATGCGCCGGGAAAATAGCGCCGGGCGATCGTTTGCGTGATGACCGCATTCGACGGATTGTCGAAAGCATGCAGCAGTTCGCCCTCGATCACCGGCAGATCGAAGACCTTGGCAAAATCGGGGTCGACATAGGCAAAGGGCTCGCTGGTCCCGGTGCCGTTATGGACCACCGTGGCGGGCATGGGTTCGATGCGCGTGCCGATCATGCCGGGCAGGTCGCGGTGGATGGCGGTCCACATGGATACGGGGGTGTTGCGGTTGGGGCGGCCGCCGATGGTGCCGTCAAGCTTGCTCTCGATCAGATAGATCTCGCGGTAATGCGGCAGCCATGTCTCGTAGCTGGTCTCGAAGCGCACATAGAGCGTCAGGATCAGGAAGACGGCGATGCCGACGGCGAGGCCGCCGATGTTGAGCGCGGCATGCAGCTTGTGCCGGGCAAGCCCGCGCAGAAAGGCGACAAGGGTGAGGCGATCCATCGGTCCGCTCCCTTTACAGCGCGCGCGCGACGGAGGAGACGATCCGTCCGTCGAGCATGTCGATCCGCCGCCGCGCGATGTCGGCATGGGCGGGGGAATGGGTGACCATGATGATCGTCGCGCCCTCGGCATTCAGGCTGGTGAGGATGTCCATCACCTGCGCGCCATTCTCGGTGTCGAGGTTGCCGGT
>Ga0116227_10007232_pt1 | contig 21816 bp, 20 predicted proteins | sample S1TSphgellanicum_FD_89693 | JGI IMG/M metagenome (GOLD analysis project Ga0116227, IMG submission 89693) | Host-associated microbial communities from peat moss isolated from Minnesota, USA - S1T2_Fb - Sphagnum magellanicum MG | ecosystem: Host-associated > Plants > Peat moss > Unclassified...
AATTTGAAAATAAAAAAAAAATAGGAAAAAAACGTTTAAAAAGCAAAAAAAAAAAAAATGGAGTAGTATAATTTTCATAGTGGGGGGGAAAAAAAAACAATCTTGGTCTTTTCTATCTATCCCCCCCCCCCCCGCGCACAATTCCTTTCAATCTTAACTTAATGCATAACACCCCAACAAAAAAAAAAAGAAAAAAAAGAAAAAAGCTCTTCTTCTCCTTCCCAACAAAGGCTCATGGGCACTGACAACCCCAGCTCACCATTTGCGGCTGCCTGTACAATAAACGTCAAAAGAACTCCAATTTCCGAGAACAGCCCATCCCTCCAGTTGCAGTTCCAAAAGCACAGACAACCAAACAAGAACCCATGTATATGGTGTAAGTTTCAGTTTTTGGAAAGCTACAGAACATCATCCCCCCCCCCTCCTCCCCCACCAACAATCTCAACAATCTAGAGTAGACTAGTAGGATTGTTGTTTGTTTTTATTCTAGCTTGTCTGTTCTTGATGCATGTGTTTTGCAGTGTGGGTGGTGGGGAGGGTGGGGGGAGAGGGCGGTTCTTTGAATGTCTCTTTTTATAACCACCGGTTCTGCATGTTTTGGTACATTGGAAAACAAAGAACCTTTGGGTCTGGGTATCTGAATCAAAATCAAAATCAAAACCAAAGAATTGCCGGTTCTGTATATTTCAAAAACCTTCAGAGAACCCACCACTGGGTTTCATGAAAGAACTAGCCTTTTCCTAGAAGCGGATCTGAAGCTGAAACCTCGACATAAACAATTTAAGAACATTGGTTCAAGTTCTTTAGGGGAATTGAAACAAGTTGAACTATTTTGGAAAAAGTTGGCAAGGGACTCGAGAACTAAATGTTAGAAGTAAATTGATCAATTTATTAATTTGTTGTAGAGCTTTGTACATAGTATGCATCCCCAATTTCAATTGAATTCGGTGTAAATATTCATACTTATATACATTATGCAGTCTTGAAAAATGTGTGACATGTTGTGCAATGAAACTCAATGACCTGGTTCTCGAATTGGGTCCAAGAATTGGTTCTTCAATTTTGAACCAAAAAAAAAAGTTGCCAATAATATATGTGTTTGTGCTGCTATATATACATACCCATGGGCATATCCAGCTAACACATTAACATGCCCAACACTGCACTTAACAAGAACTGAAGCTCTGATTGCGTATTGGGATGGTGCACAACCGAATTAACTATTCCAACATGCACTTTCCGAATGCATGCAAAAGAAGTCTGTGGCTTACGAAATGCCCATGAAGGCAAAAAAATAAAAAATAAAAAATTAAATTAAATTAAAAAAATAAAAAATTAATCAATTAAAAAAAAGCTCAATTGAAAACACCGAGGTACATGCACCCACAGCAGCAGCAGAAGGGACATTACTGCAATCTCCATGCAGATTTATTTCCCAAGTAAATAAGATGATGATGGTTTTGAAATGGGGCTTGAGTGAACAAACCAATAGCCACCCACAGTGCACCATCTATTAGAAAGAAAGCAGCCTCTCATGGGCTGAGAGTTTGTGGATGAACCCTAACTGAGTTCAAATGCAGCAAAAGAGTGAACAGCCCACCAATTAGTTAACCCAACCAGTTAGTTAACCCATCATCCCATTTGGAAGCCTGTCATGACACAGTTATGGATAAACCCAACCTGAGTTGACATTGGGTTTCACTCACTTATCCTGAAAGGATAGATCCTAGACATTAAAGCATAAATCATGTATGCAGGTTTTGTAAGTAAGTAAGAAAGTAGGTGACTACAAGATAAGTAAGTAGATACATGTAAATGGTTAACACATAGGTAACGAACAGCTCATGGGTTGTTAGTAGGTAATCAAAAACTGAGCTAACCACCCTGATTATAGTTTAGTTGAGGCACTGAAACTAATAAGAATCCCATTGTGGGTACCAAGTAGTATTGGACTTGTACCAACTTTTGAACATACAAGACTGGTCCCTCTTGGTATTGGGATGGTGCTTTTTTTTTTCCATACCCGACAAGTATTGGTATATAAGCTTGATGATATTATCTCAGGGCATACCCAACTGGTATATCCAACGGGTATACTAGTTCATACTTCATACCAGTACTATATACTCAGGTTGCACCTTATATATACCAGTACAACACTAGTATGAAGGGGAAAGCAAATTGCTGAAACAAGTAGCTCATATACTAAATTACATAGTATATATGGTATATATAATGTGACTCAAATTAATGAATTGTGGGGACATTCAAAGTTCAAATTTAAAAAGAAAAAAAATTTCGTTCTTTTGTGATGCCAGGGCATCAATTGATTTGGCCCATCACAAAACAAAATGGGAACAAAGCTTTTTTGACAGTCCCAAAATAGACACAATTGTTTGTTGTAGTTTGCTCCTCCTTTTGGGGGGGGGGGGGGGGCTAGGTTTACTCAAAGAGTAGAGAGAGAACTTAGGGCAAAGCAAACACACTGTGGGGACATTACATGTAGTGCGGCCATGTGATGGGTAGTATAATGTCAGTGATGTTGTGCAGCAGCAGCAGGCGGCGGCGGTGGTTTGGCCAGACATTTGGATCTGACCCAATTGCGCTAATTATTGTTTTCAAGCTCTCTATTAGGTAGGCATGCTTGCTTGCTTGCTTACTTGCTTACTTAGCTTACTTGCTTGCTTTACTTACTTACTTACTGTGTGCCTTCTTCTTCTTCTTGTGGCAGAAGTGCAGCAACAGCAAGCAAGCAGCAGCAGTAGCAGCAGCAGCTACTGCAACAGCATCCAGCAGTCAGTCAGTCAGTCAGTCCTGACTCCCTGACTCCCTTCCTCGCTTGTAGTCTATTGCTGTTGTCAGTTCTTGTCCTGTTCCCCACCCACAACTTGTCAACTGGTTTATTACTCTTTTAATCTACCCAATCTCTCCCTCTTTCTCTCTCTCTGTCTCTCTCCTTCCTTCAGTCCTGAAAGAAAGAAGGTCCTGAATATCATCACCATTCATGACCCCCAACCAAGAGTTGTAATATGTACAGTTTGTTTTCGAAGTCAGGAATTTTCAGAAGTGAGAGAGAGAGAGAGAGAGAGAGAGAGAGAGATGTGTTTTGTGCTATTAGATCGGTGCCTAACCTATGTGTAGGCTCAGGCCTGAAGGTCGAGGGCATTAGCAGCAGAAGGGCCCACACAAGGTGGGAAGCCAAGCACGAGCTTTGCTTCTGGTAAATGCTCTCGATTGAAGAAGGTGTCACTGAACTTAAAAGTCCTGCCAAAAGTTTTGGATCTTTGAGATTATCCAAGAAATCACAAGGCAAATCAGCTCCATAAAAACATGCACACAATTTTCGATTTCATTTGTTTTGTTTGTGCTTTGGGCTTGAATTCCTCCTATAGCTACATGTGAATTCATACTTCATACGATAACACCAAAGAAAAGAAAAGATCAAACTCCAAATACATTCCTTGAGAATAAACCCCTCCAACAACAAAAAAAATTTGTTGAAATCTTGTTCACATTTTGGATTCAATTCCAAACAAGTTTAATACAAGAAATCAAAGAATTGAAGAATGATGTGTAAAAAATTCCAAATTCTTGTTAAAATCTCCTTGCAACTTGCATGTTGTTTGCATACAACATGTAAGTAGAAGAAGCTCCTCGACAAAGTAACTCTTGAAAACAATTCAAAAGCACCGATTTGAACAATGTCATTGGTCACCAAAAAAAAAAATTCTTTGCACTTGAGGACAAGCTTACAATATTATTAGTTACAACATTTAAATGCTACTTTGCTAAAGTTAATTCCTCAAACCAATTCAAAGCTCCCCATTCTAACAATATGCCATGCCATGCCATGCCATGTGAGCTTTTTTTTTCATCCCTAAGCACAAGTCTATTCCATAATAGACCTCATCTAATATTTGTGTATATATTAGTGTAGGACCCTTTCATCAAGTAGCCAAGTAAGGTGATTGCAAAGGTAGCAATTTTTGTTTAACAATAATAAAGTCTAGGGTGAAGTGTTTACCTTTTATATATGATATATTCAAGTAAAATACTTGCCTGCTCAACATTAATGATTATTTCATAAATTATTTTTTATTTTTTATTTTTCATTTTTTTCAATTGAATGCCTATTATTTTATCCAAGAGAAAGGAATTTTTGACCTTTGAAATAGATAAATATGAATGATGAGATTCTTGTGCGCTTCATTTGTTTGCATGTGCATGGTGGTGTGGTGGACTTAGTTGGGGGGGGAGGGGAGGGGGAGGTTGAACAAAACATTCCCCACCCATGGAGGGTCAATCAAGACAAATTTTTTTTCTTTTGACGATGAACCTCTTTGATTGGTTCATCACCCACAAAAAAATAAAATACCCCTCACTTTGGTAGACTCCTAAAATCAAACTTGTCCACATGGCCTAGTGATGTAAGTGTTGTGATGAGCAAACTTTTGCCACTCCCAAAATAGACACAATGTAGTCTTCCCTTTTGGGCTACCTATATGGTTTACAAGAAGAGGAACTTGGCCAAAACATATAAGATAAAGTGTGCTTCTATTGGGAACGTAGGGAACATTAAAAAACCATTGGGCACTTGGTGGGAACATGAAGGAATCACAAGGAATACATTTGGGAACACCAAATTCCAAAAAATGCTCCCCACCCTCCTCTAAGAAAAAAATTTGGGCCTTTTGGGTGCATGTTGCCTTCCCTTTATTCATTGGGGGCACTCACCAATAGAAGCATAGAGGTGTTCCCCCTCCCTTTGGGCCCCCAATGAATGTAGAAAAGTAGGTTAGTTTGGTTATGATGGTGGGAAGCTTTCGATGCAATAACGCGAAAGTGGTAAGGAAGGGGAGTGGATCCCAAGGGCCATTTGTGATTTGGGCATCCTTGTGATGAATTTGAAGATCTTCAAAATGCATCTTCGATTTTTGTCATTTTTCATCCATGTGATGAATGACATCCCTATGGTCCAATTACATCTTTTAAGGTCATGGTCATGGTCATTGCTGAAATTGCATAGGACTTTTGGTGAGCTAAATTTGGATGAAGTTGGTATTAGCTAGCATGCCATGTCCAGACAAAGGGCAAGCCATGCATGCTTTGTTGGGACATCAAAGCCCATGAGGATGCTTCAAAAGATGAGCTCAATTTCCTTCACACGCAAAAAAAAAAAAAAAAAAAATCTTTGAGAAAAAAAAAATTTTTTGAAATTTTTTAGCATGTATAAAAATGGTATAATTTTTGTCAAACCTGCTAATTCAACTACGGTAATAGAATGGTGGATTTGGAGTATCGGAGATATAACATAAGGTTGCTATGTACTACTAACGCATCACATGAATCTACCTACGTCAATGCTAATTCAACTACCAATAGCAAGCAACAAATCAACCATTTGCTTTGAGTTGATATAACATAAGGTTGCTATGTACTACTAACCCATCCACATGAATCTACCTACGTCGATGCTAATTCAACTACCAATAGCAAGTAACAAAATCAACCATTTGCTTTGGGTTGATATAACATAAGGTTGCTATGTACTACTAACCCATCCACATGAATCTCTCTACCTACGTTGATGCTAATTCAACTACCAATAGCAAGCAACAAATCAACCATTTGCTTTGGGTTGATATAAGATAAGGTTGCTATGTACTACTAACCCATCCACATGAATCTACCTACGTTGATGCTAATTCAACTACCAATAGCAAGCAACAAATCAACCATTTGCTTTGGGTTGATATAACAAAAGGTTGCTATGTACTACTAACCCATCCACATGAATCTCTACCTACGTTGATGCTAATTCAACTACCAATAGCAAGTAACAAAATCAACCATTTGCTTTGAGTTGGTTGTGTGTACGGGATGAAAAGTATGGAACCTGACCTGCTGCTGTTGTTGTTGTTGTTGTTGTTGGTGTTGTTGTTGCTGGGTATGCCAGAGTTGTGTGTTTTAGTCACCATTATATGACACAATCCCGTCGGCTTCAAAAACAGAGTGTTGTTGTCAGTCTGTGTACCATTTGCAAGCCCTTTGTTCCATGGTTGCTGTTGCTCCATGTCCTTCATTTCTAAGGTCTGATCTTTTTTTTTTCTAAACAAAACTCATAAACAAAAAAATGGTCTGATCTCTTTTCTAAACAAAACTCATAAACAACAACCCAAAAAAAAAAGGGTAGTCCAAAAACTTGACCTAATCACATATTTATGCTTAAGTAGGGTTGAAGAAACAAGTGCAGAAATGCTGTCTTCAAATGTTTTTCTTCAACCCATCATATGCTTTTAAAAACACTTTGTTTTGGCAGATCAAAACTTGCTGAGAGACTAAACTTCAAAATCTGTGATAGTAAGTAAAAACAATTTGTGGGTTGTGTGACATATGAAAAGCAAGAGGTTTTACTTGTGATTGAGGATGAGAATCAACAAAAGAAATTCAAGTGATATACTCAAGTCAATATTTGGCTTCCATTCGCTGTCTTCATCCAAAGGGATTGTCCTCACAAGGATGTCCTTTCTTTCTCACCATGTTTGTGCAGTAGACCAACACAATTTTTTTTTGGAGCAGTTAGAGTTTCGATTCACTCAACCCATTCAGGCATTGAAACTGCTGAAATGCTCAAGCCCAAAAACCGTATTTGATGACTTGTGTGTGTGAGTGTTTGCAAGTTGTGCTACAAGGAAACATTGATTACAAGGCTAACAGAAGCTAGATGCTTGCAAGGTTCATTACCATGGGTCCAGTAGGAGGAAACCAAAAAGTGAAGGTAAAAATGTTTTTTAATTGCCAGAGGAGAAAGAAGCTCAAAGACCAGAACAAACAGGGGCCAGGAAAACAGAATGTTGATTTGGGTTCTTGCAAAATGGGTCAGGGGTCCTTGCCTTTGAGAGAGAGAAATAAAAGTATGGCGCTCATCAATCCCTTTAGCAACTCCACATGAGAGTCACAACAAGGACTAAGACATTCAAGCTTGACACAAAATGAATGATCTAGAACCAAAACATGACAAAGGCTTCACTTAGAAACAGCAACAATGAATCCGTCCAGAAATTCCAAAGTGTTCTCAAAACCTGATCTAAAGAGTAACCTACAAGTGAGAAGTCTATACAGTCAGGATACAAGGATCAGTGCACACGAACTTGTGTGGATCTTCTCACAATATCCTGGGACTAGATTCCACCTTACTCTGCTGCGCAGGTACACAACTGGATGCCATAGTCTCACTCTGCATGGTTTGGCAGGACTTATTATTTATGGAGGAAAGTTTTGATCAAAGATTGTCATGGTGTAGATTGAAATTTATTCAAACTCTGCTTTATTCTGCTTGTGGAGCTTTTTAGTCCAAATGCTCCTCCAAAAATACTACAAAAGAATTGGGTTGCTGAGATATTTATCATTCTTCCATTGTTCGCTACAGTGATGGATGGCTTAATCTGAGCATCTGCACAAATGGGATACAACAGAACCATTTTTTGTCACAGCTGTTGTCCAGCCACGAGCAATGATCTATCCTGAAGGGTATTAGGAAGTCTGTCATACAACCCCTCACTGATTTCGCACAACAGTGAACACACTTTTGTAACTGAACAAAGATTATTTCATGCAAAGTAGTAGGGATCTGAAACCTCTACTGCATGAGAGAATACCGTGATAAAAAAAAATTGGATATATATCTTAAGAGCTACCAATCTACAAGTATCTCCTTCCAGAACCTGTTGAAATCCAGAAACCAAGAGACCCAATCACTCAACATCCAAAAGCTGAGAGACCCAATCACTCAACAGCAGTATGAGAGTTGTTCCGACAAACACTAGACAACTGCATTTCATCAAATGTTGACATGCTCTAGGAGAAGGAATTTCCACACACCTTGAATCCTTGACTGTGCACAACCTATCCTTGGGGGTGAATTCCACTATACAGCCCTGAGGGATTAACGAAGGGAAATAGTATTGTTCATATTTTAAAGCATGAAGGGAGAGTAAGATTAAACCCCTATAAGCAATACCAATGGATATCTTACATCTTCCAGTCCATGCTTCTGAGATTGAGGCTATGTTCTATAAACATGTATGTATCACCAGTCTACCACATCCAATCTCGTCTTCTGTAATACATAAAGTGGATCTACAGCAACCTACAACCCAGATCCACATGCAAGGGTTGGGTGTCCTAATCAACATGTGGTATATGTCTGTCATATCACAAGGTGTTCCAGTTCATAAGGAAAATCCATGTCTCCTCAGCGGGCCTTTTGTCTTTGTATCACCCAGGTGTTCTGCAAATGCACCAGAAAGAAAAAAACAAAAGCTTTGTTAACAGCCTGAGGTGCATCCATTTCTGCCTCCAGCCACAGAACATTGGCATTTCATGAAGACATGAAAAAGCAAGAGCAGACAAATCTCATGATGAATGTGGTGATGAATCAAAGATCAAGGGGACTAACCAAAGGCTCGCCATCACCCAAAGTATCTGATGAATCATCTTTGACACTAGTCTTTGTTGAGCTGACAAGCTTGAAAATCTTCCCACTTGAGCCTGCCTCTCCACCCCAAGCCACATAGCATCAAAAAAAGAGGTGCTTGGTTCCACAGTAAAGCATATGTGGAAAAGGGAAAGTTTAATGCAAGCAGACTTAGAACAAGGTAGTCCTGACAAGAAATCATGAGTGAAATAACCTTTTGGTGTTGAGGAACTCTGGGTTGGCTTTCGTTTAGTCTTCCCACCTCTGGGTGCTTCGCCATCATCATCCTCATCAAAGTCAAATGCACTGATAGTGTTCACAGGACTCTTGGCCTCAAGTAATTTTGCCTCCAAATTGTTGGGTTTACCCTCTTTTGAAACACCTTTCTTCCCTGATTTTGACAAGGATTGCTTTTTCCTGCAAAAGTGTCTTCAGTTGATATTAAAAACCAAGCACAAGGACCTGTACTGTGTCTTACAGTGTGCATGACAAGGAGAGTGTAGCAGTTCCCTTTTGACTTATCATGACTATCAACAGTGGGTGTACCAAAAAAAGCATAAAGGAATCTGCTCAAAGATTGGGGTAAAAAATATATAAAATTTGCATCCTGGGCTGAGCTTGCATTTCCAGAAGCAAAGGGAAGATTCTATCATCACATCAGATAAAGAGGGTTTAGGCCAATGGTATCCTCATTATAAGCTACAACAAGCATGTGAGTTTCAGGTTCATTTCATTTTAGATTGCCCCTGTACAAAGCAAGCCAACAAACAATGCAGTTTTGGGTTTAGGGTTGAGATAACCATAATGAAGAGGGGATTTGAGCAGTGGAAGAAGCACATACACTTTGTCAGATGGTCTTTGCACATCCTCTTGCTCTGCCAATGCCTTAGCCTTGGTGAGTTCTTTTCTGGAGAGACAGCCAAGAACATTCAAGAGACAGAGACACAGGGAAGAAATGATAGATAATGGTTTCTGAAACACTTTAAAGAAGGAAGTAATGATGGCTCATCAACATCCAAAGACTGTTCAATCTCATCAACATACAAAAGCAAGTACAAAAAACTAGGGTGCAAAAGTGAGAGATGGGTACAGTGGCACTGGAGCCCATGCAGGAGTTGGTGATGCATCTGGAGGATTCTGTAACAGAACAGGAAGTGTTATCAGCACCTTCGGTTTTGATTCTTTTGTGAGTGACAGTAGGAGTTCCCTCATAACTGATGAACACTAAAAGATAACAGAGCTACAACATTTACTGGGACTCATAATGCACATGTCATTTTCTAAAGCAGCTGATGAGATCCAAGTGTGAAGGTCAAAGAATTTCGTGTCCATTACTGATACAATCAACCCATACCCAGAACAGCTCACCTTCACAGGTCTTTGTTTCTTGGTTATCAGCTCCCACCGCTCCTGAACCAGATCAAGAATTTCTTGTTCTCCATCATCGTAGAGTACCTTGAGAGATGCAAATCAATAAAGCCAGATGATGAGACCCCTGAAACACGAAAAAGAATGATAACTCTTCTGCAATGACAGGAAGGTCAAAAGGCTAGGGATACAAAAGAAGTCTCTAGTGAAAGTTTACAAGCTGAAAAGGTTGGGGATTTCAGCTCGTGCTGATAATATGTCATCTTTCCTGTGAGGCTTGTTGCCTTTACGACAACAGCTGATTGCTATAAGAGAACCCAATTTCTGAGTTTTGAGAGAATATGGAGCAGACCCATAACACAACCGAAACAAACGATTCAAGGATGCAACTTTTACAGGAGAAATAAAATGGTCCCATTCTTACCTTGTGTTTCTTCTTTTTGGCATTATAAGAGACCACCTCCCCCTTGTAGAACCTGGCAGGTTGTATCATCAATTAAGAAACCACTTCAGCTCAATTACTCTTCTTCAACAAAAGTGCCCCAAAAAAATGGGGTTAATAGCAAGATCAGGAGGTTTTTCCTTTCAAAGTATGGAAATGAAGTTCCTGTACCTTATGATTTTGACACTGAACATGTTTTTTTTTGGAGGGTATAGGATGATGGACAGCTGAGCCAGGCAGACATTTCCACTCACCTGCGATCAAGTGGCCACCAGACCTTGATGCCACAGCCAACAAGACCCTCATCTCCTCCTCTGTCTGCTGCACTCTTCCAAGCAGGGCTCTATCCATCCCATGTCCAGGGCCACAAGGGAGGAGTAGAATTTTCTTTTTAGCACAAACCCATTCCAGGACTCAAAACACAAGTTTCTCTGGCGACATATGACATGCCAGAGAAAACCATTCAAGGAACTTGTGAACAGACTCATTGTTCTCAATCAACTTGTCATAACCATTTGAACCCTTGTGTGCAGATCTATTAACTGAATAGTGCAGTTCACGAAAGCTGAACAAGTCTATACCTGTAACTTGGGAAAGGAGAAACTAACCTTTTGTGTACTTGATGTTGCCTTTTCATCACCACTAGAGAGCTCCCTGCCAGCCACATTGATGGAGCCCTTGGGTTGCCCAGGTTTTCGTCTTGTGAAGACATGAGTTTCTTTGTCTTTCTCTCCAGCTTTTTTTTCATCCCCACCAGAAGGATATGTGATTTCCTTTCCCCCTGAACCACCCTTGGGACGCCCTGCTTTGTGCTTTGGAGTTTGGTCACCACCCTCTTCCTTTTCCTCCTGTTTGCCACCTTTCCCACTAGACACACGCCTGCTTTCCTTTTTGCCAGAGGCCTTTGCATGCCCTGGTTTGGACTTTGGGGTGAGGTTTTCCTCAGTATCCATATCGCCATCCTTATCATGACCATTAAATACATACTCGATACCCTTGTCGACTGAGTTCTTGGGTAACTTGTGTTTGGATTTGGGGGGGCTGACATCAAGCTCTTGCTGATTTCTGCCATTGTTCACATCTTCATCCAATACCTCCCCCTTCTTGCTTGAGTTCTCAGGAAGCCCTCGTTTGCGCTTTGGATCAACAGTCTCTTCCCGACTCTTGTGAGCTCTTCCATCACCAACAGGCAGTTTTCTCTTACTGCCCTGTCCAGGTTTACGCTTTGTAGAGAGGTTTTCCACCAGTTCCTTTTCATGCTCCTTTTCGTCTGATTGCTGTGGCGTCTGATCAACATCCTGATCATCTTCACGACCCTCCTCTTCATCTTTCTTGTCTTCACTTGACAGCTTGCCAACATGATGATTCTTGCTAGAACCTTCTGGAAGACGTGTACGCTTTGCAGGGAGGTTCTCATCCTGGTCTTCTCTATCATTTTCCATTGTTTCCTTTCCAGGCTCTGTTTCTCCATCTGTCTCATTTTGAGGCGTAGCCTCAGCAGCATTTCCTTCACCAAAGCTGACTGGGCGCCCACGTTTGCGCTTTGTATGAAGGCTCCCCCCTTGGTCCTTCTCCTCCCCTGCATCCTTCAAAGATAGTTTTTGAGGCAATGCCTCTTCCCAACCACCACCCTTCTCAGTATCCTTCCCTCTGGTACTTTCTGGGTCTGTTTGTCCATCCTTTTCAACTTCAAGAGTGACTGTCTTCTTAACATCCTTCTTGCCAGAGCCCCTGGTGTGCCTGCGTTTCGGCTTCCTCCCTGAGCCCTTGGGCCGCCCACGCTTTTGCTTAGCAGAAAGGAAGTTCACCTGCTGATCATCCCTTCCCCCCTCTTCTTCATCTTCAACTTCACCTGTATCTGACTTCTGGGTTTTCTCTTTGTCTTCCTCGTTGCCTTGCTCAGATTCTTCTGGTTTAGGGCTTAGGGTGTCTGGTCTCTGAGGAATCACACCTTCATCATCTTCTTGCCCATCCTTGCTATCCTCTTTGCTGTCCTTTACCCCAATCTCCCCCTTAGTTTCTTCCTCAGCTTGGTCATCAACTCTTTCCTGCTTGTGACCTTCTGACCCATCCTCGTGATCTACTCCTGCATCTTCCTCTTTCCGGCTCAGTCCCTTCTCCTCATCCTCATGACTGTTTGCTTCATCAGCAACCTGGAGGTCTCCGAGTCCACCCTTGTTGGTGGTGCCAACTACCACTGTTACCTCCTTATTGTCATCTTCTACAGTTACCTCCTTATGGTCATCTTTTACATTCCCCTCCCGATCATCCGTGTCCTTGCTATCACCAGCATCATTTTCTTTCTGAGAACCATTGAATGTTTTGCCATCCTCCTTGTGGTCCAGGTCCAAGTCTAGTCCAGCAGGCTTCTCTTCAATCTCACCCTTGTGAGGATCCTTTACAGGACCCCCATCCTGGACCTGCAACCCATCTTCTTCATTACTCCTCTCATCCTCCACAGGGTCTTTCACCACATCCCCTTCAGAGTGCTTGGACCCATGATCATTGTTGTGATTTGTTGCACTCTCCATATTATCTTCCGGTTTGTCTCCAGCATGATCTCCTGTCCCATTCTTTGCAGGCTCCCTCCTTTCCTCCCCCTCAACCTCATGGCCTGTTGTCACTTGCCTCTTCTCCTCATGTTGCTGCTGCACCCCACCATCATCTTTCTCATGCTCTCTCACTTCCTGCTCCTCAGGATCCTCTAATTTGTCAACCACATGAGCTTCAATCTCATCTTCTTTGTCCTGTATTCCATCCTTTGCTGCATCCTCTTCATCAATCTTTGCTTCTTCATTCTCATTGTCTTTTGATTCAGCCACCACATTGTGCTGGACTTCAGCACCGTCCTCCTTAATGTCCTGCACTTTTTCCTTCACATGAACCTGCAAATCATTCAGCTCATGATCATGCATCCCATCCTCATGGACCTCCTGGACTCTGTCCTGCTTGCCAGCATTCATCACATCCTCAACATCTTTGACTGTGTCATCCTTCTCATGATTGTTGTTGTTCATCCCATCCTCCTCAGGATTCTTCACCTGGTGATGCTCTTCATGTTCCTCTACTCCATCCTTTTCAGCTTCCTCAAGAACATCATCACTGCCATCCTTCTTGTTGGAGCTGCCTTCAGGCTGCCCAAATTCAAGCTGTGGAGGAAGATTCTTGTCTTGCTCCATTTCTCCATGCTCCATGCCAACTGCAACAGAGATTTTCTTAGGCCCTATCATCTTGCCAGTGGTTTTCATCCTGCCGGAACTAGGCTTCTTCTTGGCAGACCCTTTTGGGCGCCCACGTTTGCGCTTTTCAGGGACATTTTCCTCCTGCTCCTTTTCTTCTTCTTCTTCATCCTCCAATGGGTCCTTTCCTGATGATGCGGTTTCAACACCTGAGGCACCTTTTGCCATGACATTGTTGTCATGGTCACCCCCTTTGTGGTTCACCTCATCTACTGCTTCCTTTTCATCTGCAGACAAAACTTCTCCATCACCAACTGCTTGTCCCTGCTTCCGGCCTTTTGGACTAGACTGCTGACAGTGTATACAAAACCACCCAACACAACTCATCAAAGAGACAGTAAGAGACATCAAAGCAACTTCTTGACCTTGCAAATCAAGCCCCAAAAATGCTCAACTGTAAGTTCCTGAGCTGCATAAAATCATGAAAAGCTCAAGGGAGATCTTTCTAAGTAGACAATTGATTCTTGCACCCTTTTCTTCTTGCCTCTGGAGATGAATGAAGGAAAGATGTAACATACTAGCAGGCTTTTGTGAAGAATATCCCTGCTGCTGTGATCTTCCACCTCCTGGACACGGAACTTTTCTTCAGCTGTTGCCTCCAATTTGCTGCCATACCAAGCAAGACCCACAACCATCAGAAGACCAATAACACTGCCCATGCAACAGGTCAAGTGATAGTTTCCTTCCTTCAAATGCTTGAACTGCAATTGGGTCCCACTGCAATTGCATCATCACACAGGAGGTCATCATCTCTATTGACTCTTACAAACCCCCCCGGCAATAGATCACCAGAGCAGTCTGTAGACTGCAAAACCAAACTGCATACAAAACTTGAGATTGCAGAAAGTTGCAATGGATGAAACCAGCAACTTCCAAAAACTAAACCCTAAACTGCAATATGCTCTTTGCAAAGTGTAAAATCACAATGTGAGAGAGGCCAGCGTCTCTGAGAACCATGATGACCCAAAACATTTTGAGAGACTTTCAAGTGATGGAAGAAATCGCTTGTAGTTAGCACTCATTCATTCATGGAACTATCATAGTGAGAGAAATGTTCTGTGATTGACTCAAACCCTACCTGCTAACCTCAGATCCAGCCATGTCTTCACGGAAAGAGCTCCCAGCCTTATTAGAGATGATCTTTAACACACCCTTTCTAATGAATTCCTTGTCATCCTTGGCCAACAATTCCAATTTCTCCTTCAGATCTTCCACAAGTGTTGGGCAATAGGCAGCAACTTCCTGCAGGAAATGGGTGTGAAATGTGACGTTAGTATGCTTTTCACTTAGGAAGTAGAAGCACCTCCACAGCTAGCATTTCAAGCATCCATTCATCCCACGAACAACTTTATAAGTTGGCAGGAGGAGGAGGCCTCCAGGTATCTTGAGGATCTATTTGAACACAGCCCAATTCATCCCAGGTCAGGATGTGTTCACCTAGCCCTGTAAAACCCTAAATCCTACAGTCCAACATACCTAGCATATCTCATCAAGCAACCTTCACATGTTGACAGATGGAAAGCCTCTAGGGGTCTTGTGTGCATATATACTATAGGAACATGGCCAATCTATCAGGCTAGGAAAAAAAAAAAAAAATTCAACTTAGGAAAGATAAAAAGCCAGTACCCCTAGCAGATCAAGAATTGATATTGTTTGCTCTTTTGTGGCTGAGTCTTTGTTGATGAGAATCTCCTGTAAAAAAGCATGAGCATGCTCCCTACTGAGCACGGAATATGCACACTTGGTGGCTAATGTTTTCAAGAAGTTGTGCTGTGGATGATCCTCCCCTATCTTCTTCAATAGTTCTGCCTGCACCTCCCCCCATCAGACAAGTCATTAGATTTTTCATAAGCTCATTTTCCAGAAATACTGGAAATATTTTCAAGCCTACAAGTCATGTATGAGAGAAGCGATGTAGAAACAGAACTGTAAGCTTGAAATTTAGTTATTTCTCCTCTGCATCATCTCACCAGAAAAGAATTTATGACAGACAGCGCTGATGTATCACTCAACACCAAACCCTCTTGGATTTGGCATTGAATTGACGGAGATATTGATGGCAGGACAAACTCTTTATTACCACTCCTGGAAGAAGCTCAAAAGAGCCTGCATATAAGGTAGGAGACCTACATGAACTCTGTGTGCATGAGCAGTAGTGGTGCTTGGATCCAGCAAAGAGGAAAGCTCTTTGAAAGCAGCAACATCACTCATATTGTGAAACTTCTTCAGATCTTCCTCTGCTTTTTTCGGATCTGCAAACTGCTGAGCAATTGTGGCAAAGGTGCTCTGCAACCTCTTCTGAAAATCTGGTGTGTCCTTTTCCTGCACAATTCATGCTTTGTCATGGGCTGTATCTCTTATGCACAAGTGGTTAGATCAGAGAACCTGCGAGTGTCCCTTTCGTTTCTTGTTTTCAGCATTGAATCACAACTTCCAGCCAGCTGATTCATAACCTTTTCTGACAAAATCTAGTAAAGCAATCCATGCCTGACCGACAAAGACTTCAGCTAAAGAAAGATAATTGAATTAGAATGGCATGAGCAGTGTAAGATGTAGAAAGGTTCGGAGAGGTGTTTTTTAAACAACAAAGAGTTGACTTGCACCTTGGCTGTCCGTAGCTCAGAAAGGTAGACCACCATCTCCAACTGCAATCTGTGTGGACACCACCCAAGATGCAAATCCACACAAGCATCCTCATCAACCCTCCGTTGCCCTCTCATTTCTTGAAATTCTTTATGCAATTGCAGTATTTCAATTGTGGCGTTCGTGACCCCTAATTTTCCAGCCACTCTCCAATGTTACTTTTACCTTTGTGACCTCATCTCTTTCCAGAGTCTGAAGGGATGCAAGGATCACACGACAATTACACTGACCCCAAAAAAACACTCTATCAATAGAAAAGGCCTTTTCGGTAACTCCTCACCTTTGCTTGTGTGACAAAATATGTTGAAGGGCGATCTTATCCTGCTCATCAAACAAGGAGAAAAAGGCAATCCAGTGTTTTGCCTGCTCCTCCACAGGCAAGTCTGCATCAAAAAGCTCCTCAAAAATCGCAATCTCTGGATCCAGTAGTCTGCCCAACAACCCAGAACATTCCAAACCCTGTGGGCTAATACTCATTCTCTTCAACTGCAGAACACGCTACTTTACAGCCAAATATGGCAGCTTATGTCCTTTAAAAATTGTCAGGAGATTGACTTTAACCACCAATGGAAAATACAGCAATGGATCAAAATTAGATGACGGGCTAGCCCTACAAGACATCAGCCCCAGATGCTGAAATGGAGGTTTTAAAAACTGGGTATCAACGTCTTGACCTCAAAACCATTCATTCATTGACTCCACCAGTACACTGTACAGTAAATTTTGGATGAAGAAAAGTCAAAACATGCCAGTTTGGCTCAGCAAAATGGTTTTGATGCAGCATTTTTGCACAGAATGCTGAGGCTGGCAAAAGGCACAGCAAAGCTTAACACCTGCTACATGATTTGATTGGTCCAGGTGGGTTTCTACTAGTAGTCTCCCACCTTTTCAAGTCCCAGTTTCAGTTTTATGGATGAGGTTGGAAAAAAGTAAATAACTAATCTTGGAAGAGAGAAATCTTGTTGCAGGGCCACATACTGAGCATGGGTGGAGCTGCTCTCAGTATAACATATCATACAAGAGCTAATGGTAGCAGAGCTATGGTGAGTAACTTTCATCAACGGTCTGCCTTCAGATGCTAGTTTATGATGAGAAGTACAGTAATTTAAAGGAAAAATGGACTGGCACTCCTCAGTCCATAGAGAAATATTCAAACTCACTTGAAATCATCTGCAGCCCCCTTCCCGTAGCAGCAGCGTAAGATTTTACTAGGTATCCACTCAAACTCGTCATTGACAGCCTTGAAACCTTTGAAGGATTTTGTGCAGTAGTTCCGATAAACACTTGCCAACTTAAGTAGAGTTTCTTTTCCTATTGAAGCCTGCATGGCCAGATTCATCACCCAATACCAGATGTAAGAGGCACCTTGTAAGAGAAAGACAAAAACACAATTGTCCTATGCACTCATCCTTTTGTTGAGGCTCCTCAAAAACAGCAACATCACTCAATTGCATCATCCTTGCATTCATCCTTCGCTTGAGGCTTCACATATATCAGAACAGCAGAGCAGATGACGAGCAATTCACATCTATCAGAACAGCAGAGCAGATGACGAGCAATTCATGAGTGATTGATACAAAACAGCTGCTGTAAGAATCTGGTTAGGTGGGATATTGGGCCAACCTTGGTATCCTGAAGACAGTCACCAACTTTCTGTAGGATACCAGGGGGATTAAAGTCCAGATTAGTTCTTGCAAAATCACATATGATATTCATCACTGATATGCGCACTCCGTCATCAAAGTGAAGAAGCTGATCACCCAGTGCAACTGCACATTCCAATGCCATAACCACACTTCAGTATTAGGCCCTAAAAGCTAAGGATGGAGTTCTATCATAGGCACAAATCACAACAAGACACATAAAACTCTAATTCTCTCCTGGAACTGGAAAAGGTGCTTGTATATAATACAGCCACTGCACTTCGAGCCAAAGTCTCTACTGACTTACTGACAGAAAGAATCCTATTGAGACATATCTATGAGACCGCAAAGAAACTCCACAATAATACTTTGTGTGTAGCTGTTGTAACAGTTCCAGCAAAACCAAAACTAACACAACAAGAAATAAGTCAAGTCATAACCTTCTGAGTGTCACTTGCAAACTATCTACCAGAAACATCACTGTCAACACAAAAGTATGTGTCCCAAGGTTCTGTCACCTTTCTGGAAGCACTGGGACGACTCAGTCATGACGTTACCTAGCAGTAAAGAGAGATAGCTAATCAAAGCAGTCACTAGTCCATCCTCATTCAAGCTGCAATGAGCTATTTGACAACCTACCTAGAATTTCAGTTGTCTCCACACCAGATGAATTCATTGTCTCCAGACATGCTTTCGCACAGTTGACAGCAGCAATTTGAACATCCGCATCTTCATCATTCAGCCTCTTCAGAAACTCTGAGAAAAGTTGCTGATATCCGTTGGCCACTTGCCGATCTGGCAAAGCGAACATCCGCCCCAGGAGCACTGTTGCCTTCAAGCGTACAGTAACCTGATTTGACTGAAGCACCCCATCCAGAGTCCCAAAAACACAATCCACTATGCTATAATCTCTGTAACATTTGCAGGCTAGCAAAGCCTTCACAGTGCATCCCACCACTTCATGAAGGCAAATCACAAAATTGTCTGAACCAAATCCCCTGATGCCTAGTACTGGACAAAAATGATGCACACATACCCATGCAACCCTTTTCCTGAATAAAGGACAAAACCCTAAAGCCTAGGAGACAAAAGATTGAAGAGAACTAAAGCACCAAACTTTCTTGCCTTTCAATAACACACAGTCTGGATATAGTGCATACCACAAGTTCCTCTTTGAGATAGGGTAGGACATGCAGTAGCATCTGGGGAGCACAACTGTAAATCTCATAGATGATCTCATGATAGTCCTTTTTGAGCCCAGTTTGTAAGCCTCTACCCTCCAATATCACAAGAGTCAAAAAGCTCCGCACATATGGCTCCAGGTTGTCTGCACAATTCTCCACAACTGCCACTGCCAGCTTGTGTCCAGCTTCTGATACACCCTGCTCAAAACAGGGTTGATAACAGATATATAGAATGAGTAGTAATAGTATATGCAGATTACAACTCTTTCAGATGTCAGCTAAGCGAAATCTGCTGCACCCACAAGAACAGAGTTTGTTCCGGTCACTCTCCGAGACTAGTTCTGTGCTGCAAACTGATGGAACCCAGCAGAATATAACAGACTTGGGTCATTCATAATACCTCTTTTTGCCTCAGAAGATTGTTGAGGATAATCTCCAAGATCTGTGATGAAACCTCCTCACCCTCCTCAATGACCAATGATAAGACATTTCGCATTGCAAGAAACACGTGTTCTGGATGCTTGTCACTGCATTTGCAGAAAGATGTTATTGCCACAGGTGACATGTACCTTCTTGTCCTTGATATGAGCAGTGAACCTAGATCTAACATAAGAACTACAGAAAAAGAAAGAAAAAGAAAACCTATCCCACTGACCATCTAATCAAGGGCAGCACAAGCTACAAACACATTCATGAAATATTTGTATTCCAGAAGGTAGTTGTAAGACTTTCTTCTGAGATGCCCCTACTTCTTAAATTTCTGATGATACTTCTGATGAGGTCAAGGGTGAGAAGTTAACCTGGCAGTGGTAAAGAAGATCCGAAACATTTCTGTGATGAGGTCGTCACATTCAAGATCCAGCATGACAACACATGACCGGACCTTTGCAACCGTCTCCAGAATATTCACCCTGCTGGAGAAGAAAGGGCTGTCCACATCATCCAGTGCTCGGAAGATGTCCACAATCAACTGGAAAATTTCCTGTAGAGAATATTTTACCATCGGTGAGAGAACAAACTGACTGCAGGAGTGTTGTCCCACATAACTGAAACCTAATGAAGAAACCCAACACCGAACATGCATATGAAAAAGAATTCAGAGTCGGTTGTTGAAGCTTGTGCACAGAAGAAACAAACATAACAAAGCACAAACATACCTTCAAGCAATCATCACTGTAAGGGGCATCTGGTGCAACAATTCTCATGATTTCACTAATGCAGAGGGCCACAAGCAGCCCAACATCCTTGTCTTTATGTCGCAGTAAAGCTGGGTCTACAAGTGCATCTGAACATGCCTTCATTGCAAAGATTGTGCTTGATGGTGGTGACTGCTCCACCTCTTCTAGCATGGTTGCAGCTTTCTGGGAAAAACATAAGTGCATTCATGTCAGAAAGGACAAAGATTCCACTAGCAGAAACAGACCGCTTCACACACCAGCCAAGGACCTTGAATAGGCTGTGAGTGCACATCAATAGATCTTATGATTGTTAAATGTGATATATGTTAGTCAACCCACAAAACAACTCACAGCATCTGTGAGAAGGAAGGTCCCTAATTTTTTTTCCCCGATTTCTTCAAGACTTAAGTACCACCCTAACTGACTACTCCAACAGAGCTACTAGTCCCTGAGACCCAAGGGACTAAGGCGTGCAGACACCAGTGAAAGGACAAAAGGAACAACAAAGGCAAACCAACAAATCCATGATAGATTGATATTCTGGCAATCCAAATTCTTGCATCAACAATGACTTCAAGTTTATGCTAATCCCACAACAGGTTGCCAAAACCCTAGAACCCCCCCTTTTTTTAAAGGAGACAGAGTTGAGCAATCAAAGAACATGAAGGGTCTGTGGTGGCAGACTATTATCATCATGTTCTTGATCACATTATATGATATAATCTTCCAGTGGGTGGCTGACAATTGTACACTCGTCATAATAGTGACCGAAATCTCTGCTGAACATGAATTCTATTTTTTTTGTCAAATCATTGAGTCTGCTACCCTGGCCCTTAATGTCATGGAATAGTCTCACCCATATCCATTCCATGGAGTGACCCATCATTCCATTCTCGCCCTACTGGCATCACCTGGCACCTTACCCAACATAATGGGCAGGGGCTTGGACATATGGAAGAAGTAAATACAGGTCCCTTGTCTGTGCAAAAACAGCTGCTTTGAAACTGGGCTAAAAACCATGTGTGCATGCACCTATCTATGTATGCAATTGGTAAGGAGGAATTGCACATTTGCAAACATGCAGATTTTGAGCATTACCGGCAAGAGTGTCAAGAGAGCCTCTTTGGCTTTTGCCTTGGCCAGCTTCTGGCCAATAGATGCCAACTCCGAGTCCCTTTCCTCCGACATAATGCTGGAGCTTGAATTAGGTCACTACCCAATGTGAAGCTCAAAACAGCTCCTTCCCTCCTCGTCCTCGTCCTCCTCCAACTACTGGATCAAACCTAGCTAGGGTTTTCCAGCAACCCAAGAGCAGAAAAAACCCAACCCACCCAACCAAAAAAAAAAAAACCCAACAAACCACACACAGAGCTAACGCAGCCTACAGTTCAAAAATGCCATCTTCTTCTTCTGCTTCTGCCTCTTCAATAGCAGAAAAAGGAAACTAGGGTTTGGAAGCTGCTCCTACACCTCCTCCTCCTGCTCCTGCTCCTCCTCATGTTGGCAAGCGCAAACAATTCACGCAAACTCTCTCCATGGTCACCCAAAAAAAAAAAAAAAAAAAAAAAAAAAAAAAAAATTTCTACCAACAAAACCCACACACCCACCTACCAATACCACCCAACAAAACAAACAAACAACCC
>Ga0116227_10007234_pt1:0-7500 | contig 21814 bp, 15 predicted proteins | sample S1TSphgellanicum_FD_89693 | JGI IMG/M metagenome (GOLD analysis project Ga0116227, IMG submission 89693) | Host-associated microbial communities from peat moss isolated from Minnesota, USA - S1T2_Fb - Sphagnum magellanicum MG | ecosystem: Host-associated > Plants > Peat moss >...
AAAAAACACCAAAAAAAAAAAAAAATATACACAAAAAAAAAAGGTAAATTTTTTTGTTTATAAAGGCCCCCCCCCCCCCCCCGCGTGTGTTTTCACCCTTTAAGGATATTTAAAGAAAAGATGGGTGTAAACACAATGTTCAACCATAATTAGTTATAATAATAACATATTTTCAAATGTGTGAAGTTCCTTTTAAATTTTTCTTTAACATCAACTCGAAGCTAGTACTTTCTACTTCACTAAATATGTGGAAAAATAATTGGGTGGTCATATGGTACATTTGTTATGGACATTAAACAAAAAAAATTATTTCAAAAAATATACGTAAAATTTTGGAAAAATAAATTGAAAAGTAATTTTAAAATCTAAAGAATGTGTTTAAATTTTTTTACAATGTAGTTGGTGAAGAATTAGAATTTTTTAAATACAAATAATTGATAGAAGTTTTAAAAAAATCTAGTTGGCAAAAGCTTTTAAAAGATTTAACTGGTAGAAACTTTTAAATTTAATAATGAAAGGAAAGTTAATAAAAACAAAGTTCATGAAAACTTTTTAAATATGTAATCGATAGATGTTTCTAGAAACTTATTTAATGAAAATTTATAGAAACTTTAAGCGGTGGAACTTCTTAGAAAGTTGATACATTTTTAAAAAGTTATATTGAATAGTATAAATAAATGGTTGAAAGGCACCACCTTTCAATTTTCTCAACATAAGTTGTCATTTTTGTAATTTAATTCTATTTCATGGTTAGCTTGCATCATGTTTTGTTCAATCAATAATTTTTTTAAATTTTGGTTTATTGTTAAGTTTATTGTTTATGAAGTCTAAACTTTTTTTTTCCAAGTTGTATTTTTGTGTTGATTTTTACAACATTACCCATATAACATCCATCAAACAACTCGTTAGGAATCAATATGTCAATCCTTTTGTTATAAAGTTTACAACTTTTGTAATACAACAACCGTGCAGATTTTATTATAAACCTTAAATTTTTGCATGATTGAAATGTAACAAGACACCCCCCAAAAAAAGAAATACAAGTTGGTGGAAATATTTTTACATGTTACCCACTTGTGCATGAGAGTTTGACATTTCAATAATGTTATTGAAAACATCACGAGCATGATTTTGTTAGGTTTCGAGTAAGAGCTTCAAGATGGGTGACAAAACTAATTTTCACCACTTGAAGACCAAAAATTCAACACACACATTGTTTAAATCTAACTCATATGTAATCCACCATAGATAAATAATATCATGTTTACATGATAACACATCCTTGAAATCTTTAAAGGTGTTAAACACAAAATAAATCATTACATCATATTTGTAGAGTCCATAAAATTGATGATCACACATTTTGATTGATGCAAAATATAATAAAAAAAAGATGTCCCTTTGCCAAGAGAATTTGATCAAAACATGGATAATTTGTAACAAGGGAAACAATCCCACAAGGCCAAGGAGGACAACAATATTAAACAATGGGTCAAAATTAGTTTGTAAATCTTGGAACTCAACATTGTCCTCTACCATTTCAGCCAACAAAGTTTTGTATTTATGTATGACCCTTTTGCATGGGGACAAGATGCTTATCCACCTTGTTTTTATATTCTTTAAAATTTATTTTTCTTCATTCACAACAACACAACCATCGTTGTAAAATATATGTGTTTTTTTGGACTCCATGAAAAAAATGCATATAAGAACTAAAATGAAGATTCAATTCTAAAAACCACAAGAAAATGGGATGAGATTTGAATGACAAGGTTACTATGGTGGTTTATGTAGTGGGTCCCTTCCATATGAGTGAGTAATCCTCCTTGATTCATTTCATTACGCCATTTTTCACTACTACCAACAATTACATAAATGGAAAACAACATTAGAAATAAAACTTTAAAAAACCTAATTTTTTTATAAATAAAATCAACAATAAAAACCAAAAAGCTCATGTCAAAGATGTTCATGCCATCTATTCCAAATGGTAATAACTTCAAACCAATGTTAGATTTTTAAAAACCATTGTCATTTTACAATACATGCATTATCATCTTGGATAAATTATTAGCATTCCCAATTTTAGTAATGTTTTTCAAAAGAGATTAAAATTGATATTAATAAATCTGATATGAATAAAAATGTATGTGTGAATTAATACCCAAGATTAAATATCAATTGTTGTCATTTCATTGCAAGTAAGTGCTAGGTATTAAAAAAATCAAAGACCTTTCTTATTTTAAATTACACTTGCTTGTACATAAAATCCACCATTACCCACCTAATAGTGTCAAACTAATGTTTATTAATTAACAAAATGACACCTAAGGGGAAAAAAATGCTAAAAATGACATACTCCAACATCAATTGTCCCTACTGTAGAAAACTAAAAATTGTGGCAATTTGTTGTGATTTTTTCACCCTTTTACCCTTGACCTTAACTTGCATCTACTCTTGAATAGTGTAATGATTGTTGTTCATGTACACAATTGTGTTCAAATGTTGATAATTGCTTGTTGACAAACTAGTTATGCTTATCAACCCCATAGGTGTGGAAAATCCTTTGTAGCCTTTCTTTTGCCTATGTGCTTTTGTGTTTGAATTGGGGCCCAAAATGAGGTATTTTCTTGTTATTGCAAAACACACACCATATTTGACATTGTGCAATGTGGACCTTCCCACCTTCCATGTAGCACTTTAGCCTATGGAAAAAAATAATGCCCAAGAATCTTAGCACTTCCTAGAAGGTTCATAATTCTTCTTACTAGTCTATTTAAAAGGTTTTTCCTTTCTCAAAAATTAATAATCTCAACCACATCAAGTGTAAAGGCTACATATGTTAGCAAACCACTAAAACAAACCAAAGTGATTACAACATTGTTGTGTTTACACATCAATAAATAGTAAATGTTTTAAGTGTTGGAAAAACTTGATAGTGATGGCTACATCAATTTAGTTTGAATCCAAAAGGTGATAAACAAAGGGTTCCGTTAATGGCATTTTGACTAGATTGAAAGTAATGCTCCGATGAAAAAAATAAAAAATTGCAAAAACTACCCACTATAGAAAACATCACAATTGGTTTCATGTATAACCATCCCACAAGCTCAAGCAAAACATAAATTATAAAAGCCAACCAACTTTTGTTGATTTATTCATTGCAAAAACCAATCTTGAAATCTCTACCACAAAAATCCATTTTGAATATGGTGATTAGAATACATCCATTGTGTTTGCATAACAAATGCCCTTAATTTCACTACAACAAAAGGTGTACGCCAAATGCTTTCATTGGATTTTGAGTGAATTCACTAGTCCAAGTAAATGAGACCTAGTGGGGATGAAGTGAATTCACTAGTCCATTCGACATGGACTAGTGAACTTCACCCACATTTTGTAGTAGTGTTTAGGAAATGCACTCACATTAATAGTTATAGTTAAAAGAAATAATGTCACCAAACTAATAAAAATTTGAGAAGTATTATTTTTTTAAAAATTCCATGAACTTACATAATGCTTAGTTATTATGTAACATAAGCCCAATCATGTTTAGAAAATTTCCAATAAATTTAATTCAAATTAAAGATGCAACTAAATGTTTACATCAATAGAAATGTTGTTTTTATTGCTTACATTTGAAACAAGAATTTTGTCACTCCATTGAATCAACTCACCATTATCAAAGGGTAATTATTTATGAGTCATGATCTATTGACCATATTCACATGATAAAAAGTTTGTTATGTCATTGAAGACCTATGGATTCATTTACATGTGCATTTATGTGAATCAATTGGACATTTATAACTATAGTTTTGATTCACCATATTTGTTTAATTTCTTAGAGGATTAAGAGACCATTGTGTAGTTATGAATCAAGTATTGTTTTGGGAGTGTTCATCTTGTCATAAAATTTCCAACACCACACAATGAACATGATTTCATCTCCATCTTAACTAGTTGAAAAAGGTAATCCCATATGCATATCTACATTTTGAAATAAATTCACAATAAATTTAGATTAGATATGATTATATAGAGCTACATTTAACACATTTAAGTAAAACTCCTTTGCAAAAAGATGATAGTAGTATTGCAATGGAACAAATTGGGCAATAAAAGGTTATCACTCACCTATTTGATGAACATTATGGAGATTTGGTTGTTCCTCCCCCAAACACAAATAATAATTATCAATTTGAAAACTTAAAATTTAGATTAAAATACAACCTTCAATATCAAACTACAAACATGGGTGTTTTAATCAAAGCTAAACAATAATAAGTTAACATTAAAATTACTTACACCTCGATACCCTTCCATATTAAACCACCATTGAGTATGCAAAATATGTTACTGGTACTAATCTTGCTACCTAGAAACAAATTGTAGTATGATCCAAAATATAAACAATATGCAAACAAACCTCAAAGTGTCGATGCAAGTGGTGGAAAAAGGCCATTTATTACACATTTTTGTTGCCACCTAGTTTCCTAGTACATAATGACTTGCAAACATCACCTTTGTAGATTGCTTCCTATATTTGACACCACACAAATTAAAGCCATTGCAATCAACTACCTTCTACAATTAAAAAAAATAGGGGCAAGGACATTGAACACATGCTTGAAACCATCAAAATACACATACTTGTTTGTGCATAAAGTAACCTACCCAATAGATGTACATAGTTACCAAGTTGTACCTTTTATATGCCCACAAGTTTAATGAAGTATGGGACACAAGGTTAGATGCAACCCATTGAAAGCTAAGTTGTCAATTGACATGTTGAAATTTTTAGTAGGTACACTTGTTGAATTTCTCCCATGAATTGGTTACTCTAATAAAACACTCAATATTATTTGCCCAAAAATCTTCTTCCTAAGTTCCACGGGCCAATTGTGGATTGATCCAATGTACTTTTAGTGACAAAATGTTGACACCAAACTTCTCCCATGAATTGGGTGCTTTAATAAAGTATTCAACAATATTTACCTACCCAAGCTTCTTCCTAAGTTCCATATACCATTTATGGATTGAATCGATGTATTTTTAAATGGCGACATCTGGTTAAAATTGTCCCATGAAAAAAATGTCTAACTACAATTACACTTCAAAAGATGCACAAACATTTATGTACAACCAATGCATCTTTAGACATATTTTGTGAACTTTGTGTTATTTATTTTCAAATTGTCAAAATTTGAGATATTCAAATTTGGGATGTTGGACCCCCGTTTTTTAAGTATTTAGTCATATTAAAACAAAAAGACCATCATTTGTCATGATATTGTGATTTTGCATTAGTTTTTTTAATAAGAATGCTACAAGCTTTACCTATACAAAAGATTGAAATCAATTACAGATATTATTTCACAGGTTTACAAATAGACAAAATGAAACCCATTTGATGAATGCATTTCGAACTCCTTTGGTTCACAAAATCTTACAAATCAAACTCACGCTTGCTTTATTAGGAAAAAAATGTTTTGGAAGAAATTGACGTGAAAAAACCTTATAGAATATACACAACTTGGAAAAACAAAACATTCATCAAAATTCTTAGGAATTTTTTGCAAATGATATGATTCAAGTATCATGATTGATATCACAAGCTATATTTTCTAGGGGGAAATACCTTGTTGTTGGGTAGTTATAGCAAAAACATACCCCAATGCTTCAAATAAATAAAAGTTTAGATGTTTTATTACAAAATGACCTACAGGAAAAGAACTTTATTCAACCTACAACAACCATTTTAAAAAAAAAAGTACAACAAATTAGAAAACCCAAAATTGCAAACATTTGACAATCCAAGTGCATGCATTTGCACTATTCACATTAAGGTGCTAGTAAAAATGGTTATGCTTATATCAAAGACAATGTTATTTTTATATCTTAAGGCAAAACAATATTACATTAGAATCCACATTGGACGTTGAAAAGGAAATGGATGTTACCACAAAAACACTTGAAATGATATAAGATTTCAACCACTTGATCTACTAGGTCATGCATAGTTAACAAAAACATATTTCTTGGGATTTCAACAACACCAGCTTGCAAACAAGTCACAAATCAATACATTTCAAGGGCAACATGTGTAATCATCCCTAGAATTTAAAAATGGTTATGCAAGTTTGGACACTTGAATATGATGGGAAACCTACTTTGCTTGCACATATCAATCTATCTTAATTTGAGATTCATAGTGCCTTTCATTTTGTGACATGATGCATTCAAACTAAAGGACATTTGTGACATTAAGGGACATTGTTACGCATTGTAGAAATAGGGTAGTAGTTGCAAGGATTATATAATAAACAAGGTGTTGTCTTCATGGCCTATTGCATTGATGTGATAAATGCACAAAATGTAGTATAACATTGATGATACTTCAAAACATGAAAAAAACCCTCAAAAACATGATGCAATTGCATGCAAAACAAACACTAAAACAAGGTATATGTGTGTTTTTTTGGTCCACACCTCTCACACTTTGATGTATCAAAAACACAATACTTGCAAAAAACCCAAGATCTTCAAAACAATGTGGACAAAGAACCCTACAAGGAAAGAGATAGGAACAAAATAATGAACTTTAAGAATATATTCATATGAGGACAAATACAAAAACCATAGGGAGCTCACAAAAAAATTTAGGATATATTTTGCACCAATAAAATTTTAATATAAATACATGAAGTCAAAAAATTAGGGATAAAAGGAACTAAAAGATAATTTACAAACCTTCTTACATAGGATTTTTACAAAACAACATATTATGAGACTTCTATTTTTCCCAAACTCCTTTGGGTTTTTTTTTTTTTCAAAATCATATGCTAACCTTGCATCAAACTTTGACATTTCAAAAAAATGATTCTTCGAATCAAAATAATATTGAAAGCTCCACCAATTCTTCTCATTCTCAATAAATAAAAAATCTATTCCTTATTTACAATTATTGTTACAATTGAATCATTCAAGATTTTAAAATACAAACCCAAGGCCTTTTCTAGCTCAAGCAACAAATATTTGCATGAAATTCATAATGTTGAAAACTTTTCAAAATAGTTAGGAAACATGATTAATCTTTTGAATCATTTAATAAAAATGGAACCAAAAATTCATAATTTGAAATTGATAAATGTTGGATGATTCAAGTGTTATGTTGTCTCTCAATGGGGTATTTCCATTTTTATGGAGGTAGGGGAGGTTTTGTCATGAGTTACAAATGAGTTTAAGGAAGCATACGATAGAAAACATCTCAAGAAAAATGAATAAAATATGTAGTTTACTTTAATATTTTATAACATATTATAATTTTGACATGTACTGTTCATCTTGGCATTTGCAAAGGTAACATCAATTCTAATAATGGGCATTTTAAATGCAACTTGTCCACCTTCAAATGTTTTATAACATTTAATGGATTTTTTTTCATAATTTAAAATGGGTGTTGAAAATGTTGGTATGTGTGTGTGTGTAGGAGTGTGT
>Ga0116227_10007234_pt1:12500-21814 | contig 21814 bp, 15 predicted proteins | sample S1TSphgellanicum_FD_89693 | JGI IMG/M metagenome (GOLD analysis project Ga0116227, IMG submission 89693) | Host-associated microbial communities from peat moss isolated from Minnesota, USA - S1T2_Fb - Sphagnum magellanicum MG | ecosystem: Host-associated > Plants > Peat moss >...
CAGTGGTTAGACAGAAGAACTATTTGTGATATTACAGAATTTGCAGTATTTCACCAGTGTCTAGTTTACTGATGCAATGAACCCATGATACTTTAAAAGCCTCATCAACCATTTGTTTTTCCAATCCAAATAAAAAACTTGGACCAATATTTGGCAACTTTGTACAAAGTTTTGGCCTGTAACTGCACAACTATTTTACAGTCAACCATCTGCAAAATTTTGATTGTCGTGTTTGTTATTTTAATGTCAAATTCTGCAAAATTTTGGTCCCAGGATTTTTGTTTCACTAGTTTTTTCCTGTACAAATTAAAGGCAAGAATCAAACCTAAAATAAATGTGACAGATTGTAACATCTCCAAGTATCTCTTAAACAAGGATCTAGCTTCTTCCGAATGCAAGGCCACAAGACACAGGTTTTGACTACTGTGTCTGAGGGGGATTGTTTGCAATTAGCAACATTAGCAAGAGCTGCAAAAGCTGTGCATGACAAATTGAACTTGCTGATCCTCCATGCTCTAGTTTCCTGATACTGTGTCTGCCTCTTCCGCTTTCCAGACTATATCTTTCAGGCCCTTTGACAGGTTCTTGCAAAACTGCAACCATTATAAAATCCAACCAATACACAGATCAGCAATGTTTACATCACAGCACCCATTGACAATGCAGAAGAATCTATTTGGCTTAATTCTGAAGGGTCTAGTTTGTCCCTTCTGGCACCAACTGCAGTGTTTTTGTAGAAAACAATGGACATAAAATCGGATGCTTACATGGTTGTACTCAATAGTGTCACCATTGTTTTTTGACAACTCAACCATGAATAGAGATGGAGCCACCTCAAATACCTGGAGAGTCACAACAAAGAACAGGTATTAGATACTTGCCAGGAACAACAGAACTCAAAGCAAAAATAAACAATCAGCCACTTTTCAAACAAGATGTTATGCACAAGACTGGTGTTTGCTGGTGGGTCAGAGTTATGAGTTGTGTACAGTGGAGCAGACATTAACCCTAGCATTAACACATACCATGTCATCTTTGGTATCTCCAAGATGACCCAAGTCACCACAAGAACAGAATTTTATTTTGTGGTAGGTAAATCTTGCTCAGTACTGGAGGTCAGATTATATAGCTGACAGATAGAAGTACAGAAGCTCTGTGTCATAACTCCAGGACCACTGTGTAGCTTGCAACCATTCCAACTCATCAACAAACAGAACACACCTGTGTGGAGACTGACAGTTGTCCCTTTCGACCTTGCTTGTCTCCTTGAAGTTTGAGCTTGTGATTTTGTATCTGTACATTGAAGCCTAGGGGTTTTGCAGCTTCCTCAATGGTATTTACTATCTCCTTAGCAGACTTTTTGCTTGTGAAGCGTGTCTCCCCCTTCTCTACATCCTGTAGGGCACACACAGTCATCATAACAGATCTAGAACTGCTCCATTAACCCTAAACTTCTGGTTGCTGAAATTTGAAAGTAGTAAAAGTGACAACATATGGTCTACAAAACTTTGGTTGATTACAGGAGCAAAAGAAAAAATAAGCATGAACTGATCTGATCAACATGTGAACTTGAACTGTACAAAAATTTAATATTGGAGGCATGTTCTGCCATACCTGTGGTTGTTCAAACAGGCCAGAGAGGTCAAGTCCAGATGACAGGGAGATTAGGTCAAATGCATTCATTGATGCAGGCTTCATCTCTTTCTTCTCCATCACCAAAAATTCCTGGAATGTTTTACAAGGAAATGTGATAAGGAAACAATTTCTGGAGATTATTTGTACATTCAGTTTAGGGTTGACATTCTTTTAGAGCAACAAGACAGCAATTGTGATAACCACCTTCCCTTCCGGAAATCAGAGCCACACACACACACACGTGCAATTTGAAGATCTGCATCAAGAGAAGTGGGAGGTTAAGAAGTCTTACTGATGAGTCATTAAATACTGCATTGATATCCTCAAGAGTGACATTCAACTTCTCTGTGTGTTGAGCTGGTTTGTAGCCTTTCCTGAACCAATCATTCTTGTAAATTTGTGCTGCAGTGTAACGCTGTTACACCCACCATCATGTCATAACTTAGTTATAGCAGAGTCAGTAATCTCTATGCCACTGGATTCCACACCCACTAGAAAGACCCAACATCAAATACATATTGAGATGCAAGCTGGATTTTCTTTTCTCAAAACCATAAGTATCATCCATCGCTGTAAGTCATAACGCTTTTTTATTATCGAGGACATGCTATGCAACTCCATTTTCTACTCTCTCCATTCTAAACTACATTTCCAACTTTGAAAACACATCAGGGAGTGCTGGAAAAACTTACAGTTTTAGCATTTGGGTCCAAGAGCTTGGAAAGCAGTTTCCTAGCACCTGATGAGAACCAGGATGGACAAGAAAACTCTGCCCTGTATATCTGCAGTTATCACAGGCAGATGATCAAGAAGCTAATCTCCAGATCATAATGTCAATTTTCACTAACAGATGCCTGCCCCTGTTCTCCTAGCATAGGTTTGCACAGGTCTATGACCATGGTAAAATCAAAAAGGAAAATTTAGGGCACAAAATTCATGTACCTTTCTGTACAAGTTCATGAGGTTTGGGTCATCAAAAGGTAAGTAGCCAGCCATGAGAACAAAGAGAATGACACCACATGACCATAAATCCACAGTTGCCCCATGATAGCCTTTGTCGACAATCACCTGCAAACAACAAGATAAAATAGTACAATTAGCACACAGACTAGTGCCAACCATGCGTTTGTTTCATTATGTGGTGGGACTCTACTTTGAATTTCTCCCTTGATGGACTTAAACTAATAGTAGCTTGGAGTTTTACCTCTGGTGCAACATAATTTGGAGTTCCACAAGTTGTATGTAACAGGCCATCCTCCTGCAAGCAAACCCCACCTCATAAACATTAAAGAAAAGCATCACACCATCCAAGTACTGAGATCCTCAAACATGGATCTTACACATGTGCAATATCCTTGAACGATCAGCATCTGACATAACATATGAGATATTAAAAACCTCTAAAGTTGTTAGAATGCATGTAAGTCAGCATTGAACAGTTTTACATACCCTCAATTGCTGTGGTAAGGCACTCAGCCCAAAGTCAGAAATTTTCAGATTTCCAGCAGCATCTAGCAGCAGATTTTCCGGCTGTCAAAAAGCAGAGGATAACAACAATAAAATTTTAGTTATGGCATAGCATAAGAACAGGAACCACGTAAGAGGGCAAATCATGTTACAATGTTTGTTCTCTTATGTTAGAGAACTTGCCTAATGTTATGGCAAGAGACTGACCACATGCGCAACAAAAATAATGTGAGATTCACACTTTGTGACAACACACACCTTGAGATCTCTGTGGTACACACCCCGACTATGGCAATAGTCAACTGCATCTATAAGCTGTTGAAAGTATTTCCTTGATTGCTCCTCTTTGAGCCGTCCTTGGTGAACCTGGCCATGGCCAAACAAAAAGCAAACTACTTATGGTTTTGCTCTCTCTTTGTTCTGAACGAGTTGAATCTTTGCCAAAGATGAAATAAAATAAAATCTGACAAGTAATTCCATATGTGATTTAAAAAAGAAAGGCTCACAATTTTATCGAAGAGTTCGCCACCTGTGGCGTACTCCATGACGATGTAGATCTTTGTCTTGCTTGCCATCACCTGCCAGCAGATGCAAATGTCACACTGTCACCAAAGGTTCTTGAATCCAATTCCTTGTGAAATCAATCGTTCAACAGATCCAGTGATAGGTACACAAAACATTGAGAATGGGCTCCCCTCCCAGAGTTCCAGTGTGTACCAATGTAAGCTACCAAAGAACAAGAAACCCTAACTGTATGGGAAAGAAGAAGAGCTGACCTCTAGAAGCTGGACGATGTTCGGATGCTTGACCAGCTTCATTGTAGAAATCTCTCGCTTGATCTGTCCAAAACAGATAGCAACAAAGAGTACCCATAACGTAATTAGAAAAAGTTGCAAGCTGTTTCAGAGAAGCGAGAGAGAGAGAGAGAGAGAGAGAGAGGGGTTCCGAGTGATTTCTGTAGCTACCTGCTCTACCATTTTGTGCTTGAGAATCTTCTCCTTGTCGAGGACTTTGATGGCCACGCTTTCGCCGGTCTCCTTGTTCTTGGCAAGCTTAACCTTGGCAAAAGTGCCTTCTCCAAGGAGCTTACCTATCTCGTACTTCCCCACACGCGTGCGGGGGCTTGCTATTTCCATGTATGTTGTTATACAGCCTCTCTCTGTCTCTGTCTCTGTTTGTGTATGTCTCTATCCCTCTATTTCTCTCTCCTTTTTTAGCTCAGCTTCCTTTCGCTTGCTTTCTCTACCTCACTTTCACCTTTCTCAGGATTGCGCTCTCTTGGTGAGCTCTCTCTTTCTCACCGCTTCCATATGCCAGCCCTGCTGCAGTAGCATTATTTCGAAACACTTGTCAATAGAAATTCTACTGAAACACCACATCCTAGCAACCGACCAAACCGACCGCAAACAGGGAAACATGACGAGACGAGAGACATGAGGGAGGTGAAAGGGCCTTCGATCGAGGTTTTCTACGGCAAGCAGAAGCGGGATAAGACGAGGGAGCTGTGGAGACAAATTGATGATCAGAGTGCTCAAACCCACCTGCTGCTTCCACGATTCCACTCATACTGTTCAAAACAGGCAGCAGCATCGTCCAGAGCGCTCTCTTACGAGGCTCATTGCCACCACCCCCTCTCCTCTACACAGTCCTACCTTCCTAACTCCAAAGCTCAAGTCACCCTCTCCTCCTCGCTAGCCTACAAGCTGTGAGTCAAGCCTCTAAAATTACAACACTCACCGACATCAATCACAAGAAGAAGCAGAAGGACAGTCCTGATTAGACCCACAATCTTCTTCATTTTCTCATCAGTGTACACACTCTGCGACACACGATTAGCGAGAGAGAGAGAGCCTCGAAACCCAAGAATGCACAGATCCAAAAAACTTGCCTCTAAACAACACTAGAGAACACACTCCGTCACTAGTACTTGCGTCGTCAAATTAAAATCTTTCAAATATGAAGCAACTTCTTCACCAAATTCGCAAAGCGATTGAATCTCGCACCTACCAAGCCCTATTTGTGCAACAACAAAAATCTAATCTTTGGAAGTGAAGAGCGAAATCGAACCAGCTAAACGCAGATGTCGAAAGAAGAAGGAGTACATCAACCTACAATGCGAAGAAATGCGGCGAATACGACGGCACTCTCTCGTTGTTCCCTTTATAAGGCTGCCCAGTGCCTGCTGGTCAGACGCCGACCCGGCCTTGAACCCTCGGGCAAACCCCCGTTCCCCAACTGCGGATGCCTCCTACCGATAAATACGACAGGCTATACCGGGAACTCTTTGGAACCGCTGAAAACTGCCGGGCCGAAGTGAACCGGTAGCAACGAAGTTGAACCAGTGTTTTTCGTTTGTCAATTTTGTGATGTAGCTAAAGTGGCGATCATCCATAAAAAGATTTAACCAAATTTGGCTACGAGTTAAATATGAAAATCATTTCTGAAACTTCCCTCTATAAGTTTTTTGCTACCTACTTTTTAAACCAAGTGTAGAAATCTGGTGATTTTTCTTGAAATTTGGTCTAATTATGGCTATTGGAAATCTCAGAAACCACTTGATTATAGCATTTGGGCGATATATATATATATATATATATATATATAGAGCCAGCAAAAAAAAGGGCTGCTACAAATGTACCACCATGGATGGATGGATGGATGGTATGTGGACAAGACAATTGGAACCCTTGCATAACGTTATGGGAACACAGGAACGAGAAGGGATTGTTACACATTTGGAACTCTATTAGAACTTTTTGGGAACTTGGGAACTCGAAGGGGGGGGCCGGTGGAGGGGGGGTTATTGTAGGAGGTTTGTTTGGTACAAATCTTTGACCAATGATTATTCCACATGGCATCTCGAAAGTGGGACGCGTGTTAAGGGGGTAACTACTCCGGGAAGTTACCGAACGTTTACTTGTCAAGTTACGGTGTATCGAAAGGCAGGAATGGTAAATAGTAGATAGAGTCGAACAAACATTAGGGCTGCAGGAAAGTTTTTTTTTGAGCCTGCCCTGCACATGTAGTCATCATCAGTTTGGCTGGAAAATCGTTGGCAGTTTTCCCTGCCAGTTTTTGAGAGAGCAGACCCAAAGTCATCATCAGACTTTAGGCAAAAAGATGATTTTTCCTAAAGAAAAATGAAGGCCTAGGTATGTTGCCCATTATTGGGGGAAAGAAAATAATTAAGAGAAAAATCATCACAAATGAAGATTTAGGTATGTTGCTCATTAATGGGGGAGAAAATTAAAATTAAGAGAAATACTATTACAAATGAAAGACCTAGGTATGTTGCCCATTATGTGAAAAAAAAGAAAAAAAACCATCACAAATGAAGACATCTACCTATTATTTTTATGAGTGTTTACTCTAGTAGACTTGGCTGGTTAATTACTTTTTGAAAATTTTGAAAATTCTGAAAAATGCATGCTTGCCATCCAAAGAAACTGAATGAAGCTCTCAAGCATCATAGCTTCATTATTTAGTATAATGTCAAATTGTAAATTATTATTATTTTCACTGCTGGTCATGACTGATAAAATTTAATTAATTATTAGGCACCTTGCTGCTGAACCAGCTTAGGTACTAGGTGTATAAGCAAGTGTTGTTGTTGTTGGTTCTTTTTTCTTTTTTCTTTTTTTTTCCCAACAAAATTTCACACAAGGTGGGGGAAAAAAAAGAGAACGAGAAAGCAAATTGAGTGTGAAGGGTATAAAGGTTTTTTTTTAATAAAAAAATGGCAAAGTTGCCATATTTTGAGGAAAAAAAGTCTGAAGTCACCAAATTTTGAACAATATATTAAACTGGTCACAATATTTTGACAATCCATTCCTCTTGTGGATGATTGCCAGTCCACCTACCTCACACAATTGGAAGGAAAAAAAAAAAAAAAAACACCACCATGTTTATAAGAGTCAAACAATTGTATTCTTCAACTAGGAGGGCAATAGTGTTTTATCATTGGTAACACTAAGTCCCACCCCTCCCCACCCCCCGCCTTCATAGTAGGCTAGTCCTTAGATAATCCAAATACGAGGAACTCTGGAGCTTGTGGGTCACAAGGTGATGCTCTGGTGTGGTTGCTTATCACACTTGATGTCTCGGCCTCTCCAGGACAAAATATACTTGGAAACAGTAGAAGCAAGAATAGTGAAAACCGACATATAGCATACAAAATGACATGCAGGATGCAGAGTTGCTATTATTTTTCTCACTTATTTCTTCAATATTCCCCCAATGAGTGAACTGCAATATAAGCGACCGTACTACCAACCCCACCGCCCCCACCCCTCCCCCAGGAGCCCAGTGCAAAGCCCCTACTACATATCATAGTCAGCACAGCTCAGAACCAAATTTCCAATTTCCGAAATAGGGACCTCCAAAAAAATTATTTTTTATTTTTGCTGAAACCATCCCTACCCACCAGGGGGTTTTCTTTTTTAATCAAAATTGTGATAAAAAATTGGAGAATTTTCCTAAATAATTAGCAAAACTAGTGGAATTTAAACTTTAAAAATTAAAAAAATTGGTCATAAATAATGACACAAATTGTTGCCTAAGACACTATTCCCTACTCTCCCCCTTCCACACCCACTACCTAAAATCCACAACTCTTCATGTTTTAAACTAGTATCCCAGCAGAAAACTAAAACCTCCTTATTTCCACACACAAAAATCTGGCTTCCAAGCTGAGTCCTCAAGTACAAAAATTTACCCAAAAAAAAGCTCTCAAGCTAGCAAAGGTGGGGGCACCTTTGATGCTTGGTGTACTTAATAATACTACAATCGTACCTATGACCACCTATTGTAAGCTGTGCTTTTTGTGTTGGGTTAGGTAACACCACGGGTACCCCCAACCCCATTTTCAGAGGCAGAGGGGTGGCCATGGCCCCACCCTCTAAGAGTGTGGTCTTCACAAGCCTTGCTTCCATTACAAAGGAAATTGGCCAAGTTAATATGTTCGGTCGGGCATCACAAAAAATGCCATCATATCAGATGGGTTTGTCATATACTATTGGCTGCCAGCTTACAAACACAGGCCATGTCGAAAGGATCGAGGAAGTAAGGGAGCAAGGAAGGTTCTGAATGGTTACCATATGGACTATGGAGCCCATGGGTCGGTGGCCCTGGTGGGAAGTTGTTCTTTTGCTCATTATTCAGAGAACTTTCGTGCACTCTCTTTGATGGAGGAAAAGTGGTATTGTGTTTGCTTAGCCGAGTAGGGAAGGAGAGAGAGAGAGAGAGAGAATGAGAGAGGGAGCCTTGCAGTCTTATCAGCTCCAGCTACTAGCATTAAGAGTTTAGAATATACTAAGCTCAAACTGGAAAACACCGTTGAGCTTAAGGGAGGGTGAGATGCTGTTCCATCCGCGTGATAATGGCTTCTACCAGGGCATATTTCAGCCTTCCCCTGGCCCCTGTTGATTGACGACATCACAATGGAACTAAAGTGGAACCAGCATATGATCTTTATGCCTACAATCAATAAGTACCCCCAGTTTATAATGGGGCTATTAGTCCAGGCCAAAAATGGCGACGAACAGTTTTTTTTGAAAATAGAAATTTCATGCATCCAATGGGAAGGCTTAGCATGCACTCAAAGTGCCTTGATTTTTTTTCCATTTTTCCTTTGTTCCCAACATGTTCCCTTCAAGTTCGCAACAGATTTTCCACTTGTTCCCTAAGTTCCCAATGTGTTCTCCAAGGGCCTTCCCAATATTACCTCGCTTTGATCCCATATGTTTTGCCCAAGTCCTCCCCTTCTCACCTATATAGGTGGGCGAAAGGGGGAGGAACTCCATCTTTCCATAGAATATTTCTATTTTGGGGAGCCTCCGTAGTTTCAATTTCTTTTTTTGTGATGGGCCAATCAAATTGGTTCATTGCACCCCAAAAAAAAAAAGTTGGACTTGTGAGTGGTTAAGAAGAAGGAAAATATTTGAGTGCGATGTTTCTAAATTTAATTTTTTGAAATGGCATGGTGAAGATTATGATGGGGGAGGAACATTTTTCCGCTGTGAACTGTAGTCATAAGTAGGTGGGGTTTGCAAATAGCTACCCTACCTAGTTAGTTATTGTTGCAATGTTTGCTTGTAGACCAAAAAAAAAAAAAAAAAAAAAAAAAAATTCCATTATTTTTTTTTCCTTTTAAGTTTGTAATTTTTATTTTTTTTTAAATTTTAAAATAAAATAATTATATTGAAATTTTATAT
>Ga0116227_10007235_pt1 | contig 21814 bp, 22 predicted proteins | sample S1TSphgellanicum_FD_89693 | JGI IMG/M metagenome (GOLD analysis project Ga0116227, IMG submission 89693) | Host-associated microbial communities from peat moss isolated from Minnesota, USA - S1T2_Fb - Sphagnum magellanicum MG | ecosystem: Host-associated > Plants > Peat moss > Unclassified...
AAAACTTTACGCAAACGCTGCTTACCATGTTAGGAAGCGCTTGGCTGCGACTTTTGTGCGCCAAGCCGCTCTATTATCGACCTGACACGTTTGTCTGTTCCGGCCGGCGAATCAAAAGCGATGCCCGGCGACGCCGGACATCGCTATTTACAGCCGCGCGGCCATGCGAGCGCTATTGGAAGATGATCGGCGCCTTCGATGGGCTCGACGTTTTGCCGCAGGTCACTTTGGCGGCCACGATCGCCGCTCCGGAAAAGCTCGTCGAGCCGGCGTTGTAAAACGCGTCGTACGCTCCGTCGCCGATGCCGGTGAATACGTGCGAGAACGCATAGACGACCGTCTTCCCCGCCGCAACCGAAACCGCGACCTTACACGAGCCCTTGTAGTTCAGCGACGTCCAGGAGACGATGTACGTGTGTTCCGACCCGGTCGCGACGTAATTGTAAGGAACCGCCATTCCGAGCGTATCTTGCTCGGTGCCGTTCACGCACGAAAAGCAAGGGAGATTGCTCGCAAAGTACGGCGTCGTCGCGACGAAGTTCGTGTAAAACGGGCTCGACGGCGTGATGTCCGGACCGAACCGGGTCGGAAACGAACGGCCGACCAACACCGCGGGGACTTCCGGCGCGCTATCGAGCGCGGCGAACGCGGTCTGCGTCGAGAGATCCGACCACGAGAGACTCGCCGCACTCGAGGGTGCGGGCAATAAGAGAACAGTGGCCGCAACGGCAGCCAAGAACAACTTCATCAAAGATCCTTCCGGGCCAGACTCAGAGACCGAGCGGCCAGTACGCTAGCGAAAGGGGGGTAGGGCCTTCTTTTGCCCAGCTTTTGAAGGAACCCTTGCCTGTCAGCAGCGGAAACGAGAATGCTCGTCTCGACGAGGACCTGCCGGACGCTGACGGGGAACGGCGCGCACGTGACTCGCACGATCGAAACCCGCCCCATCACCGCCGCCGTCGTTCGCAATCCCGGCGGCCCCTTCCGCCTGGAATCCGCGCAAATCGAGGAACCGGGTCCCGACGAGGTCTTGGTGCGCATCGTTGCCGCCGGAATGTGCCATACCGACATGGTGATCCGGGACCAAATCTATCCGGTGCCGCTCCCGATCGTGCTCGGCCACGAAGGCTCGGGCGTCGTAGAAGCCGTCGGCGAACGCGTGAGCAGCCCGGCCGTGGGCGATCACGTGGTGCTTACGTTTCTCTCGTGCAACGCGTGCCGTTCGTGCCGAACCGGCGCTCCCGCGGCCTGTGAGAACTTCAACGTCTGGAACTTTGGCGGCGCGCGTCTCGATGGCTCGCACGCGATCCACGCCGCGGACGGCGCGCACCTCAACGACCGGTTCTTCGGTCAGTCGTCGTTTGCCACGTACGCCATCGCGCATCACCGAAACGCGATCGTGGTGCGCGCCGATGCGCCGCTCGAACTGCTCGGGCCGCTCGGCTGCGGCGTGCAAACCGGCGCGGGCACGGTGCTCAACGCGCTCGGCGTGCGAGCCGGGTCGAGTTTCGCCGCATTCGGGGCCGGCGCCGTCGGGTTGAGCGCCGTCATGGCCGCACGGGTGGCGGGCGCGACGACGATCGTGGCCGTCGACGTCATCGCCTCGCGGCTCGCGCTCGCGCTCGAACTCGGCGCGACGCATGCGATCGACGCGCGGGCCGGCGACCCGGTCGAGGCGCTCCGCGCGCAGACCGGCGGCGGCGTCGATTTCTCTCTCGATTCGACCGCACGGCCGGACGTGGTCCGCCAAGCGATTGCGGCGCTACGACCGCGCGGCGTTTGTGCCGTCGTCGGCGCGTCGGCGCCCGGCACGGAGCTGCGCGCCGACATCAACGACGTCATGCAAAACGGAAAGACGATCCGCGGCGTCGTCGAGGGCGACAGCGTTCCGCAAATCTTCATCCCGCAGTTGGTCGACCTCTACATGCAGGGCCGCTTTCCGTTCGATAAACTCGTGCGCTATTATGCCTTCGATGCGATCGATCGAGCAGCGCACGACAGCGAACGCGGGGACGCAATCAAACCGATCGTTCGGATGGGCGATCCCGCTTAGGCGCGCAGGACGGGTCGTCCGCGATACATGCGTAACCGCCGCGCTGCTCGCGCTCCTCACCGCGGGGGCGGCGAGCGATACGCCGCCGACGGTCGCCGTCCTCGACTTCGACACGTCCGCGCTGACGACCAACTCGTATGGGACCTTCGAGCCCGGTATCGCCGTGCCCGACCTCCTCGCGGAGTGCCTGGTCAACGGCGGCCGGTTCGACGTCCTGGACCGTGCGTACCTCGACGAGGCGCTCGAACGGGCCCACGCGCGCGCACGCGGTATCGGCGACCCGGACGCGGCGATGGCGACGGGCCGGCTGCTCGACGCGCGCTATCTCGTATCGGGAACGATCGCGGAACTCGATCGCGACGGAGGGGACGCCGCATCGAACGAGCGCCTGACCCTCGCCGTAACGATTCGCGTCGTCGACGCGACGACCGGCCGGGTCGTGCAATCGTTCTCGGACGAGAAGACGGCGAAAGCCGCGCCCATCGCGGACGCCGCGTTCGCCGGCTACACTGCGGGGGATTACGGATCGGCCCGTTTCGCGGACTCGCCGGTTGGGCGCTTGGTCGATGCCGAAGCCCAGGCGATTGCAGCGCACCTCGACCCGGCGAAACTGACGGCGGCCACGGCGGGGCGCCCGGCCGTCGACGGCCATGCGATCGAAGTCGATGGACAGAACGTGATCGTCGACGTCGGTGCCGCGCGCGGCGCGATTGTCGGAGCCGTCTTCGATGTCGTCAAGACGGGCTCGGGGGAGACGCTCGGGAAGCTCGAACTTCTATCGGTCGGCGCGAACACGTCCGTCGGCCGGCTGATCTCGGGAGCGGCCGCCCCGGGAGATGCGGTCCGGTCCGAATAGCGGGTTTGCGGACGGTCGAACGCGAACGCTGGGCGCTCCGATGCAGGCCGAGTCGATCATCATCATCGTCATCGTCGCAATCGCGACCGCCGGACGCATCTGGCAGATCGTCTTCGCGTATCGCCTGGCCGCGGCACGTGCGCGCGAGCGGCAACGGCAACGCGCCGAGCGCGAACTCTTCGACCGCCTCGAACGGTGTATGCAATCGGATCGGGTGGAATGATGGCCCTTCGCCCTTCGCCCTTCGACAGGCTCAGGGTGACATCGAGGCGCTAGGTTGCGATTAGGGTGAAGGGGGCTACGTAGATGCGGTTGCCGCCTTGGAATTGGAGCCAGAGTTTGTACGGGCCGGGGCGGCCGACGCCGACGTTCAAGAGCATATCGGGATCCACGTGCGTTCCGGTTGCGAGCGCGGGCATGTCCATTCCGGGCATGTCCATGCCGGGCATGGCTGCGCGAGGCGTCGGCGATGCGCCGGCTCGGAGCGCGACTGGGTGGACGTGTGCGTACGAAAGCGTCGCTCCGCTCAGAAGCACGGCGTGAGCGAGCGCGCCGAGATACGGATGCAGATCGGGCGCGGGCGTGGCGCCTGCGAGGACGCGCACGATGACGTGGTTGTCCGCGCCTGCGCGCAAGCGCACGCGGTCGAGCACGACCGTGTACGGACCGGCCCGAACGCGCGGACCCGTCGGCGCCAGCGCTCGAGCGTGCGCGAGCCGGCCGCCGCTCACCGAGAGATCGAAGCGAAAGACCTGATGGCCGAGGCCGTGCGGAGTCGTGTCGGCATAGGCGTGGTAGAGTGCCGGGCGCGGAAAGCGTTGCAAGAGCGTGAAGCGGCCGTCGTTCCCCAAACGGGGATGCACGTGCAGGAACGTCTTGAAATCGTCGCTGACGATCACGAGATGTAGGAGCTTCGTCATATCGACATCGTAGCGACGGACGACGGAGCCGCCGGCGGCGCGCCTGAGCACGATGTCCAACCGTACGTCCAGCGGATCGCGCGGGAGCGGCTGCGCGACGAGCGTGGCGGAGGTCGTTGCGACGGCGCCGGAAAGCGCGAACGTGCCGGCGAGCGGAGAGCCGGATCCCGGCGGCGCAGCGCCGAGCAGCGTCGCCGCGGCCGCCATCGATAGCGTCCTGCACAAGTTCATGCGGCATGATTCGACGAGGTCGCGCTTCCATCCGACCACATCGCCCCTTCGACAGGCTCAGGGTGACGGGGATCGGCAGGTGTGCGGGCGAGGGGCGGGGCGTTATGGTTTCTGTGTAAAGGGCATACCTGCTATGTGAAATCGACCGGGCATGTGCAAGCGACCGTTGGAACGCGGAGTGGGGACTTGGCCGTCACGTGGCACGTCGACTCGGCGGATATCGCGAGCGTCATGGCCGCGAAGGCCAGCGTTATGGCGTTTTTGCGTGCACGCGGCACGGCCGACGGAGCGTACGAAGATTGCAGCCTCGCCCTGGCCGAACTCCTGAGCAACGCGATGCGCCACGCGCATCCCGGTCCGATCGAGGTGACCCTCGATTGGACGGACGATCTGCCGCGGCTCGCCGTCACCAATTCCGGCGACGCCTTCCCGCTTCGGCTCGAACCGCCCGCAGCCGATCGCGAGAGCGGGCGCGGGCTCTTCATCCTCGCCCACGTGATCGAAGTACCGCGCGTCGAGGCGGCCGAGGGGCGTTGCACGGTCTCCGTTTCGCTTCCGATTCACAAGGTCGATCCCGGCCCGTAATCCCGCTTACGGCGCCCCGCCGCGCGCCGGCGTAACGTCGTCCCATGACGCGAGCTCCCGTCGAATTGTTCGCCCGTTTTGCCCGGCTCGGCGCGCGAAGCGGTGAGGCGCACACATTTTGGCGAACCGAAGACGGCGTGACGGAAAACAAGGTATGGTACCTCCACCAAAATCGGCTTTTCGACCGCGCCGCGGAAGGCACGGTCGACGCGAACGAGCATCTCTTCAAGACGTGCCTCTTTCCGAAGCGCGCGCTCGTGTTCGATCAGGGCGATCCGACGCGGCTCGTCTATTTGATCAAACGGGGCAAGGTGCGTATCATGCGGCTCACCCCGGACGGCAAGGAGATCACCGTTGCCGTGTTAGGTGCGGGCGATCTCTTCGGCGAGGAAACGCTCTTCGACGATCAGCCCCGCACGACGCATGCGGTCTGCATCGAAGAGAGCCTGCTCTGCACCGCAAATGCCGACGATCTCTTCGGTCTCCTCTCGCGCGATCCGACGCTCGCACTCAACGTGGCGAAGGTCCTCAGCGACAAGTTGCTCGACGCGTCCGCCACGATGGAAGATTTAGCGTATGCGAAAGTGCCCGATCGGATCATGCACCTCTTCTCACGCCTCGCGACCGAACACGGCGTCGAACGGCCGAACGGGACGCTCCTCGACGTGCGTTTGACGCACGCGGACATCGCGTCGCTCGTGGGGAGCACGCGCGAGACCGTGTCGCTCGAACTCTCCAACCTCGCGAAGGCCGGCCGGATCGCGTACGACGGGAAGCACATTACGATTCCGCGTTAGCGGCGCGGTGCTCGGCGGGCTTGTCGACGTGCCATAGATTGAAGCCCGAGTTGATGAGCCCGACGTGCGAGAATGCTTGTGGGACGTTCCCAACTTGGCGCTTCGCTTGCGGGTCGTACTCCTCAGATAGCAGACCGACGTCATTGCAGAGCGCGGCGAGCCGCTCGAACATCGCTTCGGCCTCGTCGCGGCGGCCCGCCAGCGTGTAATTGTCGACGAGCCAGAAGCTGCAGGCGAGGAAGGCTCCCTCACCCGGCGGCAAGCCGTCGTCCGTACCGCCGCCGCCTTGCGTGTAACGGTAGACGAGTCCGTCGCGCACGAGATCCCGTTCGATCGCCGCGACGGTTCCGCGCACGCGGTCGTCGTCGATCGGTAAGAATCCGACGAGCGGGATCAAGAGCGTGCTTGCGTCGAGCGCGGACGAGCCGTACGCCTGCGTGAACGTGCCGCGCGTCGCATCGTATGCGCGCGCGCACACCTCGGCGTGAATCGCGTCGCGGGTAGCGCGCCAGCGTTCGACCGGCCCCGCGCGGCCGTGCAACTCGACCGACGCGATCGCGCGATCGAGCGCGACCCACGCCATGACCTTCGAATGGGTGAAATGCTGCGGCTCGCCCCGAACCTCCCAGAGCCCGCGATCGGGCTCGCTCCAACGCTGCTCGACGACGCCGACGATTTGCACGATCAGCGCCCAGACGTCGTCATCGTACGCGATGCCGAAGCGCTGGGCGACGAAGAGCAGATCGACGATTTCGCCATACACGTCGAGCTGGAATTGATCGTGCGCGCCGTTGCCGATGCGGACCGGCTTCGCGCCTTCGTAACCCGCAAGCCACGGCACCTCCCACTCGTTGATCCGGCGCGTGCCGCGCAAGCCGTAGACGATCTGCAACTCCATCGGGTCGCCGGCGATGGCGCGCAACAGCCAGGCTCGCCAGGCGAGCGCGGTGTCGATGTAACCGCCGCCGAGCAGGGCGTAGAGCGCGAAGGTGGCGTCGCGCAGCCAGCAATAGCGGTAGTCCCAGTTACGCGAGCCGCCGAGTTCCTCGGGTAGAGACGTCGTCACCGCCGCCACGATGCCGCCGGTGGGCGGATAGCTGAGTGCGAGGAGCGTCATCAGCGAGCGCAGGACGACGGATTTGCACGGCCCTTCGTAGGTACACTGGGCCGCCCAACCGCGCCACGTTTCCTCCGTTTTCGCGACCTCGTCGTCGGGGAGCCGCGCGGCCGGCATCGCGTCGTACGAGGCGAAATACGTCAATTCGAAGACGACGCGCTCGTTCGCTTCGACCGTGAAATCCGCGACGTGGCGCAGGCCGTCGGGTTGTAGTTCGACATCGGCGGAAAGCAGCAGCGCATCGGGCCCGGCGACCGCGATTAGCCCTTCGTCGATGCGCCGCGCCCACGGGACGATTCGGCCGTAGTCGAATCGCACGGCGTACGCCATGCGCATCGCGACGGATCCCGCGAGCCCTTCGACGATGCGGCGCACGCGCGGGTTCGCGCCGCCGAGCAGCATGCAGTCCGTCAGCCGCACGCGGCCCGCCGCCGTTTCGAAGATGGTATCGAGGACGAACGACGCGTCGCGATAGGCGCGCGTCGAGGTCGCGGCCGCGTCGGCCGGCGCGATGCGCCAACAGCCGTTCTCTTCATCGCCCAGGAGCGCCGCAAATGCGGCCGGGCTGTCGAAACGCGGCAAGCAGAGCCAGTCGAGGGAGCCGTCGGCGCCGACGAGCGCGGCCGTCGTCGTGTCGCCGATCAGCGCGTAATCTTCGATGCGCCGGCTCATTGCCCGTGCAGGCCGAGCGAAAGGGTGTACTCGTGCGGCGTCAAGAGCGGCGCGAGCACCGGGTCGCGCACGACGACGCCGAAGAGGTTGTGTTCGCCCGCGCGCACGTCGGCGAATCCGAATAGCCGAAAACACACCGACGCGTCGCCGATCGCGACGCCGGTCGTGGCGTACGCGTTGTTCGCGCCGAAGAACGTCGTGCCGATGCGGCTCTCACACGTTGCGGACGTGCGATACGTCAGGCCGGCGCGGGCCTTCGCATACGGCTCTTCGGAAAGCTGCTCGCCCGCAAACGTTCCGTACGATTCGGCGTTCCGGAAGAACGGCTGCGCGCTTCCATAGACGTAGCTTCGGTCCAGCGCCAGATACGCGATCGCGCCGAGTCCGCGCGCGCGCGCGCGTTCGAACCCGAGCCCGACGCCGCGGCTCGCGGCATTCGCAAACGGCCCGAACGTGTCGAACCGCCGGTCGTTGTAGACGTTCAGGCGCACGCTATCGCTCGCATCCAGGCGTCCCTCCGCGCTCAGGCGCTCGCCGTACGAAGTCTCCGGCGGGAGTCCGGGCGACGCCGCGTTGCGTAACGCGAGGAGCGACTCGGGCGCCGTTGCGAACGCCGCTCCGGACGCGAGCCGCAACGTGAACTTCGAACCGATCCGATACGACAGTTGCGTTTGCGGGTCGTGACGCGCGCGCACGAGCGTCCCGCCGCTGTAGACGTCCGCGACGTCGAGCCGCACCGCGCGCGCTACCGTGATGTTCGTCCGCGCCGAGAGGCTGCTGTACGTCTGCTCGTCGACGGGCTCGTTTTCGTAATTCGCCGTCTCGCTGCGCCGGTCGAAGGCCAACGACACGCGGTCGGCGCCGAGCGGAAGGTCGTAGCCGAGTTGTACGCCGGTCGTCCGCGCCCGTTCGTTCGGTGCCGCGGCCGAGCCGATACTCGCGACCTCTTGCAGGGAACTGCTAAAGCTACGCGCCTGGAACGTGCCGCCTCCCAAGCCGAATCGCAAGCCGGCCTCGAACGCCGGCGCGCTTGCGGCGACGTTCGCGCTCCCGACGGTTCCGGTCCCCGCGAGATCGTACGAGGCCACGTCGATCGACGTGGCGGACGACAACGCGTAGCGCGCTTTGAAGCTGTCGGAACGATCGGCCCCGCCGCCGGTCACGGCGTCGAACGCGAGATCGAGATTGCCGAAGTCGTGTACGGCGCGCGCGTGCGAGAAGCTGCCGAACGCGGAATCGTACCCTTGATCGAGGCCGAGGGTCTGCACGCTATCGACCGCGGGCGTGCGCAAGTCGACGATGCCGCCGATCGCGTCGCGCGCGACCGGACTCCCGAGGTACGGGCCGCCTGAGACGTCGATGCCCGCAAGGCCCAAGCCGTCGCGAAAACGGAGCACGGCGGGCGACCCCGCTCCGCCCGCGATCGGAATGCCGTCGAGTTCGACCCGCGATTCGTACGGTAACGTACCATCGAGCGAGACCCCGGGTCCGCCGCCTGCGGCGACGACGTTCGTCTCGAGGTCCGCATCGATCACGCCCGCGGCAAACGGATCTTGGGTTCGGCCGAGCGCTGGCAGCGCACGCGTCGCGGCTGTCACCGGATTCGCGAGCGACGCGAGTTGCAAGGTCGGTGCGATCACCTGGGGCGCGCTCGTCGTGGGGCCGACCGAGAGCCGCTCTTCGAACGTCGCGTAACCGCTCAGCGATACCGAGACGTCGTACCAGCCGGCGGGCAGGCCGACGAGTGCGACGATCCCCGCGACGTTGCTCGTCGCGGAGCGGGTCGTCGGGCCCACCGCCTCGACGAGCGCGCCCGCGAGCGGCCGACTTGCCGCGTCGCGGACGCTTGCGACGATCGCGCCCGGGCCGTACACGATCTGGGCGCCGGCGGGAATCGCCGCGCCGAGAACGAGCCCGGCCACGACACCGATTCCGAACGCATTTCGCACGTCGCAGTAGGTACGCTGCCCCGCCGCGGCGACCCCGCAGTCCGGCCTTTCCTGGCAAGTCCGGCAACCTCGCGTCAACGGCGAATTCACCCGGGCCCGGCACGCTGTGCGGATGTGTTCGCTTGCCGAGTCCAGCTCCGTCATCATTCGCGGCGGGGGCCGGGACGTTTCCGCCGCGATCGCGGCCGCGCTCGCTCCGTTCGGCCGGAGCGCGCTCGCGTTCGCCGCGAGACGAAACATCCGCATCGTGCCGCTCGCGCGGCGTCAGCGCTACTGCGACGCGTCCGCGTCGCTGCGACGCCTCGGCGTCGATGTCGATGCGTGGCCCGTACCGCCCGCCGGTCTCTTCGTCGTCGAGGAGCGCTGCGTGTATCTGCGTAGCGCGACGCCGATGACCGTGGCGCACGAATTCGCGCATGGCTTGGACTGCGCGCTCGGCGGCGGCGTGTATCGAAGCGGCTACGATCGCGCGGTGCGCCGGGCGTTCGCACGCGCGCGCGATTTCGTGACGCCGTACGCGGCGACGGGGCTCGACGAATATTTCGCCGAGTCGGTCCGCGCCTACGTCGAGGTCAACGACGCGCGCTCGCCCTGGCCGAAGGCAACGCGCGTCCGCCTGCGGGCCGTCGACGAATCGATGTTCGAATTCGTCGAACGGCTCTTCGAATTAGACTTCTGCGAACCGGTTCCGGCCGAGGCCCCTTCGACAAGCTCGGGGTGACAGCTATTCGAGGTGGGCGAGTTGCGAGCGGGTTTCGGCGGTGATTTCTTCGGCGGAATAGCCTCGGGTTGCGAGCGAATCGAGGAACGCGGCGACTGCGGTTTGGAGGGCGCTGCGGCGCGAGGCGCGCGCGCGCGCCGGCGGGCGGGGGGCGACGCGGGTGGGGCGGCGCTCCTCGCTTGTGACCCAACCCTCCGCGCGCAGATCCGCGTACGCACGCACGACGGTGTTCGGGGCGACGGAGAGGTCGCCGGCCAATTGCCGCACCGGCGGCAGCGCATCGCCGCAGCTCAACTCGCCGCGCTCGATCGCGGCGCGAATCTGCTCGAAGATTTGCACGGACGGCGGGATCGAGGAGCCGGTGTCGAGCGCGACGACCGGCTCAGGACGCGGCATGAAACCAGACGGAGATGTCGGCTTGCGACGGGCCGCGACGCGAGCGCAACTGCAACACGAACAACGCCAGGAACGCGGCGAAGCTGATGGACCACGCGACGAAATGCGCGCGCGAATCGGTAAAGCCGGTGAAGCTTTCGAATACGTAGCTCGGCGCGACGGAGATCGTAAATAACTGGATGGCGCGATTGTGCCGGAGGCGCTCGTCGACATAGGTTTCGACGGCGACATCCTCGCCGCGCAAGAACGCGGGCATCGCCGCGACGCTCAGAGCGAGCCCCGCGATCGCGCAGCCGGCGATCATCACGGCGACGGCCGAAACCGGCACGTCCGGCACCCACATCGCCGGCGAAACGATGGCGACCGCCGCGAGCGACCGGACGTATGCGGGGACCGTGCCGAACGGCGCGCGAACGCGCAGCGTGGCGAAGCGGCGCGGCGCGAGCCGCCGCACCCGCACGTAGGCGACGGTCAGGATCGCGGCGAGGGCGACGACGAACGCCGCGTACAGCAGGGAGACGGGCACGCGCGACGCGGCTGAGAGCGCCGCGAGCACGAGCGAGAGCGCTCCGAGCGACGCGCCCATGGGCGAACTCGGAAGCGCTTCGCTCGCTTGACGTCGTTCGAGTGCCGAACGCAGACGCGATCGCGCGGGCTCGTCCAGCGCGAAGCAGAAGTATCCGCCCGCCGCCCCAAAACGTTTTCGCTTGAGGATCAGCCAGAGGCCGAGTGCGGCGAAGAACGCGACCATGAAATACCGGATCCAAACGAATTCGTGCATGTTGGTCTCCTGCCGAGGTTCTGTATCGGCAGGTTAGTACGGATTGGGCCTCTGTGTCAAGGGACTGATACAGCCGCCCTGCGACCACCCTTCGACAACCCTTCGACAACCCTTCGACAACCCTTCGACAAGCTCAGGGTGACGTAGCGGTGGCGCGTTTTAGCGATGCGGAACTCGAGCCGGGCGTTACGCTCGTGAGGATTTGCGTGTAGGTTTCGGTCGATGAGTTGGTCGGGCGGCCGGTCGTTACGGAGTAGTTCTGCGTCGTCGTCGTGCGGAGGATGCAGACGTTGAGGGCGTTGTAGGCGAAGCGCTGCTGGGTTTCCGTTTGGTAGGATCCGGATACGTTGAGCGAAGTTAGCGCGAGGTCGAGTTCCACGACGCTCGGCTCGGAAAGCGCGCCGCTGCAGGCGGCCGGCAGTGCCGAGACTGGACCCTTGACCGTGACGGTTTCGTTCGACAGCGGCTGCGGCGGCAATGCCGCGCCCGGATACCAGTCGGCGGCTGCGAAGGCGCGGGCGGTCGCCGTCGGCGCGGGCGTCGGTCCGAGCGTCGCGGGCTGATACGTTTGCGACACGGGAATCGTGTCGCCCGCGTTGCCCGCTACCGGAACGCCGATCGTCTCGGCGAGCGTGAAGAGCGGCCCCGACTCTTGGACTTGCGCGGACCCGTTCGAGCTTTCGACGAACGACAGTTGCTCGCCGTTTGAGAATTGGTCGGTGCGCGTGTAGGAACCGTCGTTCGCGATCGTCTGCGAACCGAGCGTCACGTAGGCGTTTGCCGGGCCTTGGCCGCCCGCGTTGACGTCGGTCGTCGTCGTGGTCGTGGTCTTCGCAAACGGCTCTTGGTAGACGGCGCCCGTCACGAGCGGAAAGATCCCGGTCGTGAACGGCGTCGTATCGGTCGTGGACGTGGTGGTCGTGATCGTGTAGGGGCCGCTCCCCGTGGCGCCTGCCGAGACGTCCGTGCCCACCGCGACCGTTTTGGAAGCGGCCATCGCGATCGTGACCGTCGCGCCGCTGGGGGTTTGCGACTCGTAATCGTCGACGGTCGTCTTCTGCTTTTGCGTTCCCGCCGCCGGCGCTTCGGTGGTCGTAAACGTCGTCACGTTGTTGAGGTCGAATGGAGCGGCCGCTCCGCTCGCCGACGCCTCGAGCGTCGAGACCTCGACGAACGTGTACGCTTCCGTGTAGTTCGTCTGGCCGGCGGAGGGGCTTTGGTACGCGTGTGCGATCGTGTCGGTTCCGCTGTAATTTGCGACGGTCCCGGCGACGAGCAGGGGCGTCGCCGTCGAGACCGGCGGCGGCGGGCCGGATGTGCCGGTTCCGCCGCAGGCGGCAATTCCGCCCGCTGCGACGGCAACCGCCGAGAATAGAAGAAAACGATGAGTACGCATGGTCGATCTCCCTTTGCGGCACGAGTGCCGCAAAGCGTCTTCCGTCTCTTCGTCCGCTCGCGTTTTCTAACGGCAACCTAACCGGCGGTTATCGCGAAATCGCGACCGCTTCTCGCGCGCGCCGCTGCTCGCGCGCGGGTAATCGCTCGCTTCCGATCGCCCAAACGAGCGCGATCAGCAGAAAATTCGCGACGAGCGAACTGCCGCCGTAGGAAAAAAACGGCAGCGTTATACCCGTCAGCGGAAAGAGTCCGAGGACGCCGCCGACGATGATGAAGACTTGAAAGCCGAGCGTGGCGGCGAGCCCGGTCGCGAGGAGTTTCGCGTACAGATCGGGTTGCGCTTGCGCCACGCCGAGCGCGCGGACGACCATCACGAGAAAGAGTGCGACGAGCACGAGCCCGCCGACGGCGCCGAACTCTTCGCTCCACGCGGCGAAGATGTAATCGGTCCCGACGGCGGGGATGTAGTCCGGATGTCCGAGTCCGTAGCCCGTGCCGAGCAAGCCGCCGGCGGCGAGCGAGAAGAGACCTTGCAGCGCTTGATATCCGTGCCCCAGCGGATCGGCGAAGGGATCGCGCCAGACCGCGAATCGCGCGGCGACGTACGGATAATGACGCACGGCGAACCAGACGGCGAGGGCGAAGATCGCGGCGCCGCCCGCAATGAGATCGACGCGTCGCGTCGCGACGTACAGCATGGCGACGAACGTGGCGAGCAACAGCGACGCCATGCCGATGTCGCGTTCGAAGACCAATATCGCCATCGACGTCGCCCACCCGAGGAAGAGCGGCCCGAGATATTTGAGATTGGCGCGCAGCGACCACCACTTCGCGGCGGCGAGAACGTCGGCGGTCTCGGCGAGATAGCCCGCCATGAAGAGGACGATGAAGAGTTTGATAACTTCGACCGGTTCGTACTGCAGCGGACCGATCCGGATCCACAACTTCGCACCGTTGACCTCTTGACCGAACACGGCGACGAGCGCGAAGAGCACGATCGATCCGAGCACCCAAACGTACTTGTACGCCGCAAACCGGCGAAACGCGTCGAACGACGGCGCGGCCGCGATCGCGAGCACGAGCGAGACCGCGAGCAGCGCTTCCTGTTTGTGCGCGAGTTCGCTCGAGAGGCGCGCGATCGTCGCGAGCCCGAGCGCCGAGATCAGGATCGCGAGCGCCGGTAACACGTCGTCGCGGCGCACGTCGAGCGGGCTGCGCAGCACCCAAGCGTAGCAAGCGACGGCGAGCGACGCGAGCGCCCACGGCGGCCCGACGGCGCCCGCCGGTGCGAGCGAGAGCGCGAAGCCGCCGATGACGAGCGCGATCGTCATCGGAACGATGCGGCTGCTAACGATCCGTAGACGTAAGGCCGGCGGAATGATCCGTGAATCCGGAACGCAACGAAAAGATGCCGTATGAGAGCAGCGACGCGACGAGCAATCCGAGCGCGATCGCCACGCGAATGGCGCTCGCGCGCCGGCCCGCCGCAAAAGCCGGGGGCGCCGCCACGAGCAGATCGCGAGCGATCAGGAGCGTGCCATTATCGGCGCTGCCGCGCGAGCGCGCGAGCGCGAGCACGCGGGCCACGACTTCCGCCGACGTCTCGCAATCGTCGAGTGCCGCGCTCAAATCGTCGCTATCGATCGAGCGGTGCACGCCATCCGTGCAGAGCGCGAGCTGATCGCCCGCGAGGAGTTCCACGTGCGCGATCGACGCTTCGAGTTTCGCTTGCGTCCCGAGGCTGCGCCAGAGCAGTCCGCTCGCGCGCGGTTTCGACGGCAGGCCGGTCTTCGCGCTCGGCACCGCGGTGTCGGCGAACATCGCGTCGTCGGCCGTGAGCAGTTCGAGACGCCCGAGGCGCAGCACGTACGCGCGCGCGTCGCCGACATGCCCGACGAACGCGTGCTGCCCGACGATCAGCACGGCCGTGAGCGACGCCCCGCTCCCGACGAAATCTTCGTGGCTGCCGCTCTGCGCGTAGAGCCGGGCGTTTGCGTGATCGAGCGCCGCGAGCAGCGCCGCGCGCAGCGTACTCGGTGACGCGTTCCTGCCGAACGAGCCTACGCGGTGGCGGCGCCGCAGATAGTCGCGCACGGTCGCGAGCGCGGCCGGCGCGATCGGCGTGCCGCGCGCGAGTTCGCCGAACCCGTCCGCGATGCCGAGGAGCGTAACGCTCGGGGCGATGCTGTCGGCGATATGCGCGTCGCTCTGACGTTTCTGCCAGATGCCGAGTTCGGAGCCGACCGCTACTTCCACGGGCCCACTCCGCTCATCACGATGCGCGTCGTTCCCACGTCGATTTCGTCGCCGTCCTGCAACGCGACGGGACCCGCGATCGGGCGCGCGTTCACGAAGGTTCCGTTGCGACTATCGAGGTCGCGAACGCTGAGTAGACCGTCCATAACATCGATTCGTGCGTGCACCCGGCTCACTTGCGCATCGGAAACCACGAGCGTTGCGGACGGTGCACGGCCGATCGTGATCGGAACCGGAGCGCGAACCGTGCGCGTCCGCCCATCTTCCTCCACACGCAGCACAACCGCCTGCATCGCGGTCATCGCATCGTCGCGGCGCGACCGGCGACGCGGCAACGCGGCCGCGCCGAGCAGGAATAGTGCGCAAGCTCCGACGACCTCCAAGGTCGCCACGCGCGCGTCGTGTCTCATCCCGGTTCGACCGTGAGCTCGCTATCACCGAGTAGGAAGACGTCCCCAAGCCCGAGCTCCCCGCGCGTTGCGGCGGCGCCGTTGACGAGCGTGCCGTTCGACGAGTCGAGATCGCGGAACCGGAACGCCGCACCGTCCGAGACGATCTCCAGGTGCCGCCGCGATACGCGCGGGTCGACGAGCACGAGGTCGCACGCCGGATCGCGACCGACGACGATCGCCCCCGGCCCGAGCGCGAGCCGAGCGCCCTGCGGCATCCCGCGACGGACTCGCAGAACGAGTTCGCGCGGCTCGGGCAACGCTTCCGTTGCGATCGTCACGGTGCCGGACGCGACGGCTTCGCTTTCCTCGGCGCAAACCTCCGGCGTCCGCTCGGGCCGCCCCGAACGTTCCGACAAGCGCGCGAGCATTGCGCCCCACTGGCGTTCCAAGTAGGGCAGGTCTGCCGCAAGCCGGTTGAAGTCGGCCGGACTCATGCGAACGAGGAAACGCCGGCCCGCCCGGCCCGCCGGACTCGCGCCCGATTCGAAGGCCGCGACGAGCTTGCGCGCGACCTGCACGGGCTCGAGCGCGCTCGGAAAGGCCATCGCGAACGCGCGCTCGACCGCGCTCGCACACGCCGTCTCCAGCTGCGCGAAGATGCTCACGTTACGCGGGAGCGCCGCGCCCCAGCAGCGCGATGAAGAATCCGTCGCGGCCGGCGATGCCCGCGGGCACGACGACGTCGCCGTCCCGCGCGAAGGACGCATACCGCTGCGGCAACGGCAAGCGCGCGAACGCCGTCGCGTCCTGCAAGAATGCGTCGACGACGTCGCGGCCCTCGCGCCGGTCGCTCGAGCACACGCTGTAAACGATCCGGCCGCCGGGGGCCGTCCGCGCGGCGGCGGCGCGCAGTAATTCGGCTTGGGCCAAAGCGAGCCGGGCGCCGTCTTCGGGCGCTTTGCGCCAACGCGCTTCCGGGTGGCGTCCGATCGTGCCGGTGCCCGAGCACGGCGCGTCGACGACGACGGCGCTCGCGCGCAAATCCGGCGCCGCGTCGCGCGCGTCGCCCACGACGAGCGCCGCATTCGTAACGCCCGCTCGCGCCGTCACCTCGTTCCACACGCGCGCCTTCTTTTCGTCGATCTCGACGCACGCGAGTTCGCCGTGGCCGCCTAAGCGCGCCGCGATTTGGACCGTCTTGTTGCCCCGCCCGCTGCAGAATTCGAGCACGGACTCGCCGGGTTTGGGATCGAGCAGGTCGACCGGCATGCACGCCGCCTCCGCCTGCACGCTCCAGCGCCCCGCCGCGTCGTCACCCACGTTGCCCGAGTCGACCACGAGCGATTCGGCGACGTAGGGCGACGCTTCGACACCGATCCCGCGCGCGCGCAACTCGTCGGCTACGGTAGCGACGGCGGCGCGCAACGCGTTGACGCGCAGCGCGTGCTGCGGCGCGCCGTTCACGCCGGCGAGTGCCGCGTCGCGCTGACCGTCGTAGGCCGCGCGGAACTGCGCGGCGATCCAAGTCGGCACGGACCGGGCGACGCCGAAATAATCGTCTTCGCTCTTGAACGCGGCGGGCTCGAGCGCGCGCGGACCGTCGGCCAGCATGCGCCGCAACACCGCGTTGACCAAGCCCGCGGTCCCCTTGTGGCCGTGCCGCCACGCGAGGTTGACCGTCTCCGAGACGGCCGCGTGATCGTCGACGCCCGACATGAAGCGCAGTTGGTACACCCCTAAACGAACGACGTCCGCGATCGCCTGGGTCAGCGGTTTGTTGCGGCCGCCGAGATACGGCTGCAATTGCCAATCGATCAGGCGGCGCATCTTGATCGAGCCGTACGCGAGCTCCGCGGCGAACCCGCGGTCGCGTGCGTCGAGTCCGGCGCGCCGCGCGCGCACGTCGAACGCGGCTTGTGCGCTGCGCCCTTCGGGGCCGAAGACGTCGCGCACCACTTGGAACGCGACCTCCCGCGTCGCGAGCTTATCCGGAGCACTCTTGGCGGGCTCGATCATCGCGCGCCCGCCGTCTGCGGCTGCACGCGCGCGGCGCGCGAGCGCGCGAAATCCTCGCCCGTCATCGCGCTGCGGCCGGGGATGACGACGCGCTCGAGCACGACGAATCCGCTGCCCGTCGCGACGAACCGGCCCTGCGCGAGCGTGCCCGGCTCGCACGCGGCGAAGGCCGCGCGCGCGGCCTCGTCGGCGAAGGCGAGCGCGTCGTGCGGTTCGCCGACGCGCGCGCCGAGGATCTTCACGGCGACGTCGTCCGCTGCGAACCGCGCGCGCGCGGCCGGTGCCGGGGCGAGCGACCGGATGCGATCCGTTACGGCGAGCGCGGTCGCGCTCCAATCGACGTCGAGGTCCGTTTTGGCGAGCGGCCGCGTCAACGTGCGGCGGGCCTCGGCGGCGGAGCCGAACAGCGCCTGCGGCAGCCGGGATGTCCGGCCCGCACGCGCGTCGTCGCAGGCGCGCGCGAGCAATTCGGCGCCGAGCGCTGCGAAGCGGTCGTGCAATTCGCCGTAGGTCTCGCGCGGATCGATCCTTGCGCGTTCTTGCAGGACGATGTCGCCGGTATCCATGCCGGCGTCCATCGCGATGATCGTCACGCCGCCGCTAGCGATCCCGTCGCGAAGCTGCGTTTGCAGCGGCGTCGCACCGCGATAGAGCGGCAGCAGGCTCGGATGCACGTTGAGCGCGCCGAGTCGCGGCAGGTCGAGAATCGACTGCGGGACGATTTTTCCGTAGGACGCGACCGCGTACAGATCGGCGCCGGCCGCGCGCAAGACGTCGAACGCATCGCGCAACCGTTCGGGTTCGAGCGTTGGAATGCCGAGTTCGGCCGCGGCGGCCTTGACGGGCGTCGGCTGCAACTTTTGGCCGCGTCCGGACGGGCGGTCCGGCTGCGTGACCACGAGTTCGCACGCAACGCGCGCGGCGAACGCGTGCAACGCCGGCACGGCAAAGTCGCTCGTCCCGAAGAAGACGCCGCGGAGCGCGTGGGAACTAGGCAGGCGCGGTTACGGCTTCGGCGTTGCGCTCGAGCGCCGCGCCTTCCGCTTCGACCTCGGCGAGCGCCGCTTTCTCTTCTTCGGTTTCGGCCGGACGAATGTTCTGGGCCTTGTCGACGTAGAGAATGCCGTCGAGATGGTCCATCTCGTGCTGCAGGCAGCGCCCGAAGAGGCCCGTGCCGATCAACTCGATCTTCTTGCCGTGGCGATCGAACCCGGAACAGACCACGCGCTCGTGGCGCTTGAGATCGCCGATCATTCCCTTGACGGAGAGGCAGCCTTCGATCGAATCGATCTCGCCCTCGACGAGGGTGAACTTCGGGTTGACGACCACGAAGGGGCCGCGTTTTCCATCGTCGCCCGCTTCGGAGAGGTCGACGACGAAGAGCCGCTTGCTCACATTGACTTGCGGTGCCGCTAGGCCGATCCCGGGCGCATGATACATCGTCTCGAACATATCGTCGATGAGTTGCTGGAACATCGGATCGTCGAGCTCGCGCAGGTCTACGCGCTTCGCGATCTTGCGAAGCGTCGGATGTCCGTCCTGGATGATCTCACGGATGTACGCCACGGCTCTGAGTATACCACGATCCCGGTCCGGGATGAAAAGGTAGGGAGAACCCCCATACTTTGCGGGCGCCGCGCCCGGTACCGTGGGGAGCGTTCACTGTATCACCCGGAGGTCTCTCTACCACGATGGGCGTTCTTCGCTATTCCATTCCATTTACGATGCTCGGGCTCGCCACGGCGCTCGCCGCCTGTAGCGGCAAGTCGGTGAGCCTCACGCCGTCGCCGACCGACCCGACGCCGAAGGCCTCCCCGTCGGCAACGGCAGCCCCGACGGCAACCGCAGCCCCGACGGCAACAGCCGCGCCGACCGCGACCGCCAAGCCGACCGCGACGCCGACCGCGGGTGCCACGGCCACGCCGACGCCCACCGCCACACCGACGGCGACCGCAACGCCGACGATCTCGATCTCGATCGAGAATAATTTCGGCGCCCTGGACTTTCCGGGGTCTCTCGGCCAGGGATGCGGGGCAAGCTACTACACGATCACGTTCGTGGCGAGCGAACCGACGCCGACGACGTTCACGGCCGTGAGCTCGGACCCCGCACAGGTCGCGATCTCGCCCGCGAGCGGCAGCGGAACCTTCACCGCCACGGTGGCGACGAGCAACACGGACTACAACAGCGGAAGCGTGCTCGTCAAAGACATCGCCGGAAATTCCGTCACGGTCCCGTACTCCTTTAACGTGGTCTGTCTCTAATCGCCCTTCGACAAGCTCGGGGTGACGTGGTCTGAGGACGGGTCTTTGTCACCCTGAGCTTGTCGAAGGGTGAGGGGCGGAGGGCGAGGGTCGCGGTGGGCGCCCTTCGACAAGCTCAGGGTGACAACGGCGGGGGCCTTAGAGGATGTAGGCTCGCATGTCGGCGCTTTCGACGATCGTTTCGAGACGCGATTTTACGAAGGCTTCGTCGACGACGACGGGTTCGCTCGTCTCGGGCGCGGCGAACGAGACGGCCTCGAGGAGCCGTTCGAGGACCGTGTGCAGGCGGCGCGCGCCGATGTTTTCGGTCTGCTCGTTCACGCGCATCGCATAGGTTGCGAGCTGACGGATCCCGTCGTCGGTGAACGTGAGCGCAACGCCCTCCACGCCGAGCAGCGCCTTGTATTGCTCGGTCAGTGCGTTCTTGGGTTGCGTGAGGATCGTTTGGAAATCGTCGACCGAGAGCGAGTCGAGCTCGACGCGAATCGGAAAGCGGCCTTGCAATTCCGGGATCAAGTCGGACGGTTTGCTCATGTGGAACGCGCCTGCGGCGATGAAAAGGACGTGGTCCGTTTTGAGCGCGCCGTATTTCGTGTTGACGGTGCAGCCTTCGACGATCGGCAAGATGTCGCGCTGCACGCCTTCCCGCGAGACGTCGGGACCGCGGCCTTCGCGGCCTGCGACCTTGTCGATCTCGTCGATGAAGATGATGCCGTTCTCGCCCGCGCGCCGCAGCGCTTCGCGTTTGACGGCGTCCATGTCGACGAGCTTCTGCGCCTCTTCCTGCGTGAAGATCCGCCGGGCGTCGGCGACGGTGACGCGTTTATTGGATTTCTTCTTCGGCAAGAGACCGCCGAGCATCTCGCCCATGTCCGCGCCGCCGCCCATGCCGGAGTCCATCCCGCCCATCATGCCGATCGGCAGCTGCGGCGACTCCTCGACTTCGATATCGACCAGCCGGACGTCGAAGAACCCGCGCAGCACGTCGGCGCGCGCGCGCTCGCGCTTGGTCCTCACGTCGTCGGCGGACGCGTCGCCGGGCGCGGTTACGGGTTGCGGTTGGGCGGCCGGCTGCTGATAGCTGTTTCCGAAGATCGAGCCCAGCGTCTGCGCGAACGCGTTCATCGGCGCGGGCGCGCTCGGCGGACGCGTTTCCGGATAGAGTAGATCGACGACGCGTTCGACCGCGGCTGCCTCCGCCGCTTCGCGGACGTCGGCGCGCCGTTCGTCCTGCACCATGCGGATCGCGGCCTCGACGAGATCCCGCACCATCGATTCCACGTCGCGCCCGACGTAGCCGACCTCGGTGTATTTCGTCGCCTCGACCTTGACGAACGGCGCGCCGGCGAGCCCGGCGAGGCGGCGCGCTATTTCGGTCTTGCCGACGCCCGTGGGGCCGATCATGAGGATGTTTTTCGGAATGATTTCGTCGCGCATGCCGGCGCTGAGTTTTTCGCGGCGGTAACGGTTGCGCATCGCGATCGCGACCGCGCGTTTGGCTTTCGCTTGGCCGACGATATAGCGGTCGAGTTCCGCAACGATCTGACGAGGCGTGAGGGCGGAGAGGGCGGAGTCCACCTTCGGTACTTCGGCGGGCCGGGGCCGCGCGCATTGTGCCGCGAGGGGTCAGGGTGACGTGGGTGATGTGGGTGACAGGGCGCTCGCGAGTTCGTCGTAGAGGTAGGCCATGGTTTCGATGCCGCCGTGGAACTGGGCGAGGTCGAATTTTTCGTTGGGGGCGTGGATCGCGTCGTCGGGGAGGCCGACGCCGATGAGGACTTGCGGGAGATGGAGGATGCGATCGAAGCTCGAGACCGGTCCGATCGTGCCGCCCGTGCCGATGAAGACGGGGGGCTTGCCGAACCCGCGCTCCATCGCGCGGGCCGCGGCCGCGACGGCCGGGTGGTCGCGCGAGGTTGCGACCGCGCGCACGTCGCCGTCGGCGTGAATTTCGACGCGCACACCGGGCGGCGCCGCGCGCTCGAGGGCCTCGCGCACGACGCGCTTGACGTGCGCGGGATCTTGAGCGCCGACCAGCCGCGCGGAGAGTTTGGCCTTCGCGTAGCTCGGGACGATCGTCTTCGCGCCGGGGCCTTGATAGCCGCCCCAGATCCCGTTCAGCTCGAGCGTCGGGCGCATCCACATCCGTTCCAAGGGTGGACGCTCGCGTTCGCCGCCGTCGAGCGCGCCGACGCCGAGCGCCCGCGCTTCCCGCGCCGTATCGAACGGTAAGCTCGCGATTTCGGCGCGCTCGTCCGGGCGAAGCTCGCTCACGCCGTCGTAGAAGCCGGGTACGGCGATGCGGCCCGCGGCGTCGCGCAACGTCGCGAGCATCCGCGCGAGCGCCTCGATCGGATTGACGACGAGGCCGCCGAAATAGCCCGAATGCAGATCGCTCGACGGCCCGTAC
>Ga0116227_10007236_pt1 | contig 21811 bp, 14 predicted proteins | sample S1TSphgellanicum_FD_89693 | JGI IMG/M metagenome (GOLD analysis project Ga0116227, IMG submission 89693) | Host-associated microbial communities from peat moss isolated from Minnesota, USA - S1T2_Fb - Sphagnum magellanicum MG | ecosystem: Host-associated > Plants > Peat moss > Unclassified...
CACCACGAACAACCTCTTCCTAGGAACATCATCAACCACTTGACTCTCCCTTTTGTGGCGCTAAAGCACCGCAAGCAATGAGAACATTGTAAAAGAAAGCTCTCTCTCTCTCTCTCTCTCTCTGTGTATTTTCTCAGTGGCTCCAATGTGATCCAGAAGTCCACATCACTTCATGATCTGGGCTTCCTTCTCCAGTTCCTCAGTATTGAAGCTCTGACCTCGAGAAATTCTTGTCATGCACGATAAAACTTGGTCTAAACTGCTAATTTTCTTGGAACCCGTCCCTTCGATGCCTTTTGATCTACTCTGGAGAAATCCTGCCTCTGTGTCTCCGCACACTTCAGTTTGATCAACCACTTCTAACCCACAAACTCATTAATCTCCAACACTGCAAGGTCTGCAATTCGAGCTCCAGGTAGTGATAAATGTCCAGCCTTGAATAAGAATAAGCCCATCCTCTGGAGAAAGGAATGTCGTAATTAGTATGCCCGTAAAGACTTGCAGGGATTCTCTAGAAAGAGACGCAGCATTGATTGACACGGTGAATCAAATAGTGGATTCACGACAAACCCCTTCATTGCCTTAACTACATTAGCTCTAAAGCACCGCGCTCTTTGGTTGAACTCAAATCTTCAACCCAACAGCAGCAAATTAACTCAGATACTCTTGAGTCTTTACTAGAACTTGGATTTTCTCTCTGCTTTTCGCGACGTCGTCCCTGGAAGACTGTTGCAAATCGGAGGAGGAGAGTTGAAAGGAGTACTACGTTCTGGCGGGCACGTGTCCCTGACACACAAGAACGTCCAAGCGAATGAACTGTTATACAAGCTGCAGCCTCGGCAGGGACCACGTTCTCAGGTTCCCCGAGGCATATTCTCAGGTCCGGGGGATCGAGGAGAGGTTCGGATCGGAAGTTGGCGCTAGGCTTGGGACAACAGAGGGCCAAGAAAGGCTGAAAGCGAAAGACGTGAACCGCACCACTAACGTGCGCCGTTTCTTAGGCTTACGAGGCTCTAGCCTAGCTCCTGTTCGATTCCTAACACCAGAAACCTCAGGGAGAGGCCTGAAAATTGCTATGTATTTATTACTTATTTTCGTGCAAGGTAGTTTTCTATTAGGATTGGCAATTTGGTGACTGACTTCTGTGAGCTGTATGAGAATAAAGGATCTAGTAGTATTTTTACATTCACGAAATGTCTCAAGGATCCAGTAATTTTGCATCACAAAAGTAAAGAATATATTTTGATCAAAATAGTTTAAAATCATGGCCAGCTTCTGGCCGACACTATATATATATATATTTGATTAACATACACATGCAATTATTAAATTCGAAGTAATTTATTCGTTATCAAACACTACAGTCTACAAGTCAATCTATTCTATATATTGCTTTGGTTGTGAACTACAGTTTTGTGCCTTCCGTATTGATTTCCGAATTTCTTGAGATGAAAGAGAAAAAGAATGTAAATCATCATTTTAAATGTTAGACCACTATTCATTTCCATTTCAACGCTGAAAGATCAGAAACATACATATCAAGTTCTAAACTTGATTTGACACCTAATGACCTGTCAGAGACTTCCCATTCCTAGTGTGGTTGGAGGGCGCCTTAAATCTGTAATTTTCCCATTTGGAGGTCCTCTTATGTTTCTGGGTGGGCTCTTACACTTTTGTAAGGGCCTGTCAAAATGGTCAATACACATGGGAAGGCCCTCAGATGGCTGTATTACCAGTTATCACCTTGGGCAGCCGTCTCATTCTAGTAATGCCCACATCGTCTTACCTACCACATAACTTATTGATAAAGTTTTGCCACAATTTTTATTGGAAAAACAATCGAAAGTGATTTTGTAATAGTAGATCTAACAACATATCAAAAGCTTGTGGAACACATTGAGGCAAGCACTAAATCGGTGTAAGGAATTGAATGTGGCACTGGGCTCGATGCAGGACAATGCTCAATACAAAAAATATTCAAAAATATTTTTTGATCATGTTCAAACAATGATTAGTGGTTGAACTATTTTTCTTGCACTATATTTGAAGGAAAAAAAGATGCAATGGTTAGAATCTTCCAAACCAAAGGTCCAGGGTTCAATCTTTCTTTCAAATTCTCCTTCTCTTTCATGGACAAACCAGATTATTAGAAAATGTTTAGCCTTGGGTGACTTTTTCAATCTAGTTGTCCCCAGGAGTTACAACTTTTGTTCAGATAAGGTGACTAAGTGGTAGCCCAAGGGAAAATGCACCCAAGTTGTCATGGGGAAAAACCCCATCCAAGTTGTCTTGGAACTTGGGCCCAACACGTGGTTCCCTAAGGAGAATCCACCCATTCAGTTTCAGCATTTCAAGTATGGGAGGTGGCCAGGACGCCTGGACCTCTGCAATTCAAAAAAGTTCCACAATGCTGAAAATTTGTATTGAGTTCCCTTGTATTAGCAAAAATCCCTTCTAAATAAGCTCTAATGCGCCAAACTGTTTTGGGGTATATCAACGAATCTAAGATTTTCATAGATTTCCAACAGCACAGAGTTTGACCAAGGGCCAAACCTAATGTTATGTTACACACCAAATAGAATGACCACTACAAGTAATTTGCAAGTGTGGTTATAGGGGCCTAATTATGTGGACAGAGGGCCACTGTCTAGAAAAGACTTACTGTCAATGGATGTCCTAATTCAGACATCTATTGACAATAAGTCTTTTCTAAACCATGCCTCTTCTGAAATGTCACATCTGCTAAGGGCAGAATGGTTTGTGCATAAAAAGAACCCACAAAACTTTGATGGTGACTGAAGCTGATGGACTGGAGAATGGGCCGCTTGTGGCCAATGCTGCTAGGCAAGCAGTCTCTAGGTGAGCCTGGCGGCCCTAAAGCCTGGCAGAATCAGCTAAGGAATAATAGACAAGCCCAGCTTGTGTTAAGGCCTGGCTCATTCATGTTCGCCCAGTAAGAATTTAGTACCTCAGGTAATTTTTGAGAATTTTGAATATTTATAATAAAATGTTCTTTTGTCCAAGAAACATCTCAGGTAAGCTTAGATTTACCTGCATTTACATACGGTTGTTGACACACATAGGGTTTACCAATTGTCCCAACTGTCCAAGGGTACAATTGTCCATGAATATTTAACCTTGGGTCATTGATAATTTTGTATGTCATATTTTGTCATGCAATATGTATTGTATATATTTTTCTTCTTTTTTTGTTTTTTCATCCCTCTCTTTGGGTTTGGTAATTGAACTCTACCCTAGCTCAACCTTGTGTCTAAGAAGCCTAAGGCTTAGTCCAAAAGCCTAGACCAAGCCTAGCCTATGTTCAAGAAGGTTTAGCTTTCGATTCTAATAAGCCTAGGCCTAGTCCAAGAAGTGTAGCCCAAGCTTGCCCTATGTTCAAGATGCTTAGGCCCATGTTCACCCTATGTCCAATAGTCCAAGACCTCATCAAATAGACCTAGATTAGGTCATGTCCCAATGTCTTAGAAGTTGAGCCCAAGTTCAAGAGGCCTAGGCCAATTGGACACACATATCAAGAATGCCCATGCCCAAGTATAAGGGGCTTGAGTTGGCTTAGCCTCTTGTCAAGAAGCCTAGGTTGGGGTGCAAGAGGCTTGAGTTGCCTTGGGCACATTTCCATGTCCAAGAGGAAACTTGTTGCCCTTGGAGCAAAAGGTTTGAACTAATGTTTGGCAAGTACTTATTTTCATAACAAATTGATAAATCCTAATATTCTAATATTGTTTCAATTGCAATTTTTCTATTCTTGTACATATTCAATTTTAGTTATACAAAATTTGTACTAGAAATCCAAGAAATTTTTTAAATGTTTCAACAACAACATTTCTCATAGCCCAAGTATCTACACAATTTTGAATCTGTCACAATGTTGCCACAGTTTACTGCTCATATTGTTATGAAGGAAAATAAAATAAAATCTTGTAAAACAACTAAAAAAAACAAAAGATCCAACTTCATAGTTCCACAACTCTACGTGTCCTCAAAAATTCTTCTATCCATAACTATTTTTTTCTGTACTCCCAATATTGAACATCCGTAAAAAAATAAAAATTAGGACAAACCTTTTTTTTAAAAATCTAAAGCCTCCTTAATCCTCAATTTTCCCACCTAGGCACCATTTGAATTCCACCTCAATAGTCCTAATCTCACCTACCATGTACTTACTAAACATGGCCTATCCAACTTGTATCATATCACAGTGCCTACTCCCTATGTTTATTTGGTTTGATTACTACAATACAATCTTGTTCTTAACATCACCCCCCCTTGTACTTTGGATTCCATCCTCAAAATCATGTTAAAGATATTTGGACTAAAAGAACCCAAAAGCTATAGAATAAACCATCCTTTATTCATGTTTATTTTGTAGTTGTCTACTTTCTAACTATATTTTGTGGTTCTGCAATTTGCTAATCCTTCATTACACGAATTTCCTTAGTCTTTGGAGTTTATTACAATTGTTCTTGATGTTGTACTTCTGTAATGGTCTATGTATGGCCATTATTTCCCTCCTCATGTGAAGTTACTACTATTACAATTGCTCCAACAAATGAGGTAGTTAGAAAGACATCCACAATTATAGCATAGTCTAATGATTTTATGTGAGTAGATACTTGCTATGCTTCTAGTTTTACTGAAATTTTTGTTGAGACTTGCTTTTCAACTTGTGTTATAATATGTTCATCCATAACCTCCTCTATAGTTTCTCCTCCCTTCAAATCTACAAATGAGTTTGATTAAACTTCCTGAGCCTCTCCACTTGGACCTACTTCATACTAATTAAAATTTGAAGTATTGAAATTATCCTCAAGAGTTACATAAGTTGATTCATATTTGAACTTTGGATTTGCTTCCTTATATGTTTTAAACCTTCTTTTATGGTTGGCTTCATTTACTTTGTGTTCATCAAACAAGGTCTACAAATATGTCTGAGACATCACATGAATTAAATTCCATTAGGTGTCAACATTAAAGGCCTGCAATTGTAAGGACTTTTGTTTAATCTTCAAAATTGTGTTTTGCATCAATAAATTATCATACTCTTTCAATATATGCTTAGATAAATATGGCTCCATGGTTGTGATTGAATTCACAACTTTATTTAGCCTTGTTGCATCCTATTGTAGCTTCTAGACGGATTTGTTACACACAACCTAAGTTCTATCCTTTTCTTTCATAGCTTCATCCCATTGATGCATAATAATTTGAAGCTCTTTTGACGTGCTCCCAACTCCTGAAGGACTCAAATGTGAGTCCAAGTAGAAAACAACGAAAGAGGGAGGAGTCGGGGCACACTCCTTAATTCATAACACTTTGAGGGGTAGAGGGGCGTGTTAAAGCTCCGGGATGGGACTAGGAAGAGTTGACAAGCTTCACTCATTCACACAGGCCTGCATACAACCCACACAAACTGGTTAGTGCATAGTTGGAGCACCTTTGGTGCTAGGACAAACCACGGGCAACACGGACACACTAGATTCACCACGGCCTGGACTTGGGGGAAGCCACCACCTTCCCCCTTATAATATATTTTGTGACTGGCCATGAAGCCTACATCCAAATGGTTATTCTCTCTTGGGACTTCCGAGTGGGAGTCCCGAAATCGCGCCGGTTGGGACTCCCGTGACTTTGGAGCCCCATAATTTCACAAGCAGACCTTAGATCGAGATGCAGTCTAAATCAAAATTGTAGCTTTCGTCAAAAAATTTCCAACGATATGTTGCAAGCCCTCTACAATCAAGTAAATTGGGTCGATTCCCAACTTTTTCTAGCCGAAAGTCAAATTGGCAGTTTGATTCTTAACCCTTCTTTTGGCCATAACTTGTGTTTCAGATGTCCAAATGAGCAATGCAAGCCCATTTTAGACATCTATGTTCCAAGAGCTTTTCAATGATATAAAAAACACCACAAGCCATTGAGTTTTGACCCCTGAAATCGCTCTCTAAAATTTTTGGAGTCCACCGGGACTCCATCTCTCAAAGTGGGAGTTGTCTTGGGAATGTGAGGGTTCATTCCCTCATACTCCCTCACACTTTCTTACACTCCCATATGTGATGTGACTCTTGGGCTTCTTCTTGGCCTGCACCCTTGCGACCTCTTTGCCTTGGTTGCAAGCCCAAGGCTAAGGTTGCGACATCTTCCTTGAATTTTAAAATTTCCATATCTTGTATTAGTACCTATCACTGAAGATTCTCCTTGTTTTGTTGCAAAACTACAAATATAATTTTCAAATCGTCTACTTTTTTTTTCATGGCCCAATAATTCACATCTTCTATGTCCTTATTTACTTTTAACAAATCCCTCTTTCCCTTGATTATCTCATATAACTACATTTGCTCCTCTAGAGTTACCTTCTTATAATTCACCATAAGAAGCTCCATATGTAACTAGGTCAGTTATTTCTCCTTGACCTGAAGTGTCTTTTGGATTTGAACTTTAGTACACAGATGTGATGTTGTAAATCTTGAACCTCATGTTGTGCAACTATAATTTTACCCTCCAACTCTTGTTTTTTTGCTTCATTTTTTTCACACAACAATTTGAGTCTTGACAATTCAATTTTGGTCTGCTCCATCTTCCTATTGTAGTTTGCTACATGCTAGAATAATTTTGTAATCTGCAGATCCTCTTTTGCCTCCTATTGTAATGATCTTCATGTGTGTGGGGTTTGAAAAACAAAAGATGTTTTTATAGATGGCCCTACACTCCTATATGTGCTAAATTTATCCCCTTACTCATACACCTCTGTTAAAAATGATGGTTTACCTTCTTGATTTATAGTTGGTTATGTGGTTTATAACTGCCCCCCTTGTTGATGATGTTGGGGAGATGACAAATGTGATGGAAACCACTTAGTTGGATTTCTCTTTGGAGATATAGATCTTTGCTTTTGGTGCTCCTATGGTACATCTTGATCTATAAGTGGTGGAACATGTTGAACAACATGACCTTCCAAGTGTGGTTCCTATTTGGCCACATGTTTAAGGTTTGGAATCTTTGCAATTGGTGCAGGTCGTTGTGCTTCCTCCTAAGGTTGTTGTGGTCTTGGTATGGTATGGGATGCCAAGACTTCTAGGTTGAGAATTGTTCTTCGCATTTGTTTCCTTCTTTTGATCATTAGAGGTTTCTCCTTTTCTTCCTCTTCCTTTGAATCTTGTGTAATATTTTATTCCCTAGCCTACATTTGTCTTGGTGATCTGCTGGATGAAGTGAAAGGTCATTTAGTTTGTTGTAGACATTCCTTCAATTTTGAAGTATTGACCCCTAAGGTAGAAGCATCATGCACTCCAATGGGTACCTCTTGTAGTGGAATCTATGAAGTTGTGTCAAGGAAGAAATGTTGCATCAAAATCTCAATAACTAATGTTAAATGAAAAACATCTTTCTTTGGATCAACCTTGATTGTTCCCATCATGACCTTAGTTTGGGAGGTTGTCCATCTCATCAATTGTTTCTGTAGTTACTTAAACAAAGTATCCGCTTAATCTATTGCCTTTCCTTGCACAGTTGTCATGATTGATATTACATTTTTGTTATTGAAATAACAAACCTTATCCCTTTGGTAAATGATTTGAATTAGTGCAAGGAGACAAATATCATAAGGTGGCTTCATCTTACTTACACTCCATTGTTTTGTCTTTACATACACTCCTCGCAAGGTAATACACTGAAACATGGCTTTTGTAATTTGCTTGTCTACCTACTTCTATTCTTTCCAACCTTTGTTGGAAATCTTGAAGACATGTGCAATCAAATGTTTATCAACTACAATGATTTTCTTTCCCATCTTGGCATATATAGTTTTTCCCCTAATCTGACTTTGTTTGTTACCTTACTCACCAAATTCTATAATTGATCTCACTGATTGGAACTATTCCCAAATTCCAATACTTAGGTACACAAATTTCCATAAGAAACAAACTAAAGTCTAGGGTAAATGCACAATCGAACGGGTCATTTCTGCGATAGAATGGTGTTTTTTTCCTAAGCACCCATTATTCAAATGCATATGGTAACTAATATATTTTTAAATCTACTAATTGGGACTTGGATCTAAACTAACAACTTCATTATAAAAAAACTTGTGTGGTTATTTAGTAGTAATAATGGACTTTTGAAATTGAAAAATGTGGACTAGTCATCTAATTTGGAACATCACAAAATGGAAAAAAATATACTGATTCATATTCCAAATTTTTTATTTGGACTCAATATATGATGTAATACAAGATGATAAATTCATGTGAATTTTTATTTTTAAAAAACCTTAACCATTTAATAATTAGGGATGTTTGAATGGTTAAAATTTGACCATATTTTCATAACTCCATATAAGTTGCAATTTATTTTTATTTTTTCAATTTCTTTGTCCCAAAAGCATATTTTTTGAAAACTTTACATAGGTCATTATTGATATGGACTTTACGAGTTTTCTTTTTAGGACTTCCAAATTTAAAAATGACATCAACTACATTAAATACAAGTTTTCACATAGATTTGGGAAGGTTTGTAGGTGATTGAACATGTATTATTCAAATATTAGAATAATAACATTTTTTGAAATAACAACCATGTCCATTTGAATCATTTAAAAGAATCTTTTATGGACTTATAAGGAATGTAATTTTTGCCGATATTGAGCCATTTGATCGTGCATTCACCTAATAGGAGGTGAAAAAGTAGTAAAATATATTTTAAAAGTTGACAAAAAATTATCAAGTTTTTAAAAAAATAGTTTTTCACTAAAACACAAGTATATTCAAATTTGACTTAAATTTCATTTTGAAACTATTGAGCCCTCAATTTGCTTTATTGTAAATCAACTACAAATTCAAAAACTTTGGAATAATAAAAGTCGGGAATAAGTACATTTGAAATTAATTGGTCAAAATGGTGTTCAAACCTATTTTTTCATTAGAAAATTTTACATGTATGAAGTTATAACATCTTCATACATGTATGAAGTTAAAACATAAATATCATTGTATACCAATAAACAAATCTACTTTCTTTTTGGTAGAATATATTTGACACATATTTGAATCAAATCTCACACTGTAAAAATTAGGTTTTAAAAGCTACTTGCATTTAGAAAAATCTACTTGAAACCTACTTTTACAATGCAAAATTTAAAAATTAATGCATAATAATGAAGAAGTATCTTATTATTTATCATTCAACTAAAAAGATTAAATGTATAATAATTTTGTGATGGGTTTTGGTCCTATTTTTTGTTCATTTGGCAAATAGACTAGTGAGTACTTTTAGTTGTACACTTTACTATGCTTTCACCTTAGGTAGGTAGTATTTTTTTTTGGTTTGTTGGATCTTGATAGTTGATGCATTTGAAGCAAGTTTAGTGCACTAGATGTATGCTTACTTGTAGGTTGGTTGCTACTATGCCTAAAAGCCCCAATAAATCGTGCACTTTTAGACCAACAAGTTTTTTGTCACCGCTTGGAATCACTTCTACCATTAGTTAGCTACTACCCATCATGCATTACAATATTAGTTGTTGGTCAAATGAATGGATCTTCAGTTATATGGTGTTACCTATTGGGGACCCATCCATCATGATCAATTGTTGCATGGCAAATTGATGTTGAAAGCCTATGTACTTGGTTGTAGATGGAACATGACAAATAGTCAAATTAATTCTACACACTTAATGCCTTTTCATTGAAAACTAAAATCCTAGTTTTGATGAACAAATTTAGGTTGACATTATCAACTATAAATTCACATATTTCTAAGCAATCAAAGGTTGTGGAAGTATCTTGGACTTCCAAAGCACCCAAAAAGCCATAATCACCAAAGATAATCTAGAGCAAACTAGTCTTAACAATACCAACCCAAAATTAGTCTTGAGCATTTTGTGAAGGAGTTAGTGCCACAATTTCCACCAATAACTTTTTCTACCATATCATTTGGATTTTTTTATCAATTCCCAGTTGATGTGCCAAGGGAAGTCTAGCCATGGTTGGTTTGTTATGCCCAATAGTTCTACATGGTACTTCAAATGACTATCATGTTTTGCATGCAAAAAGATGAATGACACAAGATGTAAGCTTTTCAAGTATTGGAGTGCGTGCAATCTTGTATTTGAGAGTTGTCACAAGTTTTTTTACAACAATGCCCACTATTGAATTCTTATTGAAATTGTTTATAATGCTGAAATTGTTTATAATCATACTTTCTTGTGAAGCTTTCTTTTTTGAAACTAGATGCCAAAAAACACTTTTCTTTTAAGAAATTTGATAAACTAGCAATGGGAGAGCAAAAACTCATGCATGATGCCCTAGTTATGTGAAGAAATTATATACTAGAATGGACTCATTAACACCCATAATCTCCTCAACAAGTACATGCCTCCATTGCATTCTCGCATCCTTCTGCAATTAATGTAGAATATGAAAATTACATAAGAACCCTGACCAATGGTTTAATCTCATGCAAAACATGACAACTAAACATATATGCAAAACAGTGAACAACAAGAATTTGCTTTGATTTTATTTAGATTGTTCATATATTTTCTCAATCACAATCAAATTGTTCAACTATGAGGCATCAACAACACACATGTATGAAAGGTGTCTTTGGTACCTCCATAAAATCATAATTCTTAACATCCATAGATACATCAATACAAAATAATGTGTTGAAGTTCTACGAGAGAAACACAAGAAACCTAGCTAGTGGTGGCAATAGATCATGGAAAGTACACCACATCATGTATGGTAGTTTTGGACCAATGTGATGACATTCCTTCAATGTTCCTCCATCATAGTCCTTGATGTAATCTGTAGTTACTTTTGGCATGCTTTAATTATGCTTGGAGGGCGAAAGCACACTACAATGACCCCTTTTGGAGCACTTTTCCATCTAGTACTAAAAGTTTATTTTGTATGAATTTCACAAAATGTAGTCCATTTAATTTTGAGTTCAAATTTTGGTGTTTTAATTTTAACCTTTTGATTTTCATAAAACTAATGTTATCTACTATTATTTGAAAAAATATATCTAATAATTAATAAAAACAAAATAACCATGGGTATATTTCTATGTACATAATATAACATGATCTCATTTTGTCATTTCAAACTACCCTAGAGTATTTAATTTCATTAATAATAATAATAAAATTCTTTAAATAAATCTAGAAATAAACCCACCTCAAAAACACCTGTCACATTCCATTTGCAAGTGATTGTTTGTGAAAATGTCAATTTACAACATACTTATGATCATGACCATAAAAAAACCCATTTATGACATGAAAATATCAAACTTTCAAATGGTTCACAAATTTGGTTTAAATTATGTGAAATGACATGTGAAAAAACTATTGTAAATTTCGTGAAAGTTAAAAATCATTTCAATCATTTCAATTTTTGGAATATATTTGCAATTTTGAAGGTGTTGTGACATGTATTTTTTCATGCAAATATACTCCAATCCACCATAATATAAAAAGAAAATGATTAGATTTTTTTCATTCTTTTTTTTGGGTTATGATTTACCATAATATGCAAAAACATTGTGAAAATCTTTTGTAGTTTTGACATGGTTTAGGTTAAAAAATGACCACCCAAAAAGAAATACAATGTGACAACACAAGGGGGTCACTATAGTGTGCTTTCACCTTGGAATTCTATTTGATTGTAAAGAAAAACTCCACAACAAACATGTGAAGGTAAACCACAAACAATGAACAAAAGTGGTCACATAGGTACCTTTATGACAATCACCCCCACAAAATGTCCTGGAACAATCATGCTCATCATGAATACGAACAATGAACAACACATCTTTTGACTCACTCTCTTCCTGTCTTTTGCAACTCAATCTCATGCTGCTTCAAATCTTCAACAAACAAAGCAACCATCCCCTTACTCACAATAATGCATCTCCCATAAGAATGTAGGCATCCCAAAGATCTAATCCCCACAAATGTAAATTGCAATAGATAAAATGGTAGTGATTTCATGTACTTCTATCATGTAGTTTACAAAATTTGAAAAATGTTACTAGACAAAATTGGCAATCATCTCTATCTATTCCTTTCTCCACATGCTTTTACTTGAAACAATTCTTGCAAACCAACCTCTCCAATTCTTGCAACTCTAAATTATGTTCTTTCACAAAAGTGAAAAAAATGGGTAGAGGACTTGCACTTGAAGGTGGACTACCCACTTACTGTGCACAAATAAGGTAATGGTCAAATGCAAGGTCAAAAAGGTGTTGAATTGTACCCTTTAGCATTGTAAAAAACTCATTAGCTTGCTAATGTCACTTAATGGACTTGCCAATTACTTGTTAGCATTACAAACCCTACTTCCATCAATCATTGCCCAATCTCCAATTGTGTTAGATCAATTGTTTTGCACTCTAATAGGATGAAGAAGTTTAAGAACAATACCACCATGTTCTAATTCATAATAATAATAGGTTGATGGTCAAAATGAGGGTCTCATTGTTGCCAAAGAGATTGGAAATAGATTATCATTGCTTCTCTCTTTCCCTACAACCACATTATCTACAGAAGTAAAAACAAACATTATAATCTAAAAGATCTGAAAGGCTCTTCACATGCTCACATTAATGTGAAGGATTAGAAATGGTCAACAATAATCTCCATAATTTGCAAAATTAACACCAACAACAATATGTGTTTTGTGTAAACAATAGCTACTTAACATTGCAAATAATGGATTCACCTATCGTTAGTTGAAGCTAAGGCTCAAAATGAAATTATGTAAGAAACCTTTAAGATGAACCTTTTAGGAGGGGCGATTGTTGATGGTTTGTTTGCATACCAAGGAGGAGACATAACTTCCTAATCAAATTCAAGATAAATAATAGAAGGAAATAATGAAAGGAAAAAGATACAACGTACTTAACTTCGCTATCTTCTTCATCATGTTCCATTACCATTATTGTTTGTTCTACTTGTTGGCTTGCTCTTTGGTAGGTTTGATTGCATAATGTAGTTTTTGCAAGCAAAGAATTACAACCTAAAACTACCATCATCAACCACCGAAATCTCTTCTCCAACCACCAAAAGCTTCATGCTATAGTCGCTTTCAATTTGAAAACTAGAAATATGTCTTTTACCAACTCAAGCTTCCATGTGTTTTTGAGAGTTCTACACACTTGAACCATGATCATTGTTAACTAGATGCTTGAGTTATGTGGGAGGTTCTACACAAATTGGTAGGTATATGACACAACCTTCCTAGCTTTGGATTATGAAATTATAAATCAATTCCCCTATATTATTTCATTTTCATGAAATAATATATTGTTGTTCTTTGTGATGAAAGTGACACATTGTGAGAGATTCAAATATGCAATTATAGTTGTGCCTTCATTTTGTTGTGTCTTTGTGGACATCCTTTTTTCTTTCCAACTTTTTTATAGATCTTATGAAGTTTGGCCTCCTTGGAGCGCAACTTACATCTCATATTGTGTTAGCACTAAGGTATGCAAGTCTATGTATGTGTGTGTGTTTTTCTCCTAATCAATTTCTTCAACACCTTACAATAAATCCAATATCATGCCTAGCATTTCTATGTTCTCTTGGTCTCATTTGAGCTTTTCTAAAGTTAAGGTATGACACGCCTAATGAAATTGATGTGCATTCTTCAAGTTGTGCACCCTCTCTCTTTGGTCCTCCGATCATAATTATGTTTTCACCCCTAAATGTCAAGACAATATCCAAGATAAACATTGAAAAGCAGATAAAAATGGTCCACCTTGACATTTAAGGTTTCAATTTATTTGTTGTGCCAAACTAATATGTACATTCCTCCTTACATCATGTGTCTCTCTCTTCTTCACTGATGTACATTCTTTCTTACAGTCTTTCTCTTCCTCCTATGAACCTATTTTCCATTATTGTCCATTACCATTTTGAACACTACAAGAAATCATAACTTTTTTGACGAGGAATTTTGGTCAAGAAAACCCCCCATATGGTTTTTTTGCCCCCATGTCCAACTTAACCAAAGTGTCATTTTGGACAAGTTGATTTGGACCCAACCGTTTTGACTAGGTCTTTTTTGTTGGTTTTTTTATTGAACCATTGTGACAATAATATAATTTGCATAGCAACCAAAAATAAATATTACTTAAATTTAGTTATTTAAAATTAATATGAAAATATTAATTAATTAATCAATTGCCCTACTTATTTTATCTACCCACCTACCTAATTAATAAACATGATAATTAATGCCAAAAAATGTTTATTTATTTACCTACCAACCCTAAGGCCTAAGCTAGGCCACCTAGTTTCGCCATCTATGCTACCCCAAGCCACTTAGGTTAGGCTAAGTGATCTAGTAGCTTTTGCAACCTAAGTTACCTAATTAGGTCACATAAGTAGTCAAGGTAGCCTAGGTTGCAAGTGTGGGGACTTGAACTCTTCACCTCCACATTGAGGAATCAAGTCCTTAACCATTGCATCACTAATTCATAAGGTGATTTTCTTGGACAACATATTTGTAATGAACATAATTTTGAACCAATGTATTATAATCAACTTCCATGATTTTTTTTCAACATGCATATTGTACTAAATGAACTTGATTTTTTTTACATTACTTACATAAATAGGTAGGTTATAGGTAGGGTAGCCTAAATAGGTAGAAGGTACCTATTAATAATTGCATGTACCTAGATAATATGTAGATTATAATTTATTAGGCCTTATAGGTACCTATTGAGTCTATGTTTATACCTACCTAGAGGCTTAGGTAACTTAAATTAAGTTACATATCTATTTAGTAGGCTTAAGGAGTTTAAGTTAAGATATGTACCTATCTAGTAGGCCTAGGTGGTGTAGCCTAGGTTAGATACATACCCAGTAGGCTTAAAGAACCTAGGTTAAGCTACATATCTACGTAATAGGCTTAGGTGGTCTAAGAATTAGGCTACCAACCTTGTAGGCATAAATGGCTTAAGTTAGGTTACATACCTAGTATGTTTAAATGGCTTAAGTGGCTTAAGCTAAGCTACCTACCTAATAACTAAGCCCAGGTGGCCTAGGCTACTAACCTAGTTAGTAGGATAAGCTACCTATAGGTAATTAATAAAAATAATTTAAAATGATTGATGAATTACTATAAATTTTAAATAAATAAATTGTGTCAATGATTAATAATTGGTTATTTCCTAGGAATTAATTAATATTAAATTTTATTATTTATTATTTATTATTTATTAATTAATATTTTATTTAATATTAATTACTCATTATTTATGATTTATTATCAATTAATATATAACAAATTATTATTAACTAACAAATTAGTTTAAATAATCATTCATCAATAATTATTTATAATTATATATTGACTACTATTAATTATTATAAATCACTATCAAGTATTAATAAAAAAATAGATTAAATTAATAATTCAATAATGATAATTAATCAATTAAACGTTGATGAATAAATTAACTATTGGTTATTAATTGACATTTATTTGGTGACTAATTAATTATATAAAATATTAATCATAAATTATTGAGTATTAAATGCCAATTATTAAATATTAACTAATCATGTACTAAATTTAAATACATACATGGTGCCTAAAGGTAGCATGTAAATAGCCTATTAAACTTTATAAGTAGTTACTAGGTGTAATATGCTTAATTTAGGGCCTACTAGTTATGAACTTAGGTTTGGTAAGTACCCTATGCAAAATAAACTTGTAGGCTAAATAACCAAATTAGTATGGTTGATTTGAATAAGTGTCAAAATCAAAATGGCCAATTTGACTAATTGTAAATCACAATGGCCATTAAATATGGTCAATTCGGTTAAGCCTTGGTCATATTAATGGATCTCTGGCCTTTTTTATTAGATGGTTTGTTCGTCACATGGTCAAAAAGGTCATTTTAATCAAATGTCTTAGTCAAAAGTCAAAATAACTCGTGTCTTTCATGCCCCAAACTTTTAATCAAAATGACCATCCCCCTTGGTCAATGTGGACATTTCAATCAAATTGGACCTTTTGAAAAGTCATTTTTTCTTGTAATGCAAGGAAATAATTGTTTTGTTGTTTATCTATCTGTAATTCCAATCTTATGCATATTTCTAGTGCAAACTTGATCCTTTCATGGCTCAATTGTCAAACTTTACATTGTTCTTAGAAATTTTAGCATGCATTCATTGAGTCTAGGATGACTGCTTCAACTCCTGAAAGATGTGGTAGTGTTGTGTTGTGTAGCTTGATTGATGTAGTTATTTTTTAAAATTTAGCAATTTTGTATCTAATTGCATGAATGATTAGCAAAATGGTATAAGAACATTATGATTCTTCCATTTCCTAAAAAGAATGTTATATGTATGTCTATAATCTAATCCTGGAAAGATTTTATGTATATATGTTTTTAAGGATCACACATTTTTTTTTGGTGGTTTTGATAGGGTTCTTTGATTTGGATTTGTAGAGAAATTTTGATTAATGTAAAGTTCATGGAGGTCCGACATTAATCTTTAAATGTCTTCATGAACTACATTACTACACATCCACAGTTACACCTGAATGAAGATTTCAAAAACTTGTTAAATATTGAATATTGTGAAATTCTTTTCATTTTCAATAGCTAAGAATTCTTGTCATTATGCCTTACATAGTATGCAAAGACAAGATAAGTTATAGACAAAGTGGACAATTATAATTATGGTGTGTTTTTTTGGAAATTCTTAATGCATGTAAACCAACTAATGATTTCTTCACCATTAAAGATCATGTCTTGTTGGCTAGGTATTAATTTTTAAAACCTTAAACCCTTTTGTTCCTACCTTGTTGAATAAATTTTTAGACGTATATATTATTGGTATACAACAAATCTTTTGTTACCTTCTAATAGTTAATTCATATTTATGAATCATATGTTGCTATTATCAACATGATATGCATGACATGCAAAAAAAAATTTCAGAATGTCCGCACATGTGCAGGGACTAGTAATTAGTTGAATGCAATTTTTGGGTTGAAGATTATCTACTAGCTTTGGATGTGATTTAACATTGTATTAAGAATTACTAGTTTTTAATACTCATTGTAATGCAAATGCAAAACTTAAGTAAATGAATCCAATGTGGTAAATACATATTTGAAGGACCATTTGAACACCATACAAAAAGCTCCGTCTATACTAAGAGAGGCATGCTAGTGTGTCTAATGCAGAAGCTAATGTTGTTTATTAAAAAGACAGGGAACTATTTACAAGTTTACCTGGAACTTTAGTGTCACAACTTGGTATATTTTCCTATCTTACACTAGGTCTTGAAATTAATAATTGACAATCCTATAGTCAATACACAAGCCTAGTAACTAGTGAAGATGGCATGGTACAATTGTGACCTTTGCAAGGCTATCAACTTCAAGAATCAAACCAATTTGAAAAGATATCAAATGAGCAAGTATTGCAAAGCAACCTACAAGAGGACATCAAGGCCATTGACATCTAAAAGGCATAGAGAAAATGAAAATGTTCACATTTCTATGGATGTTCCAAAATGTCCTACATTTTTAGAACAACCAAAATCTTTCACATTCTTGGAACAACCTACTATTGACAAAAACCTTGTTCCACATTCAAGTGATGTTGCATATCAACCTTTTGATTCCAACCCTTTGCTTTTTTAATTGGATTAGATCTTGTAGAAGTGGAATGGGATTGTCAAAACATGATATCAATAGTTTATTTCAAAGAGTGTTCTTCCATAAGTCATTTTAACTTAATCAAGTGGAAATAAGGTCAACAAAATATTGTGAAAAATATGATGTTAAGATGTATTACAAAGAGGATGGTTAGTGGGAATATGTGGTACAGCCAGAGGCTAAAGATCCATTTCCAATTAGTCTTTACTACAAAAATCCTATTGTGGTTCTTTCAAGATTTTTTTCTAGCCCTACAAATGTTGGTGGCTTTGATCTTCATCCAAAAAGAATAAGTGGCCAACACCAATGATACTCCATTCCAAGCACTAGTAATTGGTGGAAATCAATGCAAGAGTATATTGATTGTCATGGAGGTGTCATTGCCCCCTTGATCTTTTATAATGATGTAAATTCCTCTTTGTCAAACAATGGAAAAGTGATTGGCTATCTTCTAGTTTTATCATTGCACAATATAGCTTCTAAGTTGAAATCACAAGAAAAGGGACATATATTGCTCCCTATGTACCTATGATATCAACATCAAATATTTCCTCCCATCAACGATGGTTGCAAATATTTCATGAGCAAATTTGAAGAAGATATTTGAATCATTGAAATACTTAAGTTTCAAGCAAGTTGGATCCATGACCATTTTGTGTGGGTTCATAATCTTTATGATGGAATCTTATGAAATGGGATGTGACTAGTAATCTTGAAAACTTGGGTGTGCTTGTGTAGGGGGACCACTATGACTAATTCATTTGGAAATGAACAATTTGTGTCTCCATTATTATATGGTTTTTTTGTGTGATCACCCATAGAGTTGTAAGGTACAATATTTCCACCTCAAGATTATTTCAATGAAAAAATTAATCGTTGCAACTTTGTCCTAGTTTGGCCAATGCAATAGCTAGACATGTTTCCAAGATATTGTCCAAATTAATCCTACAACCACAATGGTAATCGAGCATGTCATTTTGAATTGTGGAAATTCATAGACAATTGAATGTGTATGAGCTTAATGGAACATCAAAGCAATCTCTTTGTTCTCTTGATGATGAAGGTATAAGGTCTTTGATATTCCAAGAAAATGTTGTGAAGTTAGGAACATATGATAGCGTTGGCCAATCTTGGGAGAATGTTGGTGAAAATTAGTCTTGCAAACACAACAATAAACATCCTTGCTATCATGGTCAATTTTGAAAATTCACAATGTGTATGAGTTCACCATATCTTATGTTTCCTCTTGTTGTGAATCTTATTGTATCAAGTATTGGCTAGCCCTATTGTTCACTAGACATTAGTGATGCAACTACTAAAATTTGGTAACCATGTAGGTAATAGGAACCTATGATAAAAATTTATGCCAATGGCCTTGCAACTTGTGCTTTTGTGGCAAAGAAAATCTTAGTGATACTATGAACCCATTAATTTATCACACTAAAACATAATGAAATCATTGCACAAAACAATGAATGAAGCAAATTCACACATTTAAACCACTAAAATTTCAAAGCAATATTCTTTACACGCAATTGAAGTACGTGAATTCATGTTCTCATAGTTCTTTATGTATAACATTTTATTTAGTCTCATGATTGATAATTTGGAAAGTAGGTATAATTGTCTTAGTTCATTTCCAACTTAGAAAAAACATTCAACTAACACAACCAAGAGAATTTGTGTAAATGCAATGTGCATTGTGGGGTTACAATGGAGGTGAGAGTGATGAGGGATGCCCATACAAGTGCATTCATGTAGATGCGCTACACCAATGAGATCTAGGGATCTTTAAGACTTTAGTGGATGCGCTTTACATGAATGACAATACTCACAATTGGATTTTACAAGAAATAGATAGTCACCTCTCATACATTACAAAGACTTCTTGTGACCAATCATTTTGAATACCTAGTATTGAAAGAGGTGGCTACTTCAACTCAAATGCTAACTTTGTTGCCTTTGAACATTGAACAATTATGTAGGCTAAAAAAAAAAAATTAAGCAATAAGTGTTATTAACAAGTCTTGACTGTTTAAATGCAATATGAATTGACATTTTCTAATACATATGACTTCATTTTTTTGACATTAAGGCCAATTGCAATAATTTAAGGTTTTTCTTTAAATGTTTGTGGTCATAACCATGGAATGGTATGTACATGTAGGCTATTGTTACATGTATGGTGGGTCTCATTGAAAACAAGTATGTCGTAACCAGTGTGAAATTTCTTAAATGATACAAGTTGGCATGCCACACACATGAATATTTTGAATCCATATTGTTGGAAATGAATGCACTATGCATAAGTAAAAAGCCCTTGAACTAATGTGAATTTATTACCTTAATTTGAGCTCTTATATCTTTTGATTATTTTTACGATTATCTATTGTCATCATAATTTAACAATTATCCTATGTTGATTTGTTTTGCTTGTAGGGCCATCACACTTTTCAAGTCAAACGTGGAAGGAGCACAAAAGTCATCTTTTAACATTGTGAGAATGTACATTATGAGGCATTTTAATGATTTTGTAAAATGTTTAGGATCCTTAGATTTGGATATAGTAGCAATATGTAATAACAATTACACATCAACTTGATGAAAATTGTATATAGAACAAGTAGCTGACATGATTATACATGCCAAATTTTAAAACACAATTATTGGGAAAATGAGGGACTTGGGTTCCATATAAGCACATATACTATGTTTTGCAACATGTGATGTTATATCGAGACACTGAGGAATTCATTCATCACCTTACATGAAGTTGGAATGAAGTTCACATCTTGTTGTCTTGTGCAATGATTATAAAATAGACCCATATTTTCATATTGAAGTACATAATATTTCATGATGGGTATAGATTGTCCTAGTATGCTACATAACTTTAGTTTTTGTTAATTGTACATGTTCTTTTTGAGGAATGGCAGGCTTGCTTATATCATGGATCAATTCTTGTGTGATTTTCTACCTCCATTTGTTCTATAAATTTTGAGGTGACATGGCATGGAATATCCCACATGTTGAGTGGCATGAAATAGTCATTTGACATGGCAAGGAATTTTTTTTGGATGTGGAAAAAAATTTCACTTTGCATGGAATATTCTTATGATTTGACAAAAATATTCATTAATATATTCCATCCTACTCATTTGTTCATGTTCACTTGCTCATTGTTCACACTCACCTATTCATGTCATAATACCTTGTGAAAGTATCAACTACAAATGAGGTTAAGGTGGAACTTGGGTCTATGAAAGAATTGAACTTCAAAGATGAATGACTTGCTTTCAAAACAAAATTAAATGGAGTAAAAAGTTCAGTAAACATATTTACATGAATGAAAGAAGGCTTGCCATGAGGTTGGCATGTGACACAATTTAAAATAAAAACCCCAATGAAGATGTGTTTTTCTTTTATGATCATTTTATTTTACGATCCCCTAGGGTTAGCCAATTCAATTTACATCTACTACATGTGACAAAGTTCATCTTTGCAAACCAAGGTTCCTAGTTGCCTTACATGGGCAATAGTTGGGCTAGATACTGAAATTTTCAAACATTATGTCCACTAATGCTTGTTGAATCAACATAAAAGCTATTAAATATTATCAAATGCATCATTTGCTACATTGGCAATCATGAAGATAATGAGGATGGAACATGAATGTCCAGATGTTGTTTTGCAATGGAATGTGATGAATTTTATCAAAAGATAGAAATTTGATGTGTTTGAATGGTCATGGAAATCATGAATGTGTTGCATCCATTTTTTATTTTTGCAAGACCCTTATAGTGGCAAGAATTTCAAATGTAATGTTTGCTTGGGTGCTTGATATTTTATTCAAAGGCTTGCATTGTACTATTGATTACATTTGGTAAAGATAGAGTTAAAACATTGGTATAACAATCATATATATTAATTCACTTAGTCCGTCCGTCCGTCTGTCTTTATCTTTATCTTACTTTAAGTTACCCTGGGGGGGAGAGGAATAAAGATGTGATAAAGTGAGTTAGGAGCGTTGGATCGGGAATCGGACGGGTGGAATGATGTTTTTCAGGGGTAAGTATCGTGTTGGGGTAAAAGTGGTGAGCTGGGAA
>Ga0116227_10007237_pt1 | contig 21810 bp, 21 predicted proteins | sample S1TSphgellanicum_FD_89693 | JGI IMG/M metagenome (GOLD analysis project Ga0116227, IMG submission 89693) | Host-associated microbial communities from peat moss isolated from Minnesota, USA - S1T2_Fb - Sphagnum magellanicum MG | ecosystem: Host-associated > Plants > Peat moss > Unclassified...
CATGCGCATTTTGAACTTCCAAAGATGAAAGTTGCCACCATCAAACTTCTCCATGACTTTCAAAGACTCCATTTGAAAAGAAGACATTTTGAACACAAATGCTACAACAAACACTCTTCTCAAAAGATTGAAAGCTTTGGAAGAAATCTTTGACCCTTCACGTAAACTTGAAAAGAAAAAACTTCTATCACTTGCAAATCTTTTATTACACAATGTTGAAATTTCACTTGAAACTTGCAATAATGCGAAAAACTCTCTTTGACACACTTGAAACTTCACACTTTCAATAACTCAAAGACTTTTCTTCCATACACCTCAAACTTTCAATGAATCGAAAAACTCTCTTCCACACATTTTCACGTTGAAACTTAATACTTTCAAAAATTATGAAAAACTTACAACACTTTGAAGAAATCTCTTCCACACCTCCCATTCACTTAGAAATGGACTTTTACTCTTCTTGCAACCTTACAAACTAAAAAACCTTCCCTCAAAAGGATTCTCCCTTTCTATGTTATACAAGTTAAACCTTTGACTATTTTTTGTTCTAACATAATGTCCTTTCTCTTGCTTGGTGTTGGCCCATAACCTATTAAACAACTTGAAAACAAACAAGAAATGAAACATTCAAGGTTCATGAAATGGAACAATTGTATTAACTAACAAGAAATCACAAGGGTTGTATGCTTCAAATGCCACAATCACAAAACTATGGCTTGCAACTACTAACAAGGCTTGAAGGTTCTACATGCACTCAAAGACATGAAAGGAGAAAATGAAAGACAATTCAAAACCACACAATTATATATTATCTCATAACCCTAAAGTAGCCACCACTTAACCCTAACCTAGCCGCCACCAAACCCTAACCCTAGCCGTTGCCAAGCCCAAAGTAGCCTCCACTTCTAAACCCTAACCTAACTTGACGCACTCCCAACTCCTTGGAGAATTCAAATGTGAGTCCAAGTGGAACACAACGGAAGAGGGAGGAGTCGGGGCACACTCCCTAGCTCACAACACTTTGAAGGGTAGAGGGGCATGTTGGAGCTCTGGGATGGGACTAGGAAGAGTTGACAAGCTTCACTCACTCACACGGGCCTGCACACAACCCACACAAAGTGGTTAATGCATAGTTGGAGCACCCTTGGTGCTAGGACGAGCCAGGGGCAACACGGACACACAAGACTCACCACGGCTCGGACTTGGGGGAAGTCACCACCTTCCCCTTTATAGTATACTCTGTGATTGGCCATGGAGCCTACATCTAAATGACTTTTCTCTCCCGAGACTCCCAAAATCGCGCCGATTGAGAGTCTTGCGACTTTGAAGCCCCATAACTTTGCAAGCAGACCTTGGATTGCAATGCGGTCTAAAGCAAAGTTGTAGCTCTCGTTGAGAGCTTTCCAACGGTATGTTGCACACCCCCGGAACCCAAGTAAACCGGGTCGATTCCTAACTTTTTGTGGTCGGGAGTCAAATTGGCAGTTTGACTCCTGGTCCTTCTTTTGGCCATAACTTGTGTTTCAGATGTCCAAATGAGTAATGCAAGCCCATTTTAGACATCTACGTTCAAAAAGATTTTTAATGATATAAAAAAGCCTCAAGCCATTGAGTTTTTACCCCTGAAATCGTTCTTTGAAGTTTCGGGAGTCCACCGGGACTCCATCTCCCAAAGTGGGAGTTGTCTTGGGAGTGTGAGGGTTCACTCCTTCATACTCCCTCACACTTTCTAAAACTCCTGGGAGTGTGTGATGTGTGACTCACGGGCTTCTTGCCTTGACTCCCAGCCTTCCTCTTGGCCCATAACCTTGCAACCGTTTTGCTTTTGTCACGAGCCCAAAGCTAGGGTTGTGACATAACTATTATAAATATGTGAATATTATTCATCCTTTTGATGAATGTTTGACACATTCATCAACATTGGGAATTAGAAACGAATAATATTTCTAACACAACCAAATTAAAAACCAGAAAAAACATCTTCATATGCATGCCACATTTGTGGTTTCAATGGACATAAAATGATAGATTGTCTAAAGATTGTTGAAATGTAGAAAATGTTTCATGGGAAATCTATGGTAGTAGCAAAGGTTCAACCTATTGTTGAGACACAAATAATCATTGCAGATGTGAATGTGGTGGATATTAATGTTACCACAAGAAGTAAAGTAATTGAAGAACATGTGTTCAAGGATAGAGAGCCAAGAAAAACAAAGAATGTTGATTAGAAGAAAGAAGAATGGTTGAAGAAGTCAATCGTGGAGATAATTCAATAGATTCAAAAAAAACAAACCTAGACAAAAGAGTCATCCACATCCATGGAGGAATGGAACACAACCTAGTCGGGTATGCCAAATACTACTCTTGTGGAAGCACAAAAATCTCATGAGGTAGTGAATTCACAAGAAAAATTGATCACAATAGAAAAAATAAATTTGGACATTAGTAATTAGATTCTAAAAAAATGGTATACTTTGAACTTGGGAAAATTTCTTAAAATAGCTCCTAAGCTAAAGATATATCTTTGGCAGAAGCTAAAACTGAAGAAAACTCAGAATTTAAGTAGAACAACCATAAATAAACAAGTTGGTTTTTCAATACCAGAGGTAGGGACAACTATTATAACAATAAATAATCATATGACAGTTATCCAAGTATAGATTGGGAAGAATACAATAGAGGATGTGTTGTTGGATGGAGGTTTTGGAGTTAATATTATCATAGAATAATTGAAATTGAAGTTCGGGCTTCCAAAGCCTAAACTCGCACCATATAATCTAAAAATGGCAGATCAAATAACCACAAAACATGTGGGGTTTATCAAAGATCTGAAGATATATGTCCATGGCATTCCTTACATAATTATGTTAATTGTACTTCAAAATAGTATGGTAGATTCTAGTTATTCCATGTTGTTAAGGAAACCATGGTTGAAGGATGTTAAAGTGGCACATGATTGGGGGAATAACATTGTTACCATACAAGGGAATGGGACAATCAAAACAATTACAGTCACCAAACATTTGGGAGGTGAAATAAGAAGACCATAAATGTTATTGTGCTATGATTATCATAATGGCATCACAAATGAAAAATATATCATTTTTGTTACAAAACCATAATTGTTTTCAATAGGAACAATTAGTTTACTTGAGACAATTCAATATGTGAAATCAAATATGTGAAGATCATGGATACAGATGTGAAGACAATTATTTCAAAGTAGGAATTTAAAATATAGAACACAAATAAGAAGATAGTTAGCAACATATATGAACTAGAAGTAGTTCTAAAGGATAAGGTGTATCCATAAACATACTATAATCATCCACTAAGGAATGTTATAATGGATGAAACTCCAACAGAAATCAAAGCACAAGAATTATAGATAGATGGATGTAATTGAAGATCAACAATTGATGAAGTTCAATCTGGGAATTGATGCAGAATCACAAATGGTGAAGATTAATGCATAGTTGGAAACATGCGAGGTGTTGGAATTGGAGTAGTTATTAAAGGAATTCAAAGATATTTTTGCACGGACATTTAAAGATTTGAAAAGGATTCCACCAAAGTTGGCACAACATAGAATTGAGTTGGACATTACTATACCACCAGCATACTAGGCTAGGTACGGATTAAATCCAAACTATGTTACAGTAGTCAAACAAGATATAGACAACTTGTTAATAACTAGATTTACTCAATCTATAAATGAGGCTACATGGTTGTCACCCATAGATGTAGTAGTACCCAAGAAAAATGGCAAACTAAGAATCTATAGATTTGAAAAAATTAAATACAACCACAAAAAAAGATACATGCCCATTACCTTTCATAGATGAAATGTTAAACACAATAGCAAGGTATGAGGCATATTATTTCTTAGATGGATATTCAAGATATCATCAAATCTCTATAGCTCCAAAAGATAGATATAAGACTACATTTGTTACAAACTAGGGGGCTTTTATATGGAAGGTGATGTCATTTGGAGTGAAAAATGAACCTCTAACATATTAAAAAGTTGTTACCAAAACATTCAAAGAATATTTGGATAGTTTTATGAGGATATTTTTGGATGATTTTATAGTGTATGATAACATGGAGTGTCATTTGCAAAAGTTCAGAGTATGTTTTCAAAAGTGCAAGAATATGGCATTAGTCTAATCTAAACAAATGTGCATTTATGGTATTTTCAAGGATGATATTGGGTTTTATTGTTTCCAAAGAAGGGAAACTACCAAATCCAAAGAAGATACAAGCAATAGTAAACATGCCACCACCCAACAATCCATAATAGATTCAAATATTCAATGGGATGGCATAATTTTACAAATGTTTTATCAAAAACTTTGTTATTATTATGGCACCTATCACTAAATTGACCAAAAAGATAAAGATTTCTTTTTGGATAGAAGAATGTCAAAAGGCTTGGGAATTGATCAAACAAAAGTATATTGAAACACCAATATTGATATCACCAAATTGGCAAGTGGAGTTTCATGTTCGTATAGATGCATCCTTGTTAACTATGGGGGCCATGTTATCTCATAATGTAGTAAAGAAGAGTGATCAACTAATAGTGTATGCTTTTAGGCTTATGAACGGAATAGAACAAAATTATAGCACAATAGAAAGAGAGGATTTAGCAATGGCTTTTTACTTTGCACAAGTTCAAACATTGTTTGCTAAGCAATAATTTTGTCTTTTATGTAAATCATATGGCATTGGTCTATTTGGTCAACAAACCACTTGTTTCAGGGAGAATAGTTATATGGTTGGTATTGTTCCTAGTAGTATATAAACTAGGCAAAACTCATGTAGTTGCAGATACATTATCAAGATTACTAGATATTATAGAACCCATAGGTGTGCTTAATCAAACCATAGATGCAAGTTTATTTTATAATGAACCCGGATGGTTCAAAGATGTGAAAGAATTTTTGAGAACATGACAAATTGAGGACATGTTAATTGTATAGTAGAAGCAGATATTGGTCAATAAAATAAAACCTTTCGCATTGAAGAATGGAGAATTGTACAAAATGGGCCAAGACAATAAACTATGATGATATTTGACAACAACAAAAGCACGGATGGTGATGAAATAATTGCATGAAGGACCCTTAGGAGGGCATTTTGTAATTGAAATAACACATAGAAAGATATTGGATGGTGGATATTAATGACCAACTATGTACAAAGATGTGCATGATTATTATAAATCTTGTGATGCATGTCAAAGAATAAGAAGATTGGTAACTCAAAGTCTTGCAAAGCTAGTGACAAGTCTTCCAAAGGAACCATTTATGAAATGGGGATTTGATTTTGTGGGGCCAATTAAACCAACAAGAAGATATACAAGAAACAAATATACTTTTGTTACCATAGATTATGCTACCAAGTGGGTGGAAACAAGAACATTGACAACTAATACTATAATAGTCACAACAAATTTTTTATATGAATGCATATTAATAAGGTTTGGATATCCTTTGATTATAGTCACAGATTAGGGAGTTCATTTCATTAATGATGCCATCAAGTATTTAACAAATCATTTTCCATTGAAGCATGTGAGTTCTACAACTTATTATCTTCAAGGGAATGGGTAGACTAAGTTTACTAACAAGGCATTTGGGACATTGTTGACCAAGTTAGTTAGTGGAAATAGAACATATTAAGATGAACATTTTTTTATAGTGTTATTTTCATATAGAACTACATACAAAGTAACAACATGGTTGATGCACCCCCAAACTCCTCAAGAGACCTAAAGGTGGGTTCCATAACAAAACACCGGAAGAAAAAAAAAGTTAGGGCACACTCCTTAACTCACAGCAATTCGGGGTAGGAGGGCATGTTGGAGCTTTGGGTTGGGGCTAGGAAAAACTCACAAGTAAGAGTTCAAGATGAGATCAACCTACATAACCAAGAAAAGAGGGTGGTTAATGTAAGTTGAATGGAAGTGGCGCGATAGACTTAGTAGGGACAACCTCAAGCACAAGTTTCACACCACCTGCAACTTTTGGGAGGAGGCACCACTCCCCTCCCTATAGCATACTTTGTGCCTTTTCATGGGGACTACATCCAAATGTCACTTTTCCTTAGGAATCCCAAAACTAGAACTTTTGTTATCCCAAAATTTTGGACACTCATATATTTTTCAAATCAAGTTTTTTTTTGAAAGTGCGAGGGCAATATTTTATAGCCCTCAAAAATATCTTTGCAATGGTGTATAGCACGCTCCAATCGGACCTCATTTGACTTCTGCTTTCAAGGGATTTGTGGTCGGGAATCAAATTCCCAATTTGACTCCTACCCCTTCTTTTAATCATAATTCATATAAATCAGGTTTAAATGAACAATGCGATGACAATTTACAACCCTAACATTGAGTTCATGATTAAGTGTGAAATGCAAGGGCCCATGAGGCCAAGAGGTGTGTTTAGGTGTGAAACACACTTTCACAAATGGGGGAAAGTGCAAGGGATGAATCCTAATGACTCCCAAGTGCATTTTCACTTTGGAGTTGCACTTGTGTAGGATTTGTGAATGTTTGGAGCCTTGGTTGGAAAGGCAGACAAGCACCAAATTGGGCCCCCAAGACAACATTAAAAAGTTCTTGAAGCTTAGATGTTTAAAGTGCCCTTACAATGTTCAATTAAATTTGATTTGCATGAGTTATGATCAAAAGAAAGGTTGGGGTCAAATGAAGTCCAATTGGGGTGTGCTATACATTATTAAAAGATTGTTTTGAGGGTTATAAGATTCATTGCATTCTCAAAATAGAATTGATTTGAAAAAGATATGAGCATCTAAAGTTTTGGGATAGCAAGAGTCCTAATTTTGGGACTCCCACTTTGGGAGTCCAAGGGAAAAGTGACATTTGGATGTAGTCCCCAAAGAAAAGCATAGAATATAGGGAAGGGTGCTTCCTCCCAAAGGTTGCGGTCTGTGTAAAACTTGTGCTTGAAATTGTCCCTATTAAGTTCGTTGCACCACTTCAATTCAACTTGCACTAATCGCCCTCTTTTCTTGGTTGTGCAAGTTGGCCTCAACTTGAACTTTCACTTATGAATTTGTTCTAGTCCCATCTCGGAGCTCCAACATGCCCTCCTACCCCCAAAATGCTATGAGTTAGGGAACATGCCCTAACTTTCTTCTTCTTCCAATGTTTCACTCTAGGACCCACCTTTGGGTCTCTTGAAGAGTTTCACAGCACGCCAAAAGATCCTACAATCAACACAACATTGATTTTTAATCTACATATGATTAACACGTCTATGAATAATAACTACAAAAGTGAGGGATTTGGGATGCAGGATTTTGAAGATGATTTATCATGAGTATCGATTGAATCAATAAAAATATTCACCTAGTCATCTATCACATTCACACAATCATCAAATTCGTTGGCATAGTCAATAGAAAAATTAATACAGTCAACAGATGTATTGTCATAATTAGCAGATGAGTTGATGCAATTAGTAAATAAATGGGCACAATTAGTAGAAGGTGTATAGGGCAAATGAGGTGGAGTTAGTACAACTGTTGTTAAGGAAAATATGGATGTGGAGTAATCAGAAAATGAAATTTGTGGCATTCATTCATAATGATGATGCCAAGTGCTTCCATGTGGCTATACAAAGGACACATAAACTTATAGTGATGGGTTGTATTAAAATCAAGGATCATGCATTAATTAAAAGATGATAGGTAGGTAAAAACATGAATGTGATGGGTAGGATGTTCAAGGATTGAAAAAAAAAAAGGTAATTGCCAAAAGCAGTTTGCGTTTATTGTTTGAAATTGTGTGCGTTTTTTAAGTTCTAGAATTCACATCAACATGAATGCAGAGAGTGCAATTGAAAAACTTTAAATTATAGCAAAGGAAAAGGAAACATAGAGGAGTGAGCATAGACAAAGGCAAAAGGAGGAGCGGAATTGTTGAGAAGAGCAAAGAGAGAAGGTGTGTTGAATATTTAGCCGTTGGCTATGAGGTCACGTCGCATTCATCATCATCTTCGAAATGTGCAAAAGGAAAAGTGTACAATGAAAAGATGCAATTTGTGCAAACGATAATTTACGATATATATAGAACTGGAGCATTTGTGTTTGAGTTTTTGCACAGAAGCAAAAGAAATTGGTGTGCAAGAGAGTAGATAAGACCAAGAGCTACATCAATATATTTAGTGTTCATTGAAAAATCGAAGGAAGATGAAGTTGTGGAATAGCATTTTGTGGAAACACAAACAATGCATATGGATGCAAGGGAGGAAAATGTTGTTGAGGCATAAGTATAGCCATCCACAGAGGTGCAAGCGATGGTAAAAGCACAACGAAGGGTGATGGAGATGGAGAGGCATGGAAAACTATAACAAAGGGAAGACGCACAATTCTAGATAAAGTTACACTTCTAGAGAAAGGTATTAAGATTCTAGATCTTGACCAATTCATGTGGACACAAACAAAACAAAATTATGATAAGCATGTTGAACAGATGGAAAACTAGAAGGATGTTGTTAAGGAAGAAGATTGGGCTTCTAAAGTAGGGCTTGTTCCTTTGTTTCTGATGGATTAGCACACACCAATGCTTGATGTAATGTTGGAATTTTTGAACACATTCTTGATCAAGGGTGCAAATATCTACTTTGGGCATAAGGATAAGGTGTATGTAATTAGTAAATAATTAATCGTAGATGTCTTTGGAATGTGTGCAAATGGGTATGTAGAATAATTGAAAGGGCAAGTCAATAAATCATTAGTAGTTCAAGCATTACAAAATTGTAAACTTGCACTTGCAATTTTTTTTGCAAATCAAAGGAATATAAAGAATTTAGGTATGCCATATTCTATCAAATATCCTGCCATTATATCTATCATTTATCAAAGGGAGAAGGTCAAATATTTTAGCAACAAGAATGTTATAACATTGATGAGAGCAAAAAAGGAGCAAAAGGTAGATTGGGCACATAGTATATTCAATAGTCTGTGTAATGAGTTAGATCAATGGTATAAATATGTCAAGGAAAATAAAGGGGATAAGAAAGATACCTTACGGTCTGCATTAGTATTGGCAAAGATCTTTCAATATTAGTTTGTGCATCAAAAGGAGAATCCACATAAACCACCAACCAAGGTTTTTAAAACTAGGGAGGAGATGCAAATTGCACTAGAAAATATAAAGAAAGTTGCAATAGACTCTTTAAGAAGTGCTCTTAAGAAGAAGAACAAAGTTGAAAAAGGAGGAACCTTAGACTTAGGAATGAAGAGGGAATAGGAGAGCACATATTTGAGGGCACATAAAATGATGAGGGGTAGAATGGAACCATCACTAGAAAAAAAATTGTCTTTTGCAACTTGTTTTATGCAACTATAAATGTCTTATGCAACTAAAAAATGTTGCATGTAACTATTTTTTATTTGCATGTGACATGTGCAATTGCATAAAACAAGTTGCAAAAGATAATTTTTCTATTAGTGCATCTACAATGCCAATAGTAGTAAGGGCAATGCAAATAGTGGTACAGGCAACTAGATAGATTGCAAAGATACCACAAATGACAACTCCACATGAGACAAAATTGAGGGAGTAGAGGTAGGAGGTACCACTAATGACATTTCCACAAGAGAGATAGTTAAGGGAAAAAAGCCATGAAGTTAAGGGGGAACATGACATAAGGTTTCTAGAAGGTGAGGAGCATTTGCATTTTGATGGAAATGTATATGAAAATTGGATGGAGACCACGACAAGTCCACAACATTTATAGCATTTGGAACATTTGTAACAACAAAAATAACAACATCAGACGGTCTACATGCTACTAAACTATAGATGGAAAGAGTGGCAACACAACATGCTTTTGAAGTGTTCATAATAGCAAAACTACAAGTACCACCTAGTACACTAAAATTTGTAGAAGGATTCCCATTTGAATTTGAAATGTGGAAAATAATGGTGTAGGAGCTAAGATCATCTATAGAAGGATCTAGAAATCCTATGACATAGACAAGTACACCAAAGTCTATGGAGGAGGTAGCTGCAAAAGTAATGCAAGCAAATAAGGCACCTAAGTTATTTCAAACCATGGCAATTGTGAGTTTGAATATAGGGAATTTGACTTTAGAGGTGAATAGTCTGAAGAATAGGTTGGCTACAAGGGAAAAGGAGAAGGAAATGTTATAGGAGGAAATGGATAAGGAAAGAAACTTCTATAAGGTGTATATGCATAATGTGGAAATTTAGAGGAAGAACATGGCAAAGGTTGAGTAGAAGATTAAAGTGCTCATTAAAAAACTACAAGATGAGAATGAGGAGTTCAAGGATAGCACAACACAACTAAAATCATAGAATGAATAATTATAGGAATTAAGACAAAAGGCTGAAATTTAGGAAACCATAGAAAAAAAGTGGACAGAAACATTGTTTCTTCATAAGAAACAAATAGAGGCTTTGGATAGTCAACTGAAAGCATTGATTAAGGAAAAGAAAGAGAAGGAGATTGTTTTGACAGATTTGGAATTGGCAAATCTGAAAAATGTATATTTGTAATTTAAATAACTCAAAACAAAAATAGCAGAGGCAAAGAAAAAGAAGTTGCTAGAGGAAAGGAAGGAGTCTCATATGAATCTATAGCACCTACAAGAATAGTTGAAGATGACACAACAACAGAGGAAGAGTTTGAACCCAGCTAATGTTAAGAAAAGACTAGAGGATTATGAACAGATGATGTAGTAATGTACCTTGATGAGGATGAAAAATAAGATGAAAGATTATGAGGCAAAATTTGAGGAATGGTGAGAGGTTGCAAAGGAATATTTTACAAAGGAGTTAGAGAAAAAATTGGCTCAACAAAGAGTTAATGAAAGAATTTTAAAGTACAAGTTGGAAACTTATCAAAAGAATTTTCCAAATTTTATATGTGGGAGTCCAACAAGTACAAAGGTATTGAGCCATGATAAGGCAACTAAAATAAGGCCCAATGGAACAGCTCAAGAGGAGGAAATTCAAATTGGGGAACCATAGGACGTCAAAAGTGGAATAGCTTAGGAGGCGGGAAGTATAGACAGAGAAACCACATGAACTTAAGAAGGGGTCAAGAAAAGAAAGAACCACATATAACTCAAGAACAAAGACATGTGGAGATTATTCTAGCAATAGAAGAAGAGGTATCTAAAATACAGCCTCTAGGAATAGAAACACAAACTGAGTTAGTAGAAGAGGAGGTCAAAACTATAGAGATGGAGATACATGTTAAAAATGTAGAGGCACAAGTGGGTATAGAACCACTGGTTGCTGTACAAGTTGAGATTACAGAGATTATCATAGAGGAAACAAATGTTTAGAACATTGCATAATACATTCATTTCATTTTCTATCATTTTCTAACGATTTTGGGGATGAAATCCAAAGTGTAGAGGGGTAATGTTAAGGGGGTTGGATGATTACATGATTTTTGATGAATAAGCATTTAGGATAGGGACTGATTATGAAACTTTGTTAATTTGAATTCTTGTTAGTTTTGAATCATGATGAAGAGATTGGGACTACCCAAAAGAAGAGGTTTGGGAAAAGATAAGACAATTCTTATACACACAATTTTCAAGGAAGAGTGAGAGGAGCTATAGGTACTTGTAGTAGAAAATCATAGATTATCTTTTGGATATACCACAAATTTAAATTGTTGTTTTGGATTTTTCCAACAAAACATGGGATTATGCTATAATTTTGATTCATGCTTTTAATAATACATAGAAGCATAAATTTTGCAATGAATTTTATGTTTATACTGTTGTGTGAATTTTCTGTAGTATCAAAATATGATGAAATGAATTATAAATTTTTTTTTGGAGTTTTTTTTAATGTAATATGAAGTGCAAATTCAAATTATATGAAATAACCATGAATCTATTGTTTTAATGAATGCTAGTATTAAGTGTGTTGAGAATTAATGTAAAAATAGTGGTGTATGCATGTGAAGTGTAAACATGTTATTACAATAATGTGGAATAATCTATGGGAATTTAATTTCACTTCTACTAAGCCACTTCCAAAACATTACTCTACTAGCCTTTCAAAGATTTATCAAACAAAGACTTGGTCGCCCTATGTGAATTTTTAGCAACAAATTAATGATCAACTAGGAAATATTTGCTATGATCGTTGAAATAAACAATCATTGATCAAATAATAGAATGTCAATAACTAACCGCCATAAATGTTACCATCCCGCACTCTAAGAGGGATGTTTAAAAATTGTAATTACACGATAGACAAATGTTCTAAACGATTGTATATAATAAAAAAGAGGCATGGTGGAACTAGCAATACTCCATTTGCAAATGTAGGTTTGGAAATGTGAAAATGCTTGCTAGAATTCCTCCAAACTTGGATCTATATCCAATAGTGGATCAAAGATAAATGAAAGCAATAGATGTAGAATATAGTGTTAGAATGGGATATTGGGCATCAAAAAATAACATGTAAAAATACAAAGTGTATGCCATCATAATATGAATGTTTGACCCGAATTTCGTGAACAACTTGAAACAAGCTCCAGGGGACAATCCGTGGCCAACTGAACCAACAAACTGAAAATACATGACCTGTTTACTACGCTAAGTATAATATTTGTTGGGGACGAGAAGAGTGGACCAATATTCATTGGTAAAAATTCCACATAAGAAGTGGCTAGAAAATGAAAGTGATCCAGATGACGATGAATATGAGTTGCCAATTTTAAATACGATGCAAACCTGGAAGCATTAATGGAATAGACAGAAGGAGCCCTAATGGAGGAGGAAGAGGAGCCAAGAATACCATCCCAATCCGCATTAAAAAAAGGAGAAGACGAAGATAACATAAATAAATAATGTTATGGGTCAAACAACCATGTCACTGTTGAATCATGACAACAACAAGAATGCGGGTCACCATCATATATCCATTACCATAGGCATATATCCAAGTGAGGACCATTAGAAAAACTATAAGTACCCCATTTTTCACAAGAATTTTGAATGTCCCACAAACAAAACATGCCATAGTTAAGAAGAAGAAGATAGAATCTAAAGATCTTGTTTCACAATTTTGATTCACTATTTGCAATGGATATAATCAACAAGGAACATAGCGAAAAAATGAAGTCGAGACATATGTTAGGTGAAACCAACACTAAAGAGTTCTTTACTCTACCAAAGAGCCTTCAAAAATGTGATGTGAATAAGCTCATTAGAAATAATGAAAATAGCAAACAACTTTGTCAAGATGCAAGCATTTGAATGCAATGGAAGAACTAACAAAACAATTTGTCGACAATTTCAATTTTCTTCCATCTAAGGAGAAAAAAAATTCAAAAATACAATGCACCACAATAGAAAGAGATCTTGAATAATGGTGTACTCTTAATTGTTTTGAGTGATGACAAAGTAGAGGATGCAACATCTTTAAGTGAAGAAGACAAGCATGAGATGCTAATTGTGACAAAGAGGGACATCCAAGAGTTAAAAAATAGATGAACGATGTACTGAATGTGTCTATATTCTACTTTATCAAAATAGGGAGGAACTAGAAGCACAGTACTCAACTTGTTATATTTGTCATATAAATGAAATTTGTCATTTTTTTCCAACATAACAAATTTGTAGTCACTAGCAATGTAATGCATATGAAAATTTAAAAATTGTGATCTACCTACAAAATAAGGATTATGAACTCATATGCAAGGTCATATATATTAAATTAGGGATGTGTTGTAAACATTATAGATAAACCAATAATTGAATATGAAAATTAAGATTAGTTTTAAGCCATTAGTGATCAAACATAAATTCAATAAGGAATTTGTGATTTGTTGCCAACATGTTAATTTGGAACTAAATTGCAAAGACATATAGATTATATGTGTGACATGTTTCCAACATAACAATTTTGTAGTCATGTGTAATGTAATGCTTCATATAAGATATTTATGATCTAATTTGAACATAACAATTTTGAACTCTACTTTAATTTCAAATATATATAAAGGTTGTGAACTCCATTATGGATAATTTTGTAAATATATGTAACAAATGCATACATCCCAAGCGCTAGTAGTTGCGAATATGATGATGAAAAATGAAACATGGTTATATAACACAACAAGGTTTATAGGCTACACCTCATGGATCTATGATAGAAGTGTAAAGGAATTCTATACACAAGCTAAAGCCAAATGTCTTGAAAAGTCAAAAGCAATTAAATTTTTTTATAAGTATCCAAAAAAATGACATTTGCAACAAAAGAACTATGAAAACATTTGTTGAAAACTTGATACACAATATATTTTAATACTCTAGTCCTAAAAAAACAAATCCTTTACAACTTTTCAAAACAAACAAATAAGGATAAAGAGGATTAAAAAAATAAATATAGATTGAATCTTTTGTATTATTGGATACCAATTTGAACCTATGATCTAGGATTGGTAAATTGGAAACATATTTCCATTGGAATCTAGAGATTTTGGGCAATTTTTTCCATAAGACAGCCAATAACACAGGTATAGCAACACAATAACAAAAGTATTAACCTAGTAAAACAATTTTAAAAACAATAAAACAAACATTTACCCAATAAAACAAGTATTGACCCATGTTTTTCACATCACTGTTTAATGGAATTTTAGAGCATTGTGGTTATTTATTTAATTTCCCTATATATTTATCTAGATTTATATTAAAGTTTCAATGATAAAAACACTCAAAATTCAAATTTTTTGAAGCCCATTTAATATATTGCTTCTGTTGGATTAAGATTTCGTTTGGATTTATGGTATGTACAAAGGTAATTTATATTTGTTAGGATTTGTAATTAAAATCAAACAAGCATTCAACTGATTGATATGAGATGTGAGAATATCGCATTGATCAAATAAGTAGAAAAAACTAGAATAGATAATGAAGGTTTGAAGAAAATGCTAGAGTTTAGAGGCACCTATTCTACAACTTCATCCTCAATGTAGCACAAAACACAACTATTATATTTATTGCATTTTTTCTATACATGCGAAGATGATATGGTGGAAAAATGAAGAGCCATTACCTCTAAATAATTTGGCAATGAAAGATTCGATGGTGGGTTGGGGAAGAAATCCTCATGAGCAAAAAAAAGATAGTCTTTTGCCTTGGAGGCAACAAATCTCTATGTTAAGAAATGGATTGTTATTTATGATGGCTTGACCAAAAACCCACTTTAAATTCTTCAAATTGGGATGGTTAAACTTATTCACAATCAAAATTAAGATTGGCCTTCTTCTGCATAAGAACATCCAAGTCGCTATTTTCTTCCTCTGCTGGATTGGTTTGCTCCTCTAGAACATCCAAAAGCGGTTGCAAAAGCTCGACGTACACATCAAGGTTTGGCTCAAGCAAAAAAAATGTCTTCCAAGATTTGGCATGCTTTCAAGTAATTACCTACTTTAGGGAGAACCTTTTAATGAGATAAAAAATACAAATTGAGAGATAGGAAGTTGAACAGAGAAAGAGATGAAATTGGACAAAGTTGAATGCAAATGGAACTGAAAGAGACCTATTGAAACATTGATGTCCACTACCAGACTACTAGGAGATGACAATGCAAGGAGAAGCAATTGGAAAGTGTCAAGGTGGATCTTATGTCTAGCTCAAAAAGGCAAGCCACTCCTTGACACTATCGTAGTGTTTGGAGTGGTTCAATTGAAGAACAAATCATCATTCTACATGTGTCTTTGCTACAAATCCCTTGGAAAAGCAAAACATCCATTTTCGTGAACTACAAGAAGCACATTGCTCATGAGAATCTATGACATAAAAAGCGATATGTTAGTATGAAGCTCACGGGGACACATGAAGCCTTAGTAGAACTCAAATAACATTTCCTTTTTTCAAAGGGAATTCAAGATTTGTCCAATGCATTTTGTTGACAATTACAAACTTCAAATGAATTTTGAAGTTGTAGCTCTCCATATAGGACTTGATGACTATCAAAACCCAGAAGTCATCATTGTAAAAAAAAAAGGATGTAACCATCCTTCGCGAAATACAAGTTCACAAATCCGAAAATGGACGCAACATTGTTCTCAACTCTTGCATTCCATTTTGGAATGTTGGAAAAAAGGTCCAACAAATGCGGGATAGGAAAACTCCCTGGAACTTCTGCAAAGATGAGGTCCGTTCAATCCTTTGGGGAGTCTTGTGAAAATTCAAGATGAATATGCTTAATGAATTTAAGAGAAATAGGTAATTCAATGGGGAATAAGGTTTGGAGTCAATATTACTTTCATCCAAAAATCCTTTACATCATGAAAACCAAGGGGCCACTTTTTAGTTGAAACTTTGGTCTTCACCATGGAAGGCCAATCGAAGTTGAAAGCCTTCCTAACCAGCCTCGACACCTTGTGGCTACCAATGAGTAGTGGGCTTCGAAGTGGTTGAATATGATATTTCTAATTTGAAGTTTCGGGCAACTCTTACACAAATTGTCTCCTCCTTTGCGTGTGGGATGATGGCTCAATAGCACAACCCTTCATACTCCTAAAAACTCTAGGAGAGTCATCCTCATGAACAACATAGTTGAGAGAGTCTTGGAACTCAGACAAGTCAAGATTTACATCACAATCAAGGTTTTCAATGTTAGCAGGAGTTTGAGTGGCCCTTAGAGTGCCAGAAACTTGGACATCCCTCATCCTCTTCCTCTTCTTATCAATATCCTCCTTTTTATTTACTTGAGAGGAAGCAAGTTTGTCCAAGTATCCCAAATCAAATTTCTCTCATTTTGTCTTTTTTAAAACTAGAGTGCATTATGGAAGGCAATCAAGGTACCAACTATAATAAAGCAGATGAGACAAGCCCTAGTCTTTCACAATCTCCCTTTGAAATGTAGTGTTGTCAGACCTTGGATCGCACCAAATGTTGAAGACTCCAAGCATTTCATTGATGGCATTCGATTGAAAAAACACATGCAAAAAATACTTGTAGAATTAAATTTGTTAAGGGGTAGTCAAGAATTTGACACTGAACAAACCTTAACAACAATTATCAAAAGTAGCATTGGAAATGTTTAGTCGACACCGATCAAGCTCAACTACAATGACACTATAGAGGAGACCGGTTTATCATAATCGACAATGATTGAATCGTTGTCAAGAACACATTTGATTTCAATCGGCACTAACTAAATCCTAGTAGAACTTGTTGATCCTTCTCAAGACCTTAGTTGGCACCGATTGACTATTAAGCTTCAAAAATTTAAGGACTCAATGGAAATTATTCATGAATGTAAAGGATTTCTCGCTTGTAAAGCACACATTTCAAAGCTTCCTCTACTCCAGATTGAGCTCCTAGGTTTTCCCTTGCGTGATGCCTCCCTTCATTTTGAACTCTTGGTAGAAAGCCAATTCCCATTACTTGAGTTTCCACTTTTGAATATATTCTATGAGAGACTGAACCTTCACAAATTGATCAATTGTGACATTTAAGTCCCGTGTTGTGGAGTCAAACAACTTGATTACCTCCACCTCAAGCTGCAAAAATCCATCAAGATGTTGATAAAATTAAACTTGATTAGCATTCCGCAAAGGAAGTCGAAATTTGTTCAATGAAAATAAGATGAGGAAGTTCATTGAGAATCAAACTTGGTGCCAAAAAGTGGTTATGTGAAGCCATTTATCAAACGTTACATTTAAGAATCCCTATTTTGGGGATTTTTGGGCTTCCCTCAAAACTATAGATTGATTCCATTACCTAAGCCAAAAAAAATTTAAGCCTATGGTAAACAAGCCGACACATACATTTGAAGTTTTTTGGTCAACATTTCAAGTTTTGGATTCATGTTGTAATGTATCTCAACCTTGTGTAAAAATTCTGGGCCAAGTGATGGATCACATACTAGTAACCGTTTGTGGAAAGCTGTCATGTGCTCCTTTTGCTCTTTTCAGTAACATGCTTTAATTAATCTAAAGAAATGAAATATGTCATTTCAAAGTTCATTTCTTCCTTTATAAGGCTGGAATCAATGAATTTCTTACTCAATGCATTTGTGGACATTAACTAGTAGTGTCATTGTTTGAAATAACCATTAGTGAAACTCAACCCTTCAAAGTGCCTATGGACATTAACCACAGATATTCAAAGGTTAAAGGTTGTTAATAATAATCCCTCCAATGCAAAGTTACTAATTAGAAGTTGACAACATGCATGTCATGACCCTAGCCTTGGGTTCACAACCAAGGCAAAGGGCTTGCAAGGGTGCGAGCCAAGACCAAGTCTGGGAGTCACATTCTCATGCCCTGGGAATGCAAAAGAGTGTGAGAGAATGAACCCTCACACTCCCAAGTGAACTCCCATGTTAGGAGTTGAAGTCCTAGTTGATTCCCAAATGTTCAGAGAGTGATTACAAGGGTCAAAACCCAATGGCTCGAAGAGTTCTTTATATTATTGGAAAGCTATTGAAACGTAGATGTTTAAAATGAGCTTGCATCACCCATTTGGACATCTAAAACATAAGTTATGACTAAAAGAAAGGTTGGGAGTCAAATTAGCAATTTGACTCCCGACCACTAAAAGTTTAGAATATACCCGATTTCCTTGCGTTTAGGTGGCGTGCCACATAGCTTTGGAAAGCTCTCAACGAGGACTACAACTTTGCTTCAGATCTCATTTTGATTGGAGGTCTTCACACAAAGTTATGAGGCTTCAAAGTTGCAAAAGTCTCGACTTTGGCAATTTCGGGACTCCCATTTGGGAGTCGCGGGACAAAAAGCCATTTGGATGTGGGCCTCGTGGAGAAGCACAAAGTATACTATAGGGGGGAAGATGGTGGCTTCCCCCAATTTTGAGCCATGGTGAGTCTTGTGAATCTGAATTGCCTGTGGCTCGTCCTAGCACCAAAAGTGTTCAAACTATGCATTAATCACCTTGTGTTGGTTTTGTGCAGGTCCGTGTGAGTAGTTAATGTTTGTCACTCTTTCTAGTCCCATTCCTAAGCTCTAGCACGCCCCTCTACCCCTTCAAAGTGTTGTGAGCTAAAAAACGTGCCTCGATTATTTGTTCTTTCGTTGTTTTCAATTTGGACTCACATTTGAATCCATTAAGGAGCTTGGGGGTGCGTCAATGCATTAATAATTCTCAATTTGCACAATTAAGAACAAAAATATGAATTATTTTAAGAGGTAATATTTTTTTTTCCAATCCCATTTGCTTAAACTAATAATCAGATTTGCCTTGGTGCAAATATTTATAACCTACCGTGAGCTCATGTAAACACTAGCTTCATTTTTCATTTCTTGTCTACCTTTAATCCTACATGAGTTTTAAAATGCCAACATGATATAGAAGGCCAATTCATTGTAGTGCGAAATTAGGTCATCGCGCAAAGCTGAACGCTAATTGATCTTGAGGTTTAGATTGCCTGATTAGTCGTCATCTTATTGCGGTGCCCCATTAACTACTGCATGGAGTTGCATGGCTTGCTTGGTATTTGCTGGTGTGTGCTGAGTGGTCCAGGAAAATTGGCGGTTGGAAATCATGAAGAGGGATGGAGCCGAATTGATGGAGAGGAGCAAGCAATGACGGCAGACGGTGGGAGCCGGATAGAACGGAGTGGCAGGAGATTCGAGAGGCTTCAGGAGGAAGTTAATGGAAGTCTGGTGAGTTTTTGGGTAGCTCTAAAATCGAGGAGGATGATCAGCTGATCAGGAGAGATTTGGGAGGAAGAAGAGGCGATCCTTGTGGACATAGCCATGAGAAGCTCTGTTAGCTAGGATAGCTTGGCTGAATGCTAGAACTTTCCGCTGCGCCTGGTAATCAGTCAAGCTACTACAAAGGAATTGGAGAGAGAAAGACTAGACAACAATGGGAATCTGGTGTTTTTGTGAACATTTGATGGAAAAGCAAACTTGTGCTTTAAAGGAATGTACATAGTCTGTAATGTAATGAGAGAGTTTCCCTTGCTGGCATCTATGTGAATGGGCGAGGCAGGAGATGGATACTGTAAAACCTGCTCTGTTGTTGTGTGGAAGCAAAACACTTGTATGCCTTTGATCTTGTAATGTTCGTCTGAAAGAGTCAGTAGACAGTTAATGTGCTGTGTGAGATCGAAGGTCTGAACTGTGTGGAGTAGATCAGGAGAACATGGACGCCTGGGTTCGTTGAAGGCAGTTAGTGTGCTGTGTGTTTTCGGACCCTCTCTTTTTGGTATCAGAGAATGGTTTTGTGTTTCCAACCTTGGTAGAACTTGTAGATGCTGAGATAAAATGATAGTTGAAGATCGTGTCTTTGTCTAGCGGCAAGGGAGTTCCTGTGGAGCAGGTGACTTAGGAGATTCGTGAGCAACAGCTTGTTAGTAGATTTGATTCCTTTACTGTTCAGAACGGACCACAGAGAGGAGCAGTGATTTTGCGTTTTCTAGGCTTTGGAGTGATGAGACTTGTAGGGATAGATCTCGACGAAGCTCAAGTAGGAGACATTGCTGTAGAAGTAGTTCATAGTGGTTTATACACTCGTGCACAAGTTTGGTTGAAGGTAATCGATGGAGCAAGGGGGTGGGCATTGACCTTAGACTTATAGACCAATTTTTACTTCACCTCCTATCTTGCGAAAAGTTGCTCTTTCATATGCTGAGAGACAGCGTGCATTACCGAGGCTAGGGGATATTTGGATTCCTAAGTCGACGGTGTCACCTAACCATTTTGTGAGGTTGTACATCCTTGGTGTGGAGGATTTATTTCAGGAGGGAAATCGCTTGCTTCGGGTGGAGCATGGCGGATCGAGATCCTGCCTCATTAGCTGGAAAGTATGGCGAAACTAGGAAGGAGAATGGAGATTTCAGCAAGAGTCTACGGATGAGTAGAACTTCACCACTGTTCCATCCACTATTACGCCCTTGAAACCGATAGCTGAGGGTGTTCAGTCCGAGTTTGATGGGTGATTCGGACAACATTTTTTTTTTCAAAAATCAGAACTGTGTTGCAGGAGCTGAGATTCTGATCAATTTTGTTTGCATCTGTTTTTGAATTAAAGAACTGTGTGTGGTGAGGAGTGCTGCATTTTTGCTGTGTTGCTGAACTTCTGTGAAGATGACGAGTCCTCAGGGAATGGATGAGTTGTTTTGGGGACGAGATCATGAGGATGTGAATGATTGGGCAAAGTGACTTACCATGGCTGCCGAAGTGCGCGATCTCACTACTGACAAGCTATTCAAGATCGCCAAGTTGAATTTGCGGGGTCAAGCGAAGGAGTGGTTTAGGAAGCTGCAGCCGGTGCCAGCCAACTGGACTGAACTACGGACACTGATGGTGCAGAAGTATGGGAACGTAGATGCTGATGACATCCGAATGAAGATGGATGCCATCAAGCAAGAACCCAAAGAAAGGGTTCAGAAATATTTCGAACGCCTGGACAAATTGTTTCAGAAGGGCAAGATACAAGACGTAGAGCAAAAGAGGAGGTTCTTGGCCAGACTGAGGCCAGAGATCCAAAAGTTCTGCGTGGTGAGAATGTTCGTAGATATCGAAGAATTAGTTGGAGCTGCAACGGAGGTTGAAAGAGTTCTGGGTGAACTCGGGGAAACACCGTATGAGTCTCTTCCAGAGGAACAGGAAGAAGAGACGTTGGAGAGCAATGTGGAGAAGCAGGTTGTTGCGTTGAACAACACACTCATTAATTTCTTCAAGGGGAATTCACATGATCCAGCATCATCATCCTCTTCCACTGTCTTTGGAGCATGCCAGCTCTGTAAAGGTGGGGACCATATGGCCACTGCCTGTCCGAGGCTAAATGAAGCAC
>Ga0116227_10007238_pt1 | contig 21810 bp, 7 predicted proteins | sample S1TSphgellanicum_FD_89693 | JGI IMG/M metagenome (GOLD analysis project Ga0116227, IMG submission 89693) | Host-associated microbial communities from peat moss isolated from Minnesota, USA - S1T2_Fb - Sphagnum magellanicum MG | ecosystem: Host-associated > Plants > Peat moss > Unclassified...
GTTGTAGGGGACACTTGTAACTCATTATATTTATACGTTTTGAATGTTAACAAACAAGTTACATGAGTTGTAGAGTTGCAACTCACTATATATATGGTGCAACTCATTACAATTCAATTGCAACTCTATCAAAACAACTCATTTTCAATTACTATGCAACTCCATTATAACTACACCCATGATGTCATGTTGACGTCATTAATTATCATCCATCTATTAAAATTTGACACATGGCACTATGGAGATTTTTGGACTTTAAAAAAAAATATTAATCTCCATTGTTCACTATGATTGTTAATGATGGTTCGAGATTATGACATGTGGCACAATAAATTTTTTGTCACATGGCATATTAAAGTGTATTTTGGAAAAAGTAAATATGTTTTTTAGTTGTTAAGTAGGTTGTACATAACCATAGGTAAGTAGGTAGGTCTCAAGATCTACATACTTACGTATTTACTGAGGACCTACCTACTTACGTATTTACTTAAAACCTACCTACTTACGTATTTATTTAAAACCTACCTACTTACGTATTTATTTAAAACCTACCTACTTACGTATTTACTTAGGACACTAGAAGAAAAACATGTATTTTCAACTATTCTTTGCAACTAAATTTTAGTTGCAAGAGACATTTTGCAACTAAAATCCTTTTAGTCACCTAAGACAAGTCGCATGTGATAAATTAGTTGCAAATGATAAAGGGTATTGTATGAAAAAAAAAGTTAACAAATACATTTCATCCTTTGACTCCATTATATATGTATTGTCACATGCGACTAAGATGCAACTATTTTGGTCACAATTGAAGGCAAATCATGTGTTGCCAGGTGTTTTAATATTTGATTTTAAAAAATACTAATAATTATTATTTTGAAATAATCTAGGACGTTCAATTCAAATACTTGGATGATCTTATATTATGACACGTGACCCAATGTAAATATGGCACATGACATTAAAAATATATATTAATATTAGGTTGGTAGGTACTTAGGTAGGTATATAAATAAATGCATATAATCCTTACCTACTTACCTACTTAGGTAAGTAGGTAGGTTTCATTTTCCTAAGCTAAATACTTACTCATATAGGTAAGTACTTAGGTAGGTAGGTACATAAGCCAACTTAAATGAGTAGGTCAAATTAGGTACTTACCTAATTAGATAGATAAGTAGGTTGGGGAGGTAAGTATTTTAGGATTGTGCATTATTTGTTTTTTTTGTTTTGGGTTGAGCCTTTTGATTAGCTCATCCCATGTGCATAATTTTTTTAATGTGAAATTGGATGGCGACACCCCTTTTGTTTATATAGTGTTCAAAATAGGAATGAAAAACAAACAATATGGGATAAATTTTGAAGGTGCACCTTCCTTACAAATTAAGTTGTAATTTCAAAAAAAACTTCATGCCTTATTTTCTTAGTTTTTAGATTTTTAAACAATTCAAGTATTAAATAATTAGATAATCATTTAATTAATAATGATTAAATTTACATATATTTAAATTATAAACTATACACTACAAATATTTAATATTCATTATCAATTACTTAAATAAGCAATAACTTCTTAATATTTAACAAACTAGCTATCTAATTACTCACAATTTATAATACATAACTAATAAATAATTAAATAAATAAAATATTTTAAAAAAGTTATTACTTTTTAGAATCTAATCGAATTATATATAATATAATTAGTTTAAAATTCATTTAATGACTATAATTTTAAAAGAAAATATTTTAAATACTTATTTTAAAATTATAAGCAATGAATTAACAATTGTTATTAAAAAGTAAATTCTTGCACGAATTTTTTAAAAATTATTATTCAACTAATTACATTACTTACTATATAATTACATTTATTATTGTAAAAATTATTATAGGTCAAAAAAAAATTCCTTGGTAATTATTAACTATAAATACAATAATTTGTTCAACATAACATTAATTTTCATAATTACTGTAAAATTACAAAAGAATATTTATCATAGATGATTAATCATAGAATTTTTAACATAATATTATTATATAATAATTTGTGAAATTAAAATCAGTAAAATAATTATTTTAACTACACTATAATTTTTCCAAATTCTTAGGTTTAAAGTTATAAATTAAAGAGTGTGAATAATTATGTTCAATTAGAAAATAATTTTGCACATACTAATTAATTCTTATATGAAATAATTACAATGATTTTAAAGTAATGTCACATTAATTTAATTAATTGATTTCTTCTAATATAATAATATAAATTATGTAATATACAAATCTATGTTATAACAATAATTATTTAATGACACTTATATTTAATAAAAATAATCATTTATAATTATTTACAAAAGTGATTTATTATGGATAACACTAGTAGAAAAAATCCTTGAAACTCAATCAATAATTTTTTGAATTAAAATATAAATTTAAGATTCCAAAATAATAATTCGGAATTCAAATATCAATTTTTAGATCAAATAATTTTTTTGAAGTTAAATAAAAAATTTCAGAATTGAAATGTCAATTTTCAGATTCAAATAATAATATTTAAAATTAAAATGTCCATTTTAAGATTCAATTAATAATTTTCTGAATTGAAATACTAATTTTGAAAATCCAAAATAATAATTTGGAATTCAAATTTCAACTTTCAAGTCAAATAATTTTTTTAAATTTAAATTAAAAAATTCAGAATTCAAATATCAAATTTCAAGTTCAAATATAAATATTTAAAATCAATTTGCCAATTTTTAGACTCAATAAAGTTTCTTAAATTCAAATAATAATTTTTAGATTCGAAAGTAATAATTTAGAATTCAAATATCAATTTTTAGATCAAATAAGTTTTTTGAATTTAAATAAAAAATTTCAAAATTGAAATGTCCATTTTTAGAGTCAATTATTAATTTTCAGACTTGAAGTATTAATTTGAGAATCGAAAATAGTCATTTAGAATTTAAATGGGAAATTTTCAGAGTTGAAATATAATTTTTCATATTCATATAAAAATATTCAAAATTAAAATGTCCATTTTTAATGCACCTTCTTATTTCACACATTTGACCCCTTCTATTTTTTTGTGATAACCATGAATTTCACCATGGTTAATTCTGCTAAAGACTTAATCATCCATTTAACAAAAAAAAAACTAAGTTTTCATTATTGTGAAGATAATTCATGTGCTATTACAATTCAACCACCCACCATTTCCTAACCAAACCTCTCAAGTACTTAAGTGTTTTCTTTGAACCACAAATATCACCATTGACACTATGGTGTGACATAATTCAGAATCGCGTGAAGTTCAAATCGTTCAAGTTGCTAAAAAATCTTCTAATCTTTCATTGGCGTTAAATTTAACATAGGTTCCTAGGCCTGAAAAGAAGTAGGTGGACGTTAGGTGCACCTTTGAGTTAAGTACGAATGCATCATTTGACCTTAACATCGAAAGTTGGGGGTTAACTCAAGCTCCTTGGTGTTAGTCTTGGAAGTCAAACCAATTGTAGTCGGCAAACCCAAGATCATTTATGAAGGTGTTTTTGAAGGCAAGGAAGTTGAAGTTTTAGTGTGGTATGTACTTTTGGCATTCGGCATTATCATCGGTTGCAAGGTCCAATGCTTCAAGTCGAAGTAAAGTGCAAGGTTGAATTTTTTGTTCGCACTATGCACCATGTCCTAGAGTTTCTATATTTATAGTAATGAATTCTGGTGTTAGTGGTTTAGAAGCAGAAGATCATCTCCTTCCAAAACACCTATTAAGCATGTAACAACTTTGTAACACCATAGTTGAAGATGTTAAATCCCTAAGCCTACTTGTGGTTCATTGTAGCCTTAACTAACATCATTGTTTACTTTTCAATAAATTGGCATCATTGCCTTTTCTATTATTCAAATCTTCCTACTTGCATCATTCCACATCTTTAATCTAATTCCGTCTAATTTAATCCACTTAACAAATTTTCCTAGAATGGACTGAAATTCCATCTAATTTTGAAAAATAACTAAAATGAACTTACCAACATTTCAACTAACTAAATACCCATTCCCTTAACTCCATTATTTAACACCTATTTGTTGAAAATTTTCTAATTAATTATCATTCACCATTAAACTTATTATTGAATTATAACAGCTATAACCTATTCATTAATTTGGGGTTCACACTTGTTCAGATGAAAAACTGACTGGATTGTGTGTTTTGATTTGTTGCCACTAACTTTGTGCACCTCATAGCCATGAGTGCAGTCAACATCTCCCAACTTAATTTCATGGAAGTATCATCTTACTTGCCATTGAGCTCTAAGGTAAACAAGATGCGCCTTGCCCATATTTACTTGCAGAAAATTGCACACATCTGTAACTTTATGGCACTAATGGTTTTCATCTGTTTAGCCCGAAGAGCATTTTTGATATGTGTTGCCACCCCATCCCATTGGCCCTTTCAATGACCTATTCTGAAATAGTTCCAACCCATAACACATCCTTGAGGAAGACCAACACTTTTGTTCGGGTTGTAAAAGCCCATTACATGTTGGAACCATCCTTAAGTTGTATTTTCCTATCATGTCCTTTGCTCAAAATTCTTCAACTTGCTCTAATGAACTAGACTCTAGGTAGAACTTGAAACAACCACACTGCTAACAACATTTTTAGTTTTCATTTCATCAAGACTATGACCAGCCTTGATACCCTGCTAACCTCTTCTCATGTTGTCAACAATTTCAATGTTGTCTTGTAATGTTTTGAATTCATAACCACATTAAGCATTGCATCTTGTAAGATGGGTTGTTTCAAAAGTTTTTCCATGGCCAATCGTTGATAATTAAGGCCTTTCATGCTTGTCATTTGATGCAAGAGCAATGTAATAATGACTTGCAAGTCTAGACATCGACCTTTCTATGTCACCAATGTAGTAGGATTACCATTTTCAACGATTTGTTAACACTAAGTAATCATTTATCTTCTGGTAGCCTTAGCCTTGCATTGTCAATCCCTTGCCTCCAACCTTCTTGTAGCTTGTGCCTCCAAGGCTTTCCCAATGCCTTGTCTATCTCATTATTGATTCTTCTTATTCCCCATCAAAAGCAACAATAGATCACAACTTTAAATCATAAGCAGACCTATGCATATGTTGAAAGACCTACACCCAAAATTGTTATATCAACAAGTTTTCTAAACACAACTTCGCACAAGTTGTTACAAAACAATAGGATCGATCTTGTGTTGTTTCATGACTATAAACCAAACATAAATTTAAGAGAACTTGTAAACTTGCACAAACAATAGTACTGAAACTTGTGCAACTGACAAATTGACAAGTTCCTTGAAAAATCATAATGCCAAGAAAATAAATAGATCACTTGTTCAAGTCTGTCCATCTTTGACTGGTCCAAAGAAATTAGTATCCACCAACCACCAATGTGCACATAAGCCTTCAAAACCCAATTCATTTTTTTCACACAAAAACAAAAGTTCTTAAAGTTACCATGATAAATCTATGGCTTGACAAGGATGAAATTCACACCCCAAGGATGCACTCATAAAGGAACTTTGTAGGCAATAAGGTCACCAAGTTTTGGACGATTGATGTAGTAAAAAAGTAAAGGCTTTGTTTTAAACACAAGAGGTTTCCACTAATAAAAATACTATCGCATTCAACTATCTTTTGCAACTAGTTTTTAATCGCAAATGACATTTGCAACTAAATTGGTTGTAGTAGCAAACGATAAGTCACATGTGAAAACCAGTCATGTGCAACAAATGAAGTATTTTTTCATCAAATACGTATATGGCTGCCATATATTCTGTACATGAGTGATCTTGCAACTAAAATTGCAATTATATTAGTGACTAATTGCATTCTGCCATGTGGCACCCACTTAAACCTATGCCACATGACACCTATATAGCTTACGTGGCACATAGGTTTAGACATAGGCCATGTGACACTTAGGTTTAAACCATATGCCACGTGGCACTTAACTTCTAGGGCACCTAGGTTTAGACATATGCCATGTGCCACTTTTAGGCTTAGCCTAGGTGATCACCTAGGTTAAGCCTAAACATAGGCCATGTGCACTTAAGCTAGGTTTAGACTTACGCCACTTAGGCTAGGCCTAAACATAAGCCACATGGCATGGCTTAAGCCTTGCCTAGTTGCCATATGACATGTTTTAGACCTAACATATGTGCCACGTGGCATGGTGTAACCTAGCCTAAGTGATGCGTGGCATGGCATTGACATTTAACCTAGGTGCCATGTGGCATGTCTTATCCTAGTTTAGCCTAAGTGCCACATGTCATGTCTAGGCCTATATGTAGACGTAGGCAATGCCACATGTCACCAAGCCTAGGCTAGATACCATGTGACCTAGGTTTATAAGTAGGTAGGTACTAGTAGGTAGGTAGGTAGGTATATATATATATATATAGGTACATCCTTGCTAGTAAGTAATTTAGAAATTTTATACAACTAGCATGTGATTATCTTGGTTACATTTGCAATTAAATGTATATATAATGTTGTAAAAAATACAAAGACATTATAAAAAATAACACAATTTAAAGATGAAATAGGTCATAGTCGCGCAACCTAGTTGAAAAGAAGACCAAATTTCATCCAAATTTGAAAAGTAGTCGCATAGGCAACCATTTGTAGTCATGAGTGACATTTGGTTGCATGTAGTTGCATAGGGACAAGTTGTAAATGAAATGTTTTTTAGTAATGTTCAACAATACAATTAATCATTTAAAATGTGTAGTTCTTGCAAGTGATAAACTCCCAAAACCCCTCAAAACATCAAAGATATTCATTAGTGTTCTTCAAAACAAAACCTATGTGCATTGAGTGTTTGGACTTTGTAAAATTACCAGCAAACCTACTTAGGAACTAAATGAAGAAATGCACTCAAAGGATCTACAAATGTTTATTTTAAACACATGTTTCAAAACAAGAAGATTGCAAAAAATGCTTGGATCCAAAATGCATAGCTCCACAAGGCATAATCAAGAGTTCTACATTGTTCTTCGAGCTTGAAACTTGGGTATTGTGTGTACACAAAATAACAATTGAACCGCACCATAGATTAATTGATAATGTTGTAAACCATTTCTATTCACATGATAAGGAATTTGCAACATTTGAACCATGTTGGATACATGTAAAACTTAAAATTGACAGTGTTGATAAACTATGAGGGTATACGTTTCCCCATAAATAGGATTGTACACTTGACTTTGGAAGGCAAAATCCTTGAGGCTAGGTAAATTTTAAAAATTCATGTTTTTTTTAACAAGGTTGGATATTTTTACAAGATTTTCATTATGGGCCTTAGCTTTAATGTTGCCAACCTTTTTGCAACCTCAAAATCCATAAATTGACCAAATTTAAATGTCCTTAAATGAATGGCCAATATTCTTTTAAAAAATCTTGACTTTTTGGTCTTGTTTGTTGTAAAGATTGATTCACATAATCTCCTATTGGCTAATATAAATAAATATGGCCTTTTTGCATTTTATGAGTCTAAAAGCTCAAGGATTCATAGGTTTTTATAATCCTTTCAAGTCCTTAAAATCATTTTTTCTTTTGTTACAATCCCAAACTTTTTTGTTTTAGGACTTAAATGGACATCAAATTTTTACCAAATGTTTGATTATTTTACATAATTCATTTAATTTGAATGTCTTCTTTAAGAAATTTACTTTGAATTATAAAATAAGCAAAATTTTGAGTCCTAATCGACCTTGGAAATTACATATGTCTAGGAATTTTTCATGTGTGATAGTACTTTTGTGGTCTTTGATTTTGAATATACCTTAATGGAACATGTCATTATAATTACAAAATTGGTACATTGAAACCAAGTTTCAATTTGGGGACTATGTGAACTATTGGTTCTAGGGGCTATCATAGCACATGTTCCTAAATTCAAAGAAGGTGGTTTGGACCTTATAAGACGCAATATTGCTTACCTAACAATACAATTTTATTTTTTGCTATTCATAAATTCAATTTTAACTAGGTTTTAGTAAATTTCAACAAATTGAAACCCAACTAGTTCATAGATGATAGCACATTGCAACTTGTACTTCCTAAACTTAATGACCTGACTACAAAAGGAAACTATTGAAAATGAAAATTCTAAATTAGTACATGTTGAACCGACTATTAATCATTAGAATGACATGCCTATTGGTATAAGCATGTAGATGTCTATTCCACATAGATCTACAACCCTAAATGACATGTCTATTGATAGCCACAATGTTTTTATCAATTGTCAAAATTGTATAAAGAGCCATTGTGCCATTTAGTGTTTTTTTTTTTCTTTTTTTTCCCCTTGGAGTGATACTTGAAGCCATGAATGAGATCACTTTAGATAGGTTGAAAAGAGAGGCTAAAGAAAAGGAGTTTGAAAAAAAAAGCCAAAGTGCAAGGAGATAACAAATTGAAAAGGAGAAGGTGGAACAAGCTAGGTTCACAAAAGCATACATTGAACTTTCAGTTTCACAAAAGCCAATATAAAAAGAACATAGAACTTTCAAACAACAAAAGCAAAGTCAAAACTCAATGAAGAGCTTGAAAAACTTTTTAGTTTTTTCGACAACCTATGAGATTTTTTACCTTGACACATGTTATAGTGATTTCAAACTCTAAAGAAGAACCAAATCTTTTTGCTCATCAACTTGTTGCTAAGGAATAACGATAAGAAGTACCTAAGCAAGGAAAATAATAGAAAAACAAAAGTTGTAATAGCCAACCACAAGTAACCTTGGAAAAAAAAAATCAAGATTTTTTTCAAGAAGAACTAGTGAGAATCATTAATCCTCAATGCCCAAGATCCCATGCAAAGTCCATGATGAAAGGGAATAGGAAGGTTTGTGGAGGAGTTAATTATGTTTGAGAAACCTAAAAGGAAATGTCTAGCATCTAAGGCAAAGGAGATCCAAAAGATGTTAGATTAGATCAAAATGGAACCTATTGAATAAAAATGGGTGAAACAAGTCAATTTGGAAGGGCTCTTCAACGTTCAATGGACCACGCCAAAAGAATACCTATTGAAGGAGTTTTTACAAACTTGGGAGGTCACAAAAGATGGCAAAATTAAAGTTCAAGTATGGGGAAAGAAGATTGTCAGTGATCAGTACTCATTCATGAACAACTTGCATTTCCTCTAAAGGGGTTGTTGACGATGCCAATTCTTCAATAAAAAAAACAAAAGTTGTTTTGAAACAACTTGTAAGCACCAATGTTTTTGATGTTGAAAACGAATAATGGAATGTAATTCACATGAAAGTTTCATTTTCAATTTGTAACCATTTTGTAAATAATTTACCAAAGGGAGCAACATTTAACCTATTTTAACAACCATGTAGCCATAATATTTGACCTAAAAAAATAAAGCCCAAAAGCTTAATTGGTGTTCTATTGTTCTAATGTACATGCTAGTAGAACTTAATCAATGGACAAACGCTAGAAAAAAATTATAGAAATAACAAGGTTATAATTTTTTTTTAAGACATGTTCTAAATGTTTTATTGAGGAAGTGATTTCCTTTATTAAAAGTGCCTGCACCAAGTATAACAACCCATGATGAACTTGTACTAACAATAAGTCAATTTCAACAGGTTATTGAAAAATGTGGAATTTCACTTGAACTTCTAACTAGGGAGCAATTTTTGAAAGAGAAAAGACTCGTATAGTTTATAACAACATCACATTTACTTTTAACATTACAAAATGAGCATGAGTGAATGGCCAAAAACTACAACAAGATGGAACAATCTAGTATGCAACAAGAAAAAACCATAATTGGTTTGGAACAAAGTTATCAAGAGTAGAAGGAACAACTTGTTTTAGCTAACAAAAAGTTAGAAAAACAAACTCAAGTTTTGTGTGTTCTAATCCAAGATTAGAAGGGGCAATTGGAATTTGCAAAGGTATAACTAAACAAACTAACCCAAGTTTCACTTGTTAAAATGCATAACAAATTGAAACAATTAGAATAATTGTTGTTGGATAACACCTTGCTTAAGGTCCAAAACCAAGCTTTGGTTAACAAAAATCCCAAATGGAAAGAGTGGTGGCAAACAATGCAAGAATTCACAAAAGATCAAATCCAAGAAAACATGGTATTAGTTTGAGCTCATGAAAAGGTCTATCAATTGGAACAACAAGCCTATTGAACCACCTTTGGACAAATTTTAAGTATGATCCACCTACTTTTCTATGTGGAAATTAGGACTAACATGAAGACAATAGGTGCAACATCATCCATCTTTGGATCTAATAAAAAAACAACAACCTATTGTAACCACCCAACTTGTTAGTTTAGTTAGAGGTTGAAAAACATGTTTAAAAATTATACCTTTACCTATTGTGACCATTGTTGTACATGTTGGTGTTATTGTTGAACCTGTTGATACTCCATCATTAATTTATGATCAATAGTAGGGTAGAACCATTAATTTTTTAATCTATTACCATACCCTTGACCCCACCTTAGATAGGTGTAGGTCTAGAAATCATTTTGATTTCTAGCACACCTCATGCATTAGGGTTATTTGTTACTTTTACAATGACCTTTGTGGAGACATTTGTTCAATTGGAGTCTATAATAAAAATTGGTACCCAACTCATAGGTAATGTTGAACTTACAGAGTGAATTAATGTTAAACCATTTGAAAAAACTACAAACTAACTTATTGAGATACCAAAAACTATTGATTAAACTTAAAATTATTATTTCAAGGATGAAATATAGTTTGAAAGGGGGATAATGTTACCCAAATATTATATGTAACATGTGACAAAACCTAACATGTGATAAAATTTGATAGGTGATAGGTCAACATGTAGTTAATTTATAAGTAGTTGACATAACATGTAGTTTGCAAAACAAGTAAATGTTAACATCTAATTAACTTTTGAATTTTTTTGGGACTATTAATGTATATACTAGTTAGTTACTATTTAAATAGTCTAATCAAATTGTTTATTTTTTAATTAACATGTATATAAGTAGGATAAGGATAAAAAAAGAAGGGATTAAAGACTTTGGAAATTAAAGATTTAAAAACTTCTATTTTGTCGTTTTAGATTTGCAATGGAGAACATAGACTTTCCACTTTCAATTATATTTTTTTTAGTTTTGCAACTTGTATACATTTTTAATTTATATTTTTGATTCATACATGGGTCCAAACTCTTTAAGGTGTACCAAAGTCTTGTGATAGTGTCACCCTTTTCTATCTTTTTTACCTAATCCTTTTTTATCATGTAAAAGCACATTTATGGATGATTATATTAGAATTTAGAATTGTAATGGTTTAAAATATAGTCCTTCTAAAATATTTGACAACTTTTGATTCATTATTTTTTATAAGGATCAAAATATAGGATAAAAAAGGACTACAATAAGGACTAGGCCCTTTTCATCTTGTGTGGTACACATTAAAAGATTTTCACCTACATAGGATTTAGAGATTTTTTTATTGAATGTACTTGTTGATGATTAATTGAACTTGTTTTGGAAATAGAAGACTTGCAAAGAACTTTGATGATAATTCGTAGAAAATTAACATTGGTTATGAGAAAAAAAAACTTGAAAATCCAATTTCATGAATGATTACAAGTTAAATGAATTTTCTGAATAAGTTCGTCATTCAACCAACATGTTATCATGTTATTACTTTGGTGCTTAAATGAAGCACATTATTCAAACTGAAATGGAATATCAATGAATATGAACATCAAATTTCCCCCACCCCCAAAATCATTGGAGCAATAGCTGCCACTAAGTTTCAAAATGTCATCCATGGATGAGAAGCACCAAGTATTAGTTTCCCACAAGCTTAAGGCTCTCTTAACCTATTCATAACTGAAACACCTCTCAGCATTCACTTTTGGGAAATGCCCCCATGTAAGGCACAACAAGGCCTCCCACCATGGTTTTGGCTCGTCTTGGTAATTTACAGGGGATATATCCTGGGCCTCAGGGTTTGTTGGAGAGTATTACCTGCTGCCAGCACAATACCGTAAACTTTTTTGCTAATGTGCATCTATTCTATTGGTGCAAGTTAAATGAAGTTCACAAGGTCTTTTTGAGTGTTTGGGTGGTTCCTTACGTTTATGAAGAAACTCCAGTTCCAGTTCTGTAAAAATATTAGAACGATTCTGGTTCCAGTCATAAGTGGAACCAGAAAACCAGGTTTGGGGTCCAGTTGTGTTTTAAATAAAAGTTCCAGTTCTGATTGTAGTTTTGATTTTCCGAGTTCAAAAACCAAACCCAGTTCAAGGTAATCTGGACTGGGATTGGAGGTTAATTGCCCATTAAAAATGGTTGGCCCCTAAATCTAGACCTTTTATTCAATTCTTTTCAAAAAATCAGTTCCAGCCATAAACGAAACTAGGAATCTGATTTTGAAGTCCAATTCCTCCAAAATATAAACTCTAGTTTCAATTTTGCAACATTTCATTGCATTAAGGGGGAAGTATTCATAATTACAACATTCAAATTTAGTGTTAAATGTTTGTTTCTTCCCATCATTAAATAATAAATATGAAACTATATAGGACAACAGAGCATATAATGTCACACATGGACCAATCATTTTGGTCGATCAACTTGAAACAATCATTTTCTTTTGCAAAATCTTTTGATACCCATAATATCTAACTTTTTTTTGCACGAGTTGAAATCATTTCCAGACCTATGTGATATAGGTATGAAAACGCTCAAAATGGCTTTGAAATAAGTGAGAAAATTGACCAAGTACAGCAATATCAGTACATGTTTGGGCAGATCTGGCAAATATCAGTACATGCTACTATGGACCCTATGGTTAAAGGGCATCTTTGTGTGTACATTAGTATCTGCTGGCAATGTTCTTCTCTTCCTGAAGTTCAGAGAATGTGGAAAGCACTCAAGTACAAAATGTTGGGAAAGTCCCTCATAGCAAACTCTGGGGAACGGGCAACAATAACGCTTTATAAACATGTTCTTGAGTTTTGGCCAAGCTATGGGGGAACAATAACACTTTATGAACATGTTCATGAGTTTGGGCCCAGGGTAAGAGCATCTCCAGTGATGCTCAGTATGTGACCCTGCGAATATATTTTTCACATTCAAGTTTAGTTCTCTACTCTTTACAACCCCACCCGTAAACGTGACACTGGGACAGCAAATAGGTGGGGCGTAGGAAACCACTTGGACCAATCTTATGATGGGCCAATCACAAGCACTGAGCAGCAATTAGATCATATTAATTACACTCTTTTTTCAGGTGCACACGCTGCTGCGCCTTTTACGTGCGCAACTATGCGGCGCCAAAACCATTTTCCTGAGCCAAACCCGCATAGGTTGGATTTTCTTTCATCCAATTGTACTGTGCACGATCACATACCGAGCACTGCTGGAGATACTCTAAGTACAATAATTTTTCTAATAGCCAAACATGGCTCAACGAATAAAACTGGTCCCAGCAGTATTCAACCCTTTTTTCCTCTTTGGGAAGGAATTGAAAACATTGGGCCACATGATTTGGATACGGGCATAAAATCTTGATGCTTGGTTCTAGTGACTTACTTTGAGGGAACTGGGGTAGAATTGGCAGGCTGGTGGATATGGGGAAAAAGCCAAAGCAAGCAAACTCACCAAAGGATTTTGTACACTCTCTTCAGGGTTTTCTTTTTTCATATTTGTGATGTAGCTAAACTGGAAATAATCAATAATACAGTTTAGCCAAATTTCACTATAAATAGGATATCAACATAAGAAAGTGTAAGGTACTTCAGAAATTACTGTCGAAATGTGGCAACTAGAAAACCAAAAAAAAACATATTTTAAGCCCTTTGGAAATTTCTCTTAGCCAAGTTGCTAAATTTAGCCAGAGAAAAAAAGGTTGACTCTCTTTGTGTAGGGCTACCTTATAAAGAGACCCCTGTCCTTTCATATTGGTCATCACTTACGCCATTATCATTATTTTGATGTCATAGTTGTGCTTTTTCAAGTGTAAGGTGTAGAGCTGCTGAACATGGGCATATATTGTTATTATGAGCACTTTTTTGACCCGCAACAGTTTTTTAATCGCCATATTTTGACCTAATATACTTTATTAAAATGAGTTTCCATGCACATTGGCCAATGTTTATTGGGGCCCTAGATACCATAAAGCAATGTAGGTCGGGCTAGAAGTCAAACCCAACTTTAACTTTGTGAGCTAGCATGACCTCACTTCAATCCTCGTGCCTTGTGATAGCTCAGAATTTCCATAAGAGGGGGTCCAGCCTTAAAGAATAGTAGCTTTGCTTTCTATTCGTGGTAACTTTGCCATGATCCTTGTGCTGGCCAATAATTTTGGAAAGAGCTTTCAACTGCTGAAATGGTATCCATACGCCAAGCCAAAAGGTATGGCACCTCTGTTTTTATTGGTGACATTACCTCCATGGACCGCAGTGAACCAGCACCCACCGGTGCACCGTGAAGTATGCACTGGTGGGTGCTTTTGCTCGTTACTTCTCTGACCTGTAGCCAGATTACCTGAGACCCACTTACCTCCAAAAATGGAAAAAAAAACCTCTGGTTGACCATCAACCTTTGTTCATAACGTGGCACAAAGCACATTTCAAGAGTTGAACTGATCTGCGTCAGCAACAGACTTCGACCTTTCCACCCAAATGATCATGCCTAAACCAAACTTTGACCTAATTTCCGTGCACATTGGCCAATGTTTATTGGGGCCCTAGATACCATAAAGCAATATTGGTTGGGCTAGAAACCAAACCCAACTTTAACTTTGTGGGCTAACATGACCTCACTTCTCTGCTTGTGCCTCGTGATAGTTAAAAAATTCCATAATAATTTTTGACTCATAAGAGGGGGTCCAGCCTTAAAGGATGGGAGCTTTGCTTTCTATTGGTGGTAACTTTGCCATGATCCGTGATCACCTCATTTCAAAGCTTGTAATTACCTTCTGATGGCCAATAATTTTGGAAAGAACTTTTAACCACTAAAATGGTACCCAGAGGCCAGGCCAAAAGGGATGGCACCTCTGTTTTTATTGGTGACATTACCTCCAAGGGCCGCAGTGAACCAGCACCCACCAGTGCACCCTGAAGGATGGATGGTGAGTGGTCAGGAAACAGTTTTCTGTTCGGTTCCAGTTCCCTAGCTAACCATGGTTAGCTCAGTTGCTTTTTTATTCTACCTACCTACCAACAACCCACAAGCAGATTGTTAGTAGGTAGAAAAAAGCAGTCCTTACCTATGTATCAACCATGTACTTACCTAGTAGATACCTATTTTCCTATCTATTTACCTATAGATGAGACCTATTTCCTGCAGAATTGGTTACCAAGGGGAGTCCAAATATTAACTCAGATGAGCTTCACCCACAACTGAGTAATAATGGGCATCCAGTGGATGGTGCGCTGTTGACTGCTGGTTCCCTGTGGCCACCTCCAACAGCCAGCCCTCTTGAGACTCAAGAGACCAAAACTAAACAATTGCAATGACTTAAATGTAACTTGGTCTCCAATGCAAGTATGGCAATGCATGTTACTGGTGATAATCAGTGTTCACTTGCTATGGAGTATTTTATGTATCAGTCTGGTCCTGGTGCATCGGACTTAGCAAAAATGAAATATCAGTCCAATTTTGGTACCAGAGAATTTTCAAAAAGTAAGTCACACTCTGGTATACCTAATGCATTCACTAGGAGTTGGTGGTGCAGTGGTATCAATAATGATATATTCATAGTTGTACCAGATGGCATATGCAATGACCAATGGTATCAACATTGATTTTTCAAAATATCAAGTTTCAACAATGCGTCAAGTATAGTTTTAAGACGGAGAGAATTCAAACATAATATGAGATGAAAGATAAAGCATTATTTTTAACATCATAGATTCAACAAAAGAGTGTGTGTAGATGGTTTTTGTTATACATATCAGGTAAGTGTAAGTGTATAATTTTCATTTTATGCATAAGTGTAAAATCATGTTAGATTATTTCATCCCATGTAAAACAGGATAATTGTAAGTTTCAATTTTTAGAAAGACACATTTATACAATTTTACACACCTTGTAAAATCATATAAAATAATTTAAACGAATGAATAAACACAACACACAATAACATATGAAATATTGTATTTCTTTCTTCGTTCTCTCTCTCTAGAGTTCATGATGATAGTTGTATGGTATTTGGTTCATAAAGAAAAAAGAAAAAAAAGGGGAAAGGGTCAAGTGGTAGGCATGAGGAGAGAAGAGGGATGTAGGTAGATGAGAAGAGAGAGCTAGGTAGAGAGGAATGATATTTTGAAAAAATAAAATCATTGTGATTTTGTGAGATACTCGTGTTGTTCCCCTTTGTCTAAATGTTGTTTGCAAGTGCAATTGATGATGTTGTTGTCATCTTACAAATTTTGTGTGTGTTGAAAGCTCCAATTCCTTTCATTTGACTAATTCACTTTTGTTTTAGTAGATTCTTCTAATGCATGGAAAGTTTAAACTTACACTTGATCCAATGAAAGGTGGTTTTGGAAACTAGGCCAAAATGTGTAAAAATTTCCTCATTTACATATTATCCATATCTCCTTCACATTCAAATCAAGGGAGGCTTATTCAAGCTATCTTGTGGCATGATTTTGAGGCCAAATCAACGTTGTTAATTTTACAACATTCCCATGAGTTCCCTAGTAACAATTTCGTCACCTTCAATGGAAGATAACAAGTTATCAAGAGTAGATTCCAAGCCAAATCACACCTTTGAGTTTGGGCACACCCAAGGCCTTGTTAGGACTTAGAATCCACCTTAAGTAGTAGGTTGTTATCCAATACATAACTTGTTGCACTATCTATTTTGACATTATTTGATAAATTTTCCTAGGTGGGATAAGTAGTCACATGCTACTTTTATTTTAGTATACTTTGTTGACTTTTTGAAAACATCAACAATGTAGGATGTTTGCACCTAGGGAATCCATGATGAAAACAACCAATTACATTTTGGAATAACTCTTAGTCAAACTCATTACTACCTAATATAACGTTGCCTGATATGTTCCCTAGGTGGAATGGTCGCTATCATAATATGTTGCATGTTTGATAACTTTTATAACATCTAAATTATCCAATTTCAACTATAAGTGGATTTCAATTGTCTTCTTTGGGGAATCCCTTTTCACCAATTGTTGCATTGTTTAAAATTGTAGCAAAAGTTTCTTTCAACCACAAATTTACTATCATGCACTCAAATAATTTACCTCACACAAGACTTCAACTCTTTTAATTTGTAAAAGCTTGACAATTTTCTGTTAATGTAGGCACTTTATCGAACATAGATTACCTTTATGTGACAATGGTCATTCCATTTCCTATGTGGGCATTACACTTTTCATAAAGCATGCCTAATTTCCATATAGGCTTGGCAATTTCAAGAAAGCCCATGGACCAATGCATTACAAAACTATAGGTTAACACAACCTTTACTCCAACCTTTCAAACCCTTGTTTTGGAAATGCCTTGGCTTGTGGTTTTACTTACCACCAATACTTAGGATAGTCTAGGTAAGCACTTTGACTAAACTTGTAGGACCTAAGTTGAAATAAACATAAATGAAGGAATAGAAGAGATAAACTAAAATGGGACATGAGGTATTTGAAATTATGCTAGATTGTAGCCAAATTAACCTATACTTTTCAATCTTCATACAACAAGTTCTAATGGGTGTCACCCAAAGAAAAAACTTTGGTTATAACGACAAATCTTCCACATGAAATGAATATGAGAGCTTATGATAAGTTATCAAAACACTTAATGTACCCTATAATGGGTGTGGCCTTGAATTAGTTGTGGAAAACATGTATGAAATGTGAATCAATGGTAGAGAAAACCAATTATGTTTTGGAATAGTCCTCAATACAACCACCAAACAAAATAATGGTTTACCCCTAGCAAGTTTTACTCATTTCCAAATGGAACAAACCACAAGCTATTGCATTGCAGGTATTGGTTTTGGTCTCATATTTAGAGCCCATGGGACCCACCACCAATCAATGCACTAGTTGGAGAAAGACCGTTCTGGGTTTCATTTGGGAAACCAACCCATCAACCCATCTTTTGGGGTTACTAACCTAGCCCCACCTACACCTTACCCCCCCTCCCCCCAACCCCTCCCACCCACCTTTAGTTTTGAACCTCCTTCCTTCTTGCTCCCCTTTGCCCTTTGCAAAGCTCTTTTGCCATTGCCATTGTTGGGTTCCCTTTTTTTCCTCCTTGTGTAGGGTTTGGGAGATTTCAACAATGCAAGGTTATTGTTATCTTCATTTTGATCATCTTGAATATGGTTTTTTTTTGTGTGTTTGAGTTCTTTTTAAAAAGCTTGCAATATTTTCCTAGGGTAGTTTGTAGCACAATAAAAATTTGAGCAAATTCCAAGGTTTTAATTTTGTAGCTTGCAAGGTTTTGTAAAAGTAGCTTGAACACAAGTTGAGTTTTGTTTGGTAGCTTGTGAAAACAAGGTTTTATTTGGTAACTTGAGAGCAATGAGTTTTTTTATCGTGCTTTTAGAACTTATAATATAAGTGAAGAGCTTGCAATGAAGTGTTGTAATTGAGGAGCTTGCAACTACAATATTTTTTCACAAGGCGATTACATTTTAAAAAATAATTTGTTTCAAAAAAATTTGCTTATGCATGTTCAAAGCTTGTAATGTAACATTGTTTTTTATGTTTTTTTTCAAAAACCTTGTGATCAAAGCTTGTAGTTCAACATTGCTACATTGTTTTAATTTTTTTTTTATAGCTTATGCTTGAAGCTTGTTTAACTTTTTTTTGCATTTTTGGATTGGAAGATTGCATTATGTGATGTGGTCAAATCTATAATACTTGCATGCGAGTGACAAAATTTGCACTAGTTTTTAGGTTGAACTTGCAATACCCACATTTGGGTCATAAAATATGCATTGTTGAATAAAGCCAATCCTACAATATTTGCATTCACGACAAAGGAAAACCAAAATAATAATAAAATTCTAAAAAATGACTTAGTAATGAGGTTAATGTTAGTTTTATGCATTTTTTGATTTTTAAGTTAAGTTTTGGGTGAAAGCACACTATGGGTTAACCAATTTTCACCAAAAAAGGTGATGTATAACTAGTATCATAATACACAATAAGTTTAAATTATGATGGCATCATTTGACAATCCTATAGATATGCAAAAAGCCCTAAAATGTGCACAATAGCATTTTGAAACTCAAATTTCATTTTAAATCAAGATTAATTTCGATCCAATGGTTTGACAAAGAGGATTGAATAAAATCAATGTACATAACATATATAATGTGTAGTTTTTTGTCATCCATAGGGCCTCATGTTTGTGGTTCATAAGACATTACTAAACAAAAGAGATCTTTAAAAAAATGCAATGCCCAATTATAAAATCTCTTTATTTTTCATTTATATTGGTTTTTTCTTTAAATACATAAAATATTTTGCCTTTATTGTTGAAAGAAGTGAAAAAAACACATATTTTTAATGAATTTTCAACCAAAAAATTTAAACTTCCAAATGGCCGTAAATTCAACTAATGTATATCAATATGTGATCTCTATATTTTATATAAGAAAACTAAATACAAAAATGTAGTATTTGTGACTATAATTTTTGGGGGCCATAGTGTGCTTTTACCCTTTTCAGTATTACATTAAAGTATTAAAAACACTTAAAACCTTTTTTAATCTATAATTAAGGTTTCATGCAACATGAAAATATTAAATTATGCTATTCACCTTTTGTTTAAGCCTTCTTTAGATAATGGTTGATCATTTTGTAATGTACTTGAAATGTAGATATTATAATATAGTTTTGTGCAATATTTATGTTTGGGTCACCTTACATTATCATTAGAATGCTAAAATTTAGCTTAAGTGACAATGCCAAGCATTTTGCAATTTTTTCATGTGACAACAATGACATCTAATCTTTTCACATTGGTAGGTTTATGGGGTAAGGGGTAGGTAAGTAGGTAAATAAGTCCACATCAGTAGGGCCATGTCAATGGGTAGAAGGTTTAAGTAAGTAGGTTGTTTCAATCAATTAGCTAGTCAATAAGTATTTAATTTTGGGCTAGCAAGCAAATAAGTTAGTATCAGTAGTCAGCAAGAAAAGTACCAAAAGTTTTCGCAATTGATAAAATTATTCGTAAAATTAAGCAAACACAATGTTGGAAGCCTATGTTCACCTAATTCATGAGATGGAATCAAGATTACAACATGAAAAAAAAAAACAAGTGGGCCCAATGAGCCCCACATGCAAAATACCTATTCAACTTGACGTGAACTTAGTTCATGTCAAGTTTCTTGCTCATGTGCTAAAACCTGAAACCAAGGTGGAATTCCTTTTTTTTTTTTTTGTTCCCCATCTCACATGAACTCCTTGTCATGTGGAACTCTTCTAGTTTTGGCTTCCTTGTTTTGCATAAGTTCCTTCTTGTTTTTCTTCATATCATTGAACTATTTTTTTTGTGAATGTTGATGCTAGTTGCAAAGGAAAAGGAATTCACACCCACTTTGGAATTCCACATTGGGCAGAAGAGGTGACATTTTATTGGAAACCAACACAAGCTTGAAAGAACTTTTGGAGACTGGTAGTGCATTGAGAAGTTTGAGTGAAAGCTAGGAAATTTTGAGCTCTATAACGATGCCCCATTTTTGCAAGTTTTTTAAAAGGTGAGGTTTAGCTCTAGCTTAGGAAACAACCCTTTAATAGGTTAGAGTCAAAATTATTTTATTTGTCTCTCACGGAACGTATCAAATGATCAAAATTTGAATTTTTTTTCAGACTCACGTATTATCAATTTGCTTCTTTGAGCAATACCATGTTTATCAATTTCATTGATTTTTTTATAATAATACCCAATTGTTATGCATAAAGATCAATTTTGAAATTAGACCCGATAATGACCTTGTACAGTACACCAAGGTAAGGTTTTGATAACATGTCATTTTCTTGTTAACATGCCAACACTGATAAAAGCCCCAAATTCTTTTTGGATGCTTCTAAACATTAATCTAAATTGGTCATGTTCTTAATTAGTCTAGAATAGACTCTTTGAGTCCAAATTATAAATTTGTAGCTAAAATATACCTATTAAGAGGCATGAATTATTTTTCCTGTGACAAATTTTCACCATTTTGTGAAAAACTATTTTGAAAAAGAAATATTCTGTCACAAATTCCCTACTTTTGTAGTAAAAGCAATGGGCCAAAAAGTGCCACATTGCTTTAAGGGTGCTTCAGATTTTCTAGTTTCATATTTTGAATATTGCCAAATTTGGATAAATATCTATCTATTAAGGAAATTTATTTGTTTGTTTTGTAAATTGTCAAATTGAAATCTCCCGAACCACATTGCCCATGGGAGCTGCTAAATAACCCCCCATCAAGCTCTGTCCAGCACATGTTTTTGGGCCATGCAGAACAGCAGGGTTCTACATGTTCTTTTATTCAGCAATGTTCTTCATATTTTAGTTCTGCATGTTCTAATTTTTTAATTTGTTTTTGCTGTGGTTTAGCAAATTCGGAATCTTAACTTCCCAAGTATAGAACATCCAACATCCAAAAACCTCCAGAGCATAGAACATGGTTAGCACCTTCAAAGTATAGAACATGGTACTAACCCAGACCTCATAGTTTGTGGCAAATGCCAACTTTGCCAAAATTAATTTAATTTTGGCAACTTTCTTTGGGTAATTTTGGCAAAATTGGCAGTGTGTGTATTTTAACGTGAGAAAGTGA